>OFFW01000521.1_pt1 | contig 27988 bp, 22 predicted proteins | sample 1521501 | NCBI WGS metagenome assembly OFFW01 (sample SAMEA3504107, study PRJEB24116) | mouse gut metagenome | biome: mouse gut; feature: mouse-associated habitat; material: faeces | place: Denmark | collected 2011
ACCACATCTGCAGAAGCACAGATCCGCGATACGGATATTGCTACAGAGATGGTTAAATATGCTAACAATAACATTCTGCAGCAGGCAGGTACTTCTATGCTGTCACAGGCAAATCAGAGTAATCAGTTGGCATTGTCCTTGCTTGGTTAATATTAAAAGTTTGAGACTATTGCAGGTTATCAGCAAAGGATTGGCTTCTGCCAGTCCTTTGTTTTTTCTGTTGTATGCAAAAGCTACCGTATATGGTCATGGCAGGAGCCGGGCAGAAATTTGTTATGTCGTTTACTATAGCTTCATCGGATGGAAAGAGGGATTGGATTATGGAGGAAATGGTAAGTATTGTTGTGCCGACTTATAACAGAGAAAAGGAATTGGGCAGAGCAATACACAGCATCTTACAACAGACCTATGTTAAGTATGAAATTATTATTGTGGATGACGGATCGACAGATCATACGATGGATGCCGTGCAGCAATTTGAAGATGACAGGATTCGTTATATCCGGCTGGAACAGAACCAGGGAGCCGGGCATGCCAGAAATGTTGGGATACAGGAGGCCAGATATGATTATATTGCCTTTCTTGACAGCGATGACGAATGGCTGCCTGACAAGTTAAGGATTCAGATGGCTAAACTTTTGTCCTCGGAGGAAAAGCTGGGAATGGTCTATTGCCGTATGGGAGGGCGTCAGAGACATAGTAATGCAAGATTTATCTGTCCTCCAATGGAATTGAGACGTGAGGTGCTGGAAGGGGAGTTGTTTGATAAGCTGTTATTGAGTAATGTGATCGGCACACCGACGCTGGTGCTTCGAAAAGAATGTCTGGAGCAGGTCGGTGGATTTAAGGAATCGTTACTTTGTCTGGAAGATTGGGAATTGATACTGCGAATAGCCAGGCATTGGCGGATAGGATTTGTGGATGAAATCCTTGTGGAAGTTCATAAACTGGACGGCAGCATATCCACTAATATCGGCGGTTATTTGGTGGCAAGATGCTATATGGTATCGCTTTATCGTAAGGAGATGCTTGCGGCAGGAGTCTTGGAGGGAGTCAGAGATGACGTTCTCAAGCGTGCCAGTGCAGTGGGACTGCGCGAAGAAATGGAAGAACTGCTGACGAGAGATTTTGACCTATAGCGATATGCGATGAAACGATATACAGCAAACGAGCAGGGAGCATACAATGATGAGAGTGTTATATGTATATGGAATGTCAACAACCAAAGATCTGCTGTATAATCTGCAAAAACTTGGTTACGAAGCGGAAGAATATCCTCACAGACAGAACAATTCCACATTAAGTGATGAGGAGATAGAGAAACTGATCGATTATATCAAAGATCATAAAATAACGCACCTGATGTCCACGCACTTGATCTACAATCTTGCCGTGGCGGCGTATAAGACGGCTATTAAATATATTTCTGTCATTTGGGACGCTCCCTATATCAAGATCTATACACCGTTTGGCAAACTGGATAACTGTTGGTTTTCTGTGTTTGATAAACTGGATTATGAGAGATTTAAGCAGGATGGGATATCACATCTGCTGTATCAGCCGTTGGCGGTCAACCAGGATGCCGTACGGAAATGGGATGTAAAGAGAAAACTTGGCGGAAATTATATTAATGAGGTTTGTTTTCTTGGCAGGCTGTACGAGGATAATCTGTATGATAAGTATTTGAAAGAGATACCGGAACAGATACAGAAGTATTTTACCAGTATTTTTGAGGAGGCGGCATTCAGTTGGGATGGGGAGAACCGCGTTTATGGGAAAACAGCCAAAGAGATTCTGGATTATATAAAGCTTGTCAACCCGGAATTTCATTTGGATAATGTGTTTGATATTGATGACGTCAGATATTTTGAGACACAGTATCTGATCAGGAAAATAGCCAACATTGAGAGAATCTGCGTATTAAATGCCCTGGGAGAGGAATTTCCGGTGACATTTTATACGGTGCCGGATGTGGATAAGAGCAAAGTGCCGAATGTGAAAGTGATGCCCCCGGTGGAATCGGGTGAAGCAGCCTCCATTATATATGCAGGAAGTAAGATCAATCTAAATATTTCCCTGAAAGGAATAGAGGGAGGAACTCCGCAGAGGATCATGGATATCCTGGGCGCCGGTGGGTTTGCGCTGACAAATTACTGCTTTGAGACAGCGGAGCTGTTTCAGGAGGATAAGGAGATTGTTATGTTCAGAACGCCCGAAGAGTTGGTTGACAAGGTGGCGTATTATCTGAAACATGATCGGGAACGGGAGAAAATTGCCAAAGCGGGAAGGGAGAAGGTCCTGAAATGTTATACCTATGAAAGAAAGCTGAAACAGCTTATGGAATGGGTGGAAGGGGAAGGTTGATTTGAAAGTTTTATTTGTACATGCGATCGTGGAACAGGATGCCGGTCATGATATGCTGCGGGCATTGGACAGTCTGGGATATGAGACAGAAGAATACTCTGTCATACAACTAAGGCCTTCTTTTCTGGAAGATGAGGAGATCGGGACGCTGGAAGTATATATACGGGAACATCAGATACAGCTTGCCATATCGATTCATTTTGTGATGAATGCGGCTATGGCGGCATATAAGACAGGAATCAAGTACTGTGCCGTTCTCTGGGATGCGCCATTCGTGGAGATTTATAATCCTATGAGTAAATTGAACAATGTGTGGATCTCCACATTTGACAAATTGGACAGGAACAGATTTCTGGAATATGGAATGCGGCATGTGCTGTATCAGCCGCTGGCGGTCAGCAGGGAGAAAGCGGCCGAGTGGGATCAGGAGATCCAGACTGTTTTACAGGGAAAGTATATGTACGATATCAGTTTTATTGGAAGCCTGTATGAGAAGAATGCTTATGACAGATACCTGGACAAGATTCCGATCGATATGCGGTACTATTTCAACAGTATTTTTGAGGAGGCCGCGTTTAAATGGGATGGTGTCAACCGGGTATATGGTAAGACAGGGCCGGAGATCATTGAGTATATAAAGCGGGTCAGCCCGGACTTTCAGATTCCCAACAAGCAGGACATCCCGGATGTACAATATTTTGAAGCGCTGGCCTTGATCAGAAAAATAGCCAATATCGAGAGAGTTGCGGTTTTAAATTTGTTGGCGGAGCAGCATTCTGTTACAGTGTATACGCCAGACAGAAAAACAGCGGAGGAGAAGCTTCGCAATGTACGGATCGGGCCTCCGGTAGAGTATGGTAAGGCGACGGCGCTTGCCTATGCGGGAAGCAGGATCAATCTGCATATAGCTCTGAAAGGAATAGAAGGAGGAACTTCCCTGAGAGTCATGGATATTATGAGCGCAGGTGGTTTCGTGATGTCAAGTTACTGTGCGGAAACAGCGGAACTGTATGAGGAGGATAAGGAGATCGTGATGTTCCGGGATCCGGAGGAACTGCTGTATAAGACAGATTATTATTTAAAGCATGATGAAGAGCGCAGAAAGATTGCGCAGGCGGGATATGCCAGGGTGATGCGGTCCTACACCTATGAGGTGAGGATGAGGATGCTGATGGAGTGGCTGGAAGGAAATGGATAAGGCAGCATGAAAGTTTTGTATGTACACGGAAGCAGCAAAATCGATGGAATTATTAACGCTATGCGTAAGCTGCGGGTTTGTTTTGAAGTATATGGCAGGAGACTGACAGATGTGTTCCTGAATGAGAAAGAAATGGAGGAATTGGTCATTTACAGTAAGTCGCATGATATCACGCATATCATGTCGATCCATTTGATAGATACCCTTGCTTTTGCAGCCAAAAAGGCTGGAATCGATTATATAGCGTTGATATGGGACGCTCCGTATAACAAGGTGCTTACACGTATGGGCAAGATGGAGAATTGCTGGTATTCCACTTTTGACCGGATTGACGCGGACAGGTTTCAGGCCTGCGGGGTGCCTCATGTTCTATATCAGCCCCTGGCTGTAGACTATGAAGCAATGCAGGAATGGAATCGAAATCTTTATCAGGAGACTGCCAGGAAGTATGATCATGAGATCTGTTTTGTCGGCAGGCTGTACGAGAACAATTTTTATGATGAATATTGTACGAATCTTCCGCCGATGCTGCAGGACTACTTTCTGGATATTTTTGAAAAGGCTTCCTTTCACTGGGATGGAGTCAATCGGATTAGAGGGACTGTAAGCAATGAACTGGTCAGCTATATAAGAGAGGTGACACCCGGATTTGAGATGATAAACCCTTTTGATATCAGTGACGCCATGTATTTTGAAAACGGCTATGTGATCCGAAAGATCGCAAATATCGAGCGGGTCTGCGTGCTGAATATGCTGGCGGAGCGGTATCCGGTGACCTTTTATACAACGAGCAAAACCGCGGAGCGGGATTTATGTAATGTGAATATCATGTCCCCGGTATGTTCCGCAATGGATCTTCATCGTGTGTATCAGAACAGTAAGATCAGTCTGAATATTTCTCTGAAAGGGATAGAAGGGGGAACACCACAGAGAGTTTTGGATATTTTGGGCGCCGCCGGGTTCGTGATGACGAATTACTGCCCGGAAACAGCGGAGATCTTTGAGGAGGATAAGGAAATCGTCATGTTCAGGACACCTGAAGAACTGGCGGAGAAGGTGGATTATTATCTGACGCATGACGCGGAGCGGGAGAAGATAGCACGTAACGGATATGAAAAAGTAATGCGTTGTTATACCTACGAAAGAAAGATAAAGGAACTGCTTGACTGGGTTGAGGGAGAAGAGGCATGAAAATCTTATATGTCTATGGCAGAACCAAACAGAGGGATATTGTCCGTACACTGGTAAAATTAGGGTATGAAGTGGAGGAATATTTTGGCGCTCAAAGTGATGTGTGGGCGGTACAGGAAGAGATTGCACAGATTGTGGATTATATTCGCCGGAATGCTATTACGCATCTTTTATCCATTCATCTGCTGCCGAATCTTTCCGTAGCAGCATATCAAACCGGAATCCGCTATATTGCAATGCTCTGGGATGCGCCATGTTTAACAATGACCACTGTTTTCGGTAAGCTTGACAATGTCTGGGTTTCGACATTTGATAAGTTGGACTATGAGAGGTTTAAGGCAGGAGGCACGAAGAATGTACTCTATCAGCCGCTCACGGTTGATCGGGACAGCCTTCTTTCGTGGGATGTAAAGCGGAAACTGTCTGGGCGTTTCCTACAGGAGATCAGCTTTGTCGGCAGACTGTATGAAGATAATCTGTATGACAGACAGGTGAAGTATATACCGGATAATATGCGGCAATATTGTACCAGCATTATGGAGGAGGCAGCTTTCAAGTGGGACGGGGTTAATCGGGTCTACGGAACGGTAAGTAAAGAGATCCTGGAATATATCAGATGGGCGAGTCCTGATTTTGCGCTGCACAATCAATATGAAGTAGAAGATGAACGGTTTTTTGAGATGCGGTATCTGGTTCGCAAGCTTGCAAATATTGAGCGGGTATGCTGTCTGAACCTCCTGGCCCAGCAGTTTGGCGTGGTATTATATACGGACAGCAGTATTGACAGCGGCGTTATCAGGCCGGAAGTTAAGATCATGCCGCCGGTGGATCCGGGGGAGGCTGTCTCCATTATTTATGCAGGAAGTAAGATTAATTTGAATATATCTCTTAAGGGAATTGAACGGGGCACTCCGCTGCGGGTTTTTGAAATACTGGGCGCCGGCGGATTTCTTTTGTCGAGTTATTGTCCGGAGACGGCGGAGCTGTTTGAGGAGGATAAGGAGATCGTTATGTTCAGGACACCGGAGGAACTGTTGGAGAAAACCGAATATTTCCTGACACATGACGACGAGAGGGAGGCTGTTGCTGCCGCAGGGCAGGAGAAGGTTTTAAGATGTTATACACATGAAAAGAAACTGAAGGAACTGTTTCTCTGGGTAGAGAGGGAGGATGGTCATTGAGATGAAAGCGGTCAGTGTCGTGGTTCCCTGTTATAATGTGGGTCGATATTTGGGAAAGTGCATAGATCAGCTTCTTGGTCAGACGATCGGCCAGGAGAAGATAGAGATCATTCTGGTGGATGACGGATCGACAGATCATGGCGCAACATGGAATGTGATAACAGGATATGAAGAGAGGTTTCCGGATGTTATTATTGCGGTTTCGCTGAATCAGAACATGCGTCAGGGAGGCGCAAGGAATATAGGAGCCTCTTACGCTGACGGTGAGTACCTTATGTTTTGTGATGCAGATGACTGGATGCTGGAAGAAGCTCTGGAACGCTGTTATCATATAGCGAAGCAGTATGATACAGATGTTGTGGAATTTCCGGGCAGGAGAACATGGAATCGTCAGCAGCCTGTAACTGTGGAAAAGGGAAACAGAGATCAGTTTATCGAGATAGATACAGAGGATAAAAGAAAGCAGTTCCTCTTATGTTCCACGGGAGGATTGACTTATGCTTCACAGCGGAAATTGTACAGACGTTCTCTGATCACGGAAAATCATATCGCTTTTGCGGAACATCTGATTCTGGAGGAGCCGTCTTTCACGCTGCCGGTGCGGTTATATGAGAAGAAGCACTATTTCCTGGATGAGACACTTTATGTCTATTATATTTCGCCGGAGAGTACGCTGCGCGGTACGTGGCAGCAGGGGCGGAAAAGGGATAACATGGAGGTGTGGCTGCAGATCATGGATGACCTTGCCGAAAGAGGTTTTTTGTCACAGTATTATCAGGAATTGGAGTATATGTTTTTAGAGTGGGGACTGGGGCTTTCTATCAGCATGCCGTTAAGAAAAGGATATTTTCTTACAAAGGAGGAGCTGTTTTTTTTCACGGAGAAGACATTGGAACGCTTCCCCGGTATCCAGGATAACAAATATGTCCGTGAAAAAAACAACGCCTACATAGTGCTGTTATTAAAGCTGCTGGATCTGGATATTACAGAGCAAAGCGCGTATGTTATCAATGAAATTTTCAAAAAATATATTTAAGGTGCAGAAAAGTATGGTTCACACACTTTCCTGCAGCGACAAATCAGAGAGCAGCGTTGATGCCCGTTGTATCCAGGTATGCTGGGCAGCGGCCTTGCGGTAGGCATTTCTCCGGATTTTTTCGGACAGAGCAGGATTTGAAAGAATGGAATGGATGATATCAGGCAGCGCTTCCAGATGGGAAAGGGAATAGAACTTGATATCTGTGGAATCTTCAAACATCTCTCGCAGATAGATACTGTCATCTGTAAGAGAAATCGCACCCTGCAGCATGGCTTCGAAAATTCTTTCGCTGGCGCCGTCTTTAAAATTTGCCAATTGGTTTAATACGATCTTACTGTCCTCCATGAGAGCTATGCCCTCTTCCATAGAACAGCCCCCTTTGTAAATAAAGTTAGGATGATCGCACAGAGCGAAGCATTCCCATCTACGTCCATATACCGTAACAGTTATGCCAGCCCGCAGAAGGACTTCGATGATTTTGGCACGGCACAGGCCGCATGCATTTACATCGACGGAACGGAATTCCTGAATGATTTCTTTCAACTTGGAATCAGTTAAAGCAGAGTGGCGGGCAAGGAGATGCTGCTCAACAAGTGTCTCAAAATTTGCAGAGGTATGTCCGGTCAACATGTCCTGTGTTAAAGATAATTCAAATTCCTGATAGGAAGTTATATCCTGGTATTTAAAGGTACCGATGAACAGGACATCAATACTGCGCTCTGCAAAGGGGCGCAGCTGTTTAAAGGGTTTCAGGCAGACACCGGCCGTCGGAAGAAAGACAGTTCTTTTCACGGCTGGATTAAAACGTTTGATGTAGTCCATATGGTATCTGTCTGCGCAGGCCACAACGCCGTGCAGAGGAGCATGGTCAAGCGTCTCAAAATAATGCATCGGATGATCCACAATGATATTGTAGCAGGGAACATTCCACAGATCCCACAGGCTGTCGCCGGATTGCATCCGCATTTGAAAACAGGCATTGTTGAAAACGACCGCGGCGTCCAAGCCGTAATGCCGGAAGGACAGCAGTGATTCGAAACTTGTATCGAAGCTGCGCATATCAAACCGGAATACGGTATGTCCCAGAGACTCAAAGGCAGCGGCATATTGTTCGGCAATATAGGTCAGAACAGAAATCGAATGGCCGGTAAACAGGGCAATCCTTTTGGGGGCAGCGCTGTAAAGCAGCTGACGGTATTCTTCGGCCATATCTTCTTCACCCATACTTTGCAGGATAAAGATGATATTTGACAATGTGGCCCGATCTGTTTCACAGATAGACAGGGCTTCTTCCAGAAATGACAGCGCAGTCAGAAAAAGACGGTTGTCCGCATAGATAACAGCAAGCCGGTTCAGCAATTCCAGAGGACGGTCAGAGAACTGTGTAAAATTCTGGATCATATATACAATACTCTTGTAGGAGATCCCGCAGTCAAGCAGATAGGCTGTTTCCTCCTCTGATGCCGTGCAACCCCTGATCTTTTCAAGAATATTGAGCAGGAGGCGGAAATGCCGGATAAGGACATCCACATTCTTTGAAAACTGCAGGAGCGTGGGAAGCCCGGCTTCCCTGTCGATTCTGCACAGATTCAGTATATGTTCGATGGTGGTCAGCTCCTGGTTGAAATCTGACATTTCCAGAAGGAGATCGGGACGCTTATCTAAAGTTCCGCACAGACACTGATAGGCGCCGGAGATATCTTCATCGAGAAGGTATGTTTTGATGTGCTGTTTCAACACAATGGTTTCTGCCTTCTCCTGACTCAGACCAAAAGGAGCTTCATAACAGGAAAGGTCGTTGTGTCTGATCCAGACCATCAGCAGCTGTTCGGAAAGGAAACCAAAAACTCTTTTGTGGTAGTCATCATAACCGCTGAAATCAATCCGCGGTTCAAGGGCGAAGAAAATACTGAAAAGCCATTGGCTGTAAGCATGGAACAATGTTTTCGGAGCCACAAACAGATTGCCGACGTAACAGGTATTGCCGGTGATCACTTCTTGAAAGACCGGATAATAATCGGGGTATAATTCCTGTATTACTTCGCCTGTCAGATCAAGATTGCGGATATCATGGGAATTGCCATAAACAGTGCGGTAGTCGTAGTCACCGGAGATGGATTCGGCTATGATAACGTCGTAACGGGACAGAAGATCCATATAGTCGGATTCTGACATGAGATTTCCGTTGTTGTTCAGAAAATATCTGCGGTAATGGCACAGGCCCAGATAATCAGCTTCCGTGTAGTTTTTCCAGATCCAGTACAGGCCTGTCAGTTCGCTGTAGTATTGATTTTTGCGGGAGATGTTATCGCCGGTGTCGTCGCCGGGATAGCCATGATCTTCTTGGGAAGCACGTCCGACCTGGAGTGGGATATAAATCGGATCGGCAGGCGGAGTAAAGGGCACATGAGTTATTGTAAATATAGAAATAGACATAAGCAACCTCTTATTTAGAATGTAATTTACTTTTTTCCTTATTTAAATTATACTATAAAGAGTGCGAAGATGCGATATATATTTCCGGGGGATGTTGAAAGAGATGAAGAAGGTCAGTGTGATAGTACCCTGTTTCAATGCAGCAGAATATTTGGATAAGTGTATCGAATATTTACTGCGGCAGACGATGGGGCTTGAGAATATGGAGATTATCCTGGTCAATGATGCTTCTACGGATGATGGAGCAACATGGAATGTGATCACCGGGTATGAACGGAAGTTTCCGGATACGATCATGGCCGTTTTGCTGGATCAGAATATGAGACAAGGCGGTGCACGAAATGTGGGGATATCCTATGCACGCGGGGAGTATCTTATTTTTTGCGATGCGGATGACTGGCTGCTGGAGGAAACGCTTGCGCGCTGCTATAGCGTGGCGAAGGAGTATGATGCGGATGTGGTCGAGTTTTTGATCCGTAATGTGCAGGAACATGATCTGACAGTAGAATTGAGCAGAGGCGATAACAGCAGATTGATCGAGCTGGATACCGATGAAAAGAGGCGGGAGTTTCTTCTTTGCGAGACGCAGCAGTGTTCGTTTGGTTCACAGAAGAAGATGTATAAACGTTCGCTGATAGAGGATAATCATATCCGGTTTGCAGAGCATTTGATTTTTGAGGAGCCCTCTTTTATGCTGCCGGTGCGGCTTTACGAAAAGAGGCATTATTTTCTGGATGAGCTGCTTTATATCTGTTATCTGTCACCGGAAAGCACTGTGCGTGGAGAATGGGGAATTCATAAATGGGATAATCCGAAAGTGTGGGTACATCTGATGCATGATCTGGAAGCAAGAGGGTTATTGCATGATTACCATGCAGAACTGGAATATCTGTTCTTTGCTCATGGGCTGGGACTCAGCATCCGCATGGCGCTTCAGAAGGGATATTGGCTGACGAAAGAGGAACTGGCATTTTTGACAGGACTGACGTTGGAAATGTTTCCGGATATCAGGAAAAACCGATATATCGAGCAACACAAAAGGATATGGTATGAATTGATGCTGACGCTGTTAACGATGGAGATCACAGAAGAAAGCACACAGACCGTGAATGAAATATTGATAAAATACCTATAGGAATTGATGGAATGAAAATTTTATATGTCTATGGAATGGCGGAAACGAAAGATATCGTCCATGCGCTGGCCGGGCTTGGCTATGAAGTGGCAGAATATCCGGAGCAGCAGGATACGGCAGTATTGGATCATGATAAGGTTGACCGGATGGTGGACTATGTGCGGCAGCATGAGATCACCCACCTTATGTCGATTCATTTGATCTATAATCTCGCCGCTGCCGCTTACAAAGCGGCCATTAAGTATGTGTCGGTCATATGGGATGCCCCATATATGAAGATATTCAGTCCCTTTGGCAGGATGGATAACTGTTGGTTTACCGTATTTGACAAAGTGGATGCCGCAAGATTCCTGGATCATGGCACGCCTCATGTTTTATATCAGCCTCTGTCTGTGAACGAGGAGGATGCTGCCGTCTGGAACAGGCACTCCCGGAAGCAGCTGGCAGGGAGATTTATTACGGATGTCAGCTTTGTGGGAAGTCTGTATGAGGATAATCTGTTTGATGAACAGATTAAGAAGATACCGGATCATCTGCAGGGCTATGCAGATGATATTTTCAGGAATGCGGCGTTACAGTGGGATGGGGTCAACAGGATCTATGGGAAGACAGGCAGGGAAATCCTGGAACAGCTCAAGGCGGCCAATCCGGATTTTCAGATCAGAAACAGGCTGGATCTGGATGATATATTCTATTTTGAGATTATGTACCTGATCAGGAAAGTAGCGAATATTGAGAGGACAACGGTTTTAAGCGCGCTGGCCGATCGGTTTCAGGTATCACTATTTACGACGAGCCGGATAGAAGAAGGAAAGTTAAATAAAAATGTTAAGATAATGCCGCCTGTGCTGCCGGGAAAGGATGCGGCAGTGGTGTATGCGGGAAGCAGAATCAATCTGAATATCTCTTTAAAAGGAATAGAGGGCGGTACGCCGCAAAGGATCATGGACATTATGGGAGCCGGGGGATTTGTGATGACAAACTACTGCGCGGAGACGGCGGAGCTGTTTGCAGAAGATCGGGAGATTGTAATGTTCCGGAGTCTGGAGGAGCTGCTTGACAAAACCGCATACTACCTGTCCCACGATAAAAAGCGGAAAAAGATTGCAAGGGCAGGCCATGACAAAGTTTTAAAATGTTATACTTACAGGAAAAAGCTGCGGAAGACCATGGAATGGGTGGAAGGGGAAACCGATGCAAAGCAGCTCAAAGAACAGGTAAATACGCTGTTGCATACCCATAGGTATGACGAGATCAAGACGCTCCTGCTTTCTTATAAAGACACGACAGAGCATGACAATACGCTGGCCGCAGTCTGCTATCTGTGTACGATTTATGATCAGGAGAAGGCGGCCGGCCAGGATACGGTTTTTTCGAAGGTTGACAGCGTGGATGAACTGCTGGAACGCTATACAATATTAAAATTCTACCTGCGCAGAATAGATTTTGATGTGATGGACGACAGCTTGGATGCATTTTATCAGTTTCTTTCCCAGAGCAGGATTTCATCCTATGAACTGTTAAGGGTCATTGACTTCAGCGTAGTCCATAAGGAGAAGGTGCTGCGGCTGATCAAGGACGGGCCGGGAGCGGACAGGGAAAGCGCCGGGCAGAGGAAGGCAGGGCAGGAGACGCAGAAAGAAGAAGAGATTTGTTTTATAATCTGCACAAACGACCATAGAATGGCTGAGGAATGTATCTACTATATTGATCGCCTGATCGTGCCTGAGGGAATAAGGCTGGATATACTGACGGTAGAAGAGGCCCGTTCCATGACTGCAGGTTATAATGAGGCAATGCAGTATTCCAAGGCAAAATATAAGGTATATCTTCATCATGACACCTTTATTGTGAATCCTGATTTCATCGGGGACTGCCTGGAGATTTTCAGAAAGGATCCGCAGATCGGAATGATTGGGAATATAGGTGTCAGGACAATGCCGGATTCGGGCGTGATGTGGGATGCGGATCGCTATGGTATGGTGTACGAGCAGCATATCTATGAAACGGAACTGCTCTCGAATGCGGTGGCGGACTCAGGATATCTGGATGTAGATGCCATAGACGGTTTCCTTATGGTGACGCAGTATGATGTTCCATGGCGGGAGGATCTGTTTACCGGCTGGGATTTCTATGACTGTTCACAGAGTATGGAATTTATCAGAAAAGGATACCGCGTAGTCGTTCCTGATATGAAGGCACCCTGGTGCGTGCATGATTGCGGTTTTATTGATTTGACAAACTATGAAGAAGAGAGAAAGAAGTTCATAAAGGAATATATGGAGAAGAAAGAGATAATTTAGAAAATGGATGAACAGGTAGTAAGAGATCGCATAAACGAGTTATTAGCGGATAAAACGGCAGGAAAATACGAAAGGATCAAAGAGCTGTTGGAAGCGGACAGAAGAATGGTCAGCAGGGAAAAGGATCTTGCCATTGCGTCGGTAATGCTTTCTGTGTGTGAACAGGAAAAAGAAGAGGGACAGCGTATACTGTTTGATAAAGTGGCAAGTCTGCAGGAGCTTGTCGAGCGTTATACGAGATTGATGTTCTATCTCAGGAGATTTGATTATGATCTTGCAGAAAGCCACTTAAAGGAATTTTACCGATTTGTGGAAGTAAGTCAGGTATCTTCGCAGGAATTGTTCATTGTCCTGTACTGTGGGGTTATACATAAGGATAAAGTGCTGCAGATTATAAAAGATAAAATGGTAACTGGAGATTTGAAATTATGAATACGGACAAGAATGCGCAGGAATTCTGCTTTATTATTTGTAGCAATGATGAACTGTATACCAAAGAATGCGTTTTCTATATAGAGCATTTGCGGATTCCCGTGGACTGGCAGATCGATGTGAAGATCATTAAAGATGCGAAATCCATGACTGCGGGATATAATCAGGGGATGCAGGCTTCCAATGCGAAGTACAAAGTTTATCTGCATCAGGATGTTTTTATCGTGAACCGGGATTTTATCAAAGACTGCCTGGAAATTTTCAGACAGGACGAACAGATTGGCATGATCGGTATGGTTGGAAGCCCCAGGCTTCCTGTAAGTGGGATTATGTGGAAAGAGGAAAGATGTGGAGCGTTGTATGCCTGGCGTGTATCCAATACGGTCAGATCGGTGATGGCTGATGAGGGACCGGCGCAGGTAGAGGCAATCGACGGATTTCTTATGGTGACGCAGTATGATCTTCCATGGAGAGAAGACCTGTTTGACAAGTGGGATTTTTATGACTGTTCGCAGAGTATGGAATTTACCAGAGCGGGATACAAAATCATGATACCTGAAATGAAAAGTCCTTGGTGCCTGCATGATGGTCTGTTGATCGCGAAGGAACACTATGAAGGAGAACGTGAGAAATTCCTGCGGGAATACCAAAAGGAGATGTTGGTTTATCAGGAAAGGAGCGGTTACAGGGCAACGCTTATCCTTACATCATATAGTGAGAGGACTGTCCTGCAGGATACCTTGGAATGGCTTGGAGGTGTGGAGGGCATTTCGAATATTATTGTAGTGGATAACGGTTCGCAGGATGGACGGCAGAGTGGCTTGCCTCTCAGGGGTATGAATATGTGTGGTTTGATGAAGGGACGCAGGGCTATGGGAAACTTTGGAATACAGTACTGCAAAACTTTGAGACGGAAGAGTACGTGATTTTTATGGAGGCTGGAGTCTATCCGGAAAAAGACAGCGCCGTCAGGCTGATGGAATCTTTGAATCGGGGAAATGCGGTCATGGCAAGTCCGTTCTCCAATTCTTATCCCTATGCGAATGATACCATCAGCGACCCGGATGATCTGGCAGCGGTCAGGAAGTGTTTCGAAGACCTGCCCAGAGGGAGGAAATACGGGCGGACACTTTATACGAATTGGAAAATGTGGGCGGTCCGTCGTGAGCTTGTTGAAAAGAACGGGTATTTCAGGGAGGAACTTTATATGCCTGAGAATGTCCTGTTAGATTATAGTCTGAGGATGATGTGTCGGGATTTGGTGCAGACAGTATGTCATACGGCATGCGCGTACGATACATTTCGTATCTGTAAGGAAAAATACAGACAGGCAGTTACATGGAAGGAGGAGGACAAAGCAGTCTTAAAAAGTATCTGGGATATGAATTACCTTAATATCAGGCCCAATGCGACGATGGCCGGATTTATTCAGGAGGAAGAGCAGAAAGAATTTAAGGTGTTGGAGGTTGGATGTGATCTGGGCGCGACATTGCTCGAAATACGGAATAAGTATCCAAGATGCCGTACTTTTGGCGTGGATATTAACAGGGCCGCGATCAATATAGCATCTCATATCGCGGAAGTACAATATTGCGATATAGAGAAACTGTGTCTTCCCTTTGATGAAAAATTTGACTATATTATTTTTGGTGATGTATTGGAGCACCTGAGGAATCCGGAAGAAGTGTTGAGAATGTGTCATACGGTATTGACGGAAGATGGATGTATTATGGCGAGTATTCCCAATATTATGCATATATCGGTTCTGGAAGAGCTGATTCACGGAAGGTTTATCTATACAGACCAAGGGCTGCTGGACAGGACGCATATTCACTTTTTTACGTACTACGAGATTATGGATATGTTCCAAAGAGCAGGCTATGTTGTGGAATCGGTCAAAAATATGGTCCTGCCGATATCGGAAAAGCAACAGGAAATGAAAACTGTCTTAGACGGATTATCAAAGGACACGGAAGACTGGATGTTCGATACCTTTCAGTACAGGATAAAGGCACGCAGACAGCATAAATCATAAATAAAGAATGACAAAGAAGGAGCAGGAAATGGAAGAGGAATTGGTATCAGTCATTATGCCAGCTTATAATGCGGAGAAGTTTATTCATATGTCCATCGCCAGTGTGATGCAGCAGAGTTACCAAAATGTGGAACTGGTCATCGTGGACGACGGCAGTGTGGACAGTACCTGGCAGATTCTGGAAAGGTGGGAAAAGGCCTGGCCGGAAAGAGTCAAGATATTTAAGAGAGAGCAGAACGGCGGAACCGGGGCTGCATTAAATGATGCCATAGAACTGGCAGAGGGAGAATATATCTGCTGGTTGAGCGCGGACGATCTGTACTGTGAGAATATGGTGGAATCAGAAGTAAACTTTTTAAAACAGAACAGCCAATACGATGCGGTGTTCAGCAGATGCTCCTACATAGATGAAAACAGTCATTTTCTGCGTGAATTGAATTATGATCGATATGCAGGATTTTTCGAAGAAGGTATGGCAGGAATGATAATGCTTCTGCTTAATTCCAATTTCTGGCACGGATGCACGGTATTGGCCAAAGCCGCATGCTTCAAGTGCGGCGAGAAGTTTAATGTGAATTATAAGGCATCACAGGATTATGACTTCTGGGTCAGAATGGCGGCGGATTATGATATCGGCTATCTGGATCAGGCGAATGTCCTGTCGCGCTCCCACAGTGGGCAGGGAAGCAGACAGATGAACTGTAATGCGGATGAAATATGTGTTTTCTTCAATCTGCTGTGCCGGGAGGATATTATGAAGAAGTTGTGCAGGAAGATGGGGGTGCTCTATTCTTATGAGAACATTAAACCATTTATTGAATTCCGGGCAATGAAATACGAGGGGAAGGAAGAGGAGCTGCAGACGATGTCCGAAGGCCTGCGGACATATATGGATATGATCACAACCGGCAGGATTCATTTTGAGGGTTGAGCAGGACGGAACCTGAAAGAATGTCTATGGAAAATAAAAAGAGGAGCAGGATGGATGAAAGTTATTGTATTTGGCGCGAACGGGATGGCGGGACATATGGTTGCCCTGTATCTACAGGAACAGGGACATGAAGTGACCGGATTTGTAAAAAGTAAGAATAAGTTATTTCCCTGTATAGAGGGAAATGCGCTTGATACCGGCCTGATCAGGAAGATCGTGCAGGATGTGGAATATGATTTTATTATTAACTGTATTGGGATTCTGAACAAGGCCGTAGATGCGAAACTGGCAGAGGGAATCTATATTAACAGTGTCTTACCGCATCTGCTGGAAGAATGTGTGGAAGGCAGGAAAACGAGAGTCATTCATATAAGCTCTGATTGTGTATTTACCGGGAATGCAGGACATTACACAGAGGCTGTCCAGCCGGATGCGGAGTCTTATTATGGCAGGACGAAAGCGCTTGGAGAGCTGCAAAGCGGCGGGGGGGGGCAAAATCTTACGCTGCGGACTTCGATCGTGGGACCGGAGTTAAAAGAGGACGGAATCGGACTGTTTCACTGGTTTATGAGTCAGACAGGGTTTGTAAATGGATTTACGGAAGTTATCTGGTCAGGTGTGACCACATTAGAACTGGCGAAGGCAATCGACAGTGCCATGGAGCAGTACCTGACGGGGCTTTATCATCTGGTTAACAACACCGTGATCTCGAAGCATGATCTGCTGTGCCTTTTTAACAAATATATGAACAATAACAGGACGGTTATCCATCAGAATGGATCATTCATCAATGATAAATCGCTAATAGATACCCGGGGAGAGCTGCGCCGCCAGATACCATCCTATGAAGTGATGGTACAGGAGCTGGCGAAATGGATGCATGCTCACGCTCAGATATACAGGCAGTATGATAAAGGTTGAGATGGGAGAGATATGGGAGTAATTTATGAAAAAATTAAAGGTTATGACAATAGTAGGTACGCGCCCGGAACTGATCCGTTTATCGGAGACAATAAAAAAGGCTGACCTCTATTTTGATCACATATTTGTGCATACGGGGCAAAATTATGACAGTCGTCTGCATGACATATTTTATGAGGATCTGGGGTTAAGGAAACCGGATTATTATCTTGGCGTTGCGGGAGAAAATCTTGGAGAAACATTAGGAAATATTATTGCGAAGTCATATTCATTGATGCAGCAGGTGAGACCGGAGGCGCTTTTGATCCTGGGAGATACGAATTCTGCATTGTCGGCAATTTCCGCTAAGAGGCTGAAAATCCCGATTTTCCATATGGAGGCCGGAAACAGGTGCTTTGATGAAAATCTTCCGGAGGAGGCCAACCGAAGGATCGTGGATCATATTTCTGATGTCAACCTGCCCTATACAGAGCATGCGAGGCGTTATCTTATTGCGGAAGGGGTGCGGAAAGAACACATCTATGTGACGGGTTCACCGATGCGGGAGATCATCCATGTGAACGAAGAGAAGATAAAAAGCAGCAGGATTTTGGAGAAGTTAGGGATTGAAGAAGGCGGCTATATCATTCTGTCTGCTCACAGGGAAGAAAACATTGACAATGAGGAGAATTTTGCGGCGTTGATGAATGCCGTGAACAGTATGGCGGAAGTATACCAGATTCCTGTTATCTATTCCATGCATCCAAGAAGCGCAAAGATCATCAGACAGAGAGGGTTTCAGTTCCATCCGCTTGTGAAGGATATGCCGCCCTTTGCCTTTTCGGATTACAGCCAGTTGATGAGACATGCATTCTGTGTTGTTTCAGACAGTGGGACAATGCCGGAAGAAGCTGCCGTAAGTAAGTTCCCGGCGGTATGTATCAGAACTTCCACGGAGAGGCCGGAAGCGTTGGATAAGGGCTGTTTTGTGATTGGCGGAATAGAATGTGAATCAATCCTGCAGTCGGTGGATCTGGCAGTCCATATGCAGCGGCAGACAGAGGATGTGCCCGACTATGCGGACGTAAATGTATCGGATAAGGTGATTAAGATCATACAGAGTTATACACGGATTATTGACAGAAAAGTATGGGGAAAACTATAATGTTACAGAACAGGATGGAAATTTTCTCAAATAAAACTATCGGGAGGTATGGGAAATGGATCCACGGATATATTTTTTTCAGAAGCAGGTGAAAGACCGGTCCGGGAGGATATTGGAGCTGGGGCCTTTAAACAGGCCGATCGCGGATAAGAGTATCTATCCGAATACATTTTATTGCGATGTCCGTTCGACGGAGGATGTCCGCAAACTGTATTCGGGCAATGATTATCTGGAGGCGACAGGGATTATGGTCGATCCGAACACGATCGTCCCTGTTGATTATGTGATACAGGAAAATTATGAGAAGACTTTTGAAAATGTAGAAAAGTTTGATTATGTGATCGCGTCGCATGTGCTGGAGCACATGGAGGATCTGATCTTTGCGTTGCGCGACATCAGTGCGGTTTTGAAACCGAGCGGGACTTTTTGTATCATTTATCCGGATAAGCGATACTGCTTTGACCATTTCAGGACTTCGGCTTCCTTCCGTGACGCTTATAAGGTGTTTAGAAACGGTACGGTTGAAAATGCATCAATGGTGCTTGATTTCTACTATTCGGTAGTTCCTGAGAACAATCCATATCTGTTCTGGAGAAAGGACGGAATTCTGCAGCATTTGCCGACGGCATCATTTGAAAGCGCAGTTGAGCATTATGAACAGGCGGTAAATGGAGTCAAAATGGATGATGTCCATTATTGGCCTTTCAGCGATATGGACTTTTTGAAATTTCTATATGACTGTACACGTGCAAAGCTTATTCCGTTTTGCTGTACTTCTTTCTGGCCCACTGCAGAGAATGGGCAGCAGTTTATGATTGCGCTGCAGTATGATGAGAATGTGCTGTCTGATCCGGCGCAGGCACTGGAAGAGCTGGCAGAGAAGATGAAGCATGCCGTACCGGATTACTATTCGTCTAAAGACATTATGGAGCATAAAGAATGTGAAAACCTGAGAAATGTCGTTGAGGAACAGAGAGAGGGAATGAGACTGCAGGAAAAAACGATAGACCTTCTGGAGAAGCATGTCAGCATTCAGAAGGATAAACTTAAGCAGCAGGAGCTGGCGGTGCTGGGGCTGGAATCAAAGGTAGAAGAGCTTAAGGAGATAATCAGGGAGCAGGAATATGTAATCGGCTTTCTGCAGGGAGAAACGCCGGAATAGGGTAGGAGAAGCAGTCGATGAAACTGTTATTATATTCCTGGAAGGCCAATAATGAGCAGATTCTGGCCGATAATTTGTCAAAAATGGGATTTGAAGTCCTGTGGTTTTGCAAGGAATGCAGGCATTATACCCGGGATATGGAGCTCGCAATGGAGATGATACCTTTCATTCATTCCCGGGAGGTGGAAGCGGTCGTATCTTTCAACTATTTCCCGATTGTTTCCATGATCTGCAGTACCTGTCGGATTCCCTATTATGCCTGGGTATATGACTGCCCGCATTTTACCCTGTATGCGAAGCAGATTACTCTGCCGTGTAATCATATCGGTATTTTTGACCGGGAGATGGTAAGACGGTTGGAAGACTACGGAGTCGAGACGGTATATGATGTTCCGCTTTCGGTGGATGCGGCATATTTTGCCGGAAGAATTATGGAGGCAGAGCCGGCGGAGAAGAAGAAGTATCAGTGTGATATTTCCTTTGTGGGATCTTTGTATACGGGTGAGTATGATTATTATGAGAAGCTGTTTGCAGGCTCAGAGCCTTCTGCTGTGGCTTTCGGAACCAGCCAGGGACGGGAGACAGAGCGGATCTCATCATTTACAGAGATTCGAGCCGCGATTGAACGGCAGTGTTTTTCTTATCGCAGGGATCATTTGAGACAGAGTGTTATAGAAGGCAGGATTGATTTAAACGGGATCCGGAAGCATATGGAAGAACAGGGATTGATGCTGGGGGAGGATTATTTCGCCAGTCCGGAGGATATCCTGCTGGCGGCGGTTCTGGAAAAGAGAGTGACGGTGGAGGAACGGCGTATTTTGCTGACAGAAGCTGCGAAACGTTTTGCACATGGATTTAAGACCGAACAGAACGGTATCGGAGTGGGTAGAACGGACAGGGGATTTGATTTCAGATTATATACAGGCTCCGATACGAAAGGATTACCGGAGTTGGCGGTTCTGAATCGTGGTACGGTCGATTATCATACACAGATGCCGCTTGTCTTTGCTGGCAGCAGGATCAATCTCAATATTTCGCTTCGGTCCATTCATTCCGGCATTCCGCTGAGAGTGCTGGATATTATGGCGTGTGGCGGTTTCGTGTTGTCAAACTGGCAGCCTGAGATTGCAGCGTGCTTTGCGGAAGGGGTGGAGATTGTCACTTTTGACAGCTTGGAGGACTGCCTTGCAAAGACAGCATATTATCTTTCGCATGAAGAGGAGCGCAGGCAGATTGCCGCCAATGGTCAAAAAAAGGTTCAGGAGAAATTTTCTTATCAAATCGGACTTGACAGACTGTTTGGTTAAAAAAGATGTAAGCCGCATATCAGAAGCATAGCTTACATCTTTTATCAATCTGTTATGTTGTTTCCCGTAACTGTTGTATGGAAGGAGAGCTGCTCTTTTATTTCGTCGATCTCTGTAAGATTGACGCCAAGAGAAGTTAATACAGTTTTTAAAGATTGATAATCTTTTTTGAGGCCTGCGTATGTTTTGGCTGCATTTTCTTCTTTTGCATTTCTCATATGGGCTTGAACTTTTTGAAATTCATCAATGGTAGTTTTAATGATTTCAGCATGGCGTATGAGGGGTACCGGTTATTATCTTCCTTCCAACTCTTTTATCTTTTGAAGCGCCAGCGGAAACGCCCCGCAGTTGCGGTAATGCATCAAGGCGGTGGGAATATCTCCCATCATTTCGTTGATCAGGCCGATATTATAGGTGGGGATGAAAGAATTGGTGCCGTTCTCTCTTGCCACCGGGCAGTGGATGGCTTTGACAAATTCCATCATTGCTTTGATATATTGTCCGTTGGCAAGATAGATGCGTCCCATCACACACAGGAAGTCCGCCGTGCCGGCGAAAGCATCGTAGATTGCTTCCAGCTGCAGGGCATCTGCTTCCCGTCCGGTATGCAGCAGGGCATTGGCGTAGGCAATGATCATCATCTGTACCCATTCCTGCGCCGGATCCACATCGTATGCAAGAGCCTGGTGATAGTATTTGTAAGAATTTTCATAGTCGTAGATCATATTATAAGACTGTCCTATCTGGAAATACAGATAGGGATTTTTTTTATCCTTTTCTAATTCCTGAAAGAGGAGTGTGTTATTGCGGTTGACCTTCTCACGCAGTTCGCCGGAGGTTCCCAGATATCCCGCATGGTCTGTCAAAAGAGGAAGATGATAACTTGCATAGTTCATGCCGGTCTGATTATGTGTGACCTGTTCATGAACAGGGGATTCATAATGATATTGTTTTCTGTGAAAGAGGCGTTCTACACGATCTTGATAGACAGTATCGGTTTGATTGGAAATATAGTGATTATCGCGCGCGATCAATCCGACGTCACAGGGGTGATTCTCTATGGACTCGTATATGCCGTTCCAGTCAAGGGAAATTATGATTTCGTCACAATCTAAGATGAGAACATAATCGTGTGAAGCATGGGAAATAGAATAATTCCTCGCCGCACTGAAATCATTCACCCACACAAAATCCAGCACCTGATCCGCGTACCTGGCTGCGATCTCCTTCGTCCGGTCCGTGGAGCCCGTGTCAACAAGGACAATCTCCAATTCCACAGCTTCCGTGGCATGGGAACGGATGGCGGCAAGGCATTTTTCGATATGTTTTTCTTCGTTTTTGGCGATCATGCAGACGGAAATCGGGTAAGGCATGGCTTCTCCTTTGGGTAGCATAGTTTGTGATGGATGCTGATGTTATAGTAAACGAAATTTCTAATGTCGTTTACTATATGTAAGATCAGAATCCGTTTCAAGTTTAACATAGAACTGGTTTTTTGTCTTGTATTTTTGGCAAAATAGAAGTATAGTATAAATGTGCTGATTCTTCAATTACTAATTATAAGATTACTAAACATATAATTAGTAATTGTATGACGAACCAAGTGCGGTAAAGATATAAGGTGCAGCAAGAGGCCCGAAGGAGGACGTTGTATGTTCGTTGGCAGAAAAAGAGAGCTCGATAAACTGAATACACTATACGCAGGCGACAGCTTTGAATTTGCTGTAGTCTACGGAAGACGGCGGGTGGGTAAGACGACGCTGATCAGAGAGTTTCTGAAGGACAAAGAAAGTGTCTACTATATGGCGGTTGAGGGAACGAAGAAGGAGAACCTGCGTGGATTATCGGCAGCTTTTTTGATGCAGGGGAAAAATAATGCGCCTGCGGCAGAGAGCTATGTGGAATTCAGGGATTATGAGGCGGCTTTAGCTTATATTGATCTGCTTGCGGGCGAAAACAGGCGCATAGTGATAGCGATTGACGAATATCCTTATCTGGCAGCTTCTTATCCGACGATTTCATCTCTGGTTCAGAAACATATAGATGAATGTTGGAAAGACAGTCGGTTGTTCCTGATCTTATGCGGTTCCTCCATGAGTTTTATGGAAGAGCAGGTTTTGGGATATAAGAGTCCGCTGTATGGGCGTCGGACCGCGCAGTTTAAGATTCGGCCGTTTACATTCTGGGAAGCAGGGGAAATGCTTAAGGATTACAGTGCACAGGATCGGGCGTTGCTGTATGGAGTGACTGGAGGAATTCCGGAATATCTGTCACGCATTGACGGCACAAAAGATGTGCACGAGAACATAATACGGCTCTTTTTCGATGAAAGCGGCAGGCTGTTTGAGGAGCCGATTAATCTAATGAAGCAGGAGTTGAGAGAACCAATGACTTACCACTCCATCATTTCGGCGATTGCGTCGGGAGCAAGCCGGTTAAATGAGATCGCAACGAAGACCGGATTGGAATCTGGCGGGTGCAGTAATCAGCTTAGCTCCTTGATCGCATTGCAGATCGTGAAGAAAGAGGTTCCCATGACACAGAACGCCAACAGCAGAAGTACACTTTACAGTCTCGAAGACAGTATGTATCTGTTCTGGTATCGGTTTGTCAGGCCTAATTCCAGCAGCATTATGTGCGGTGTTGGCCGTCAGATCTATGAGACGGTAGTTATGCCGCAAAATGATGACTTTATGGGACGGATATTTGAGACTATTTGCAGACAGTATCTGTTTTTGCCGGAAATCTACGGGAAGCTGCCTTTTCCGATCGGGCAGATCGGGCGTTGGTGGGGCAATAACGCCCGGGCAAGGCGACAGGAAGAGATTGATCTTATGGCGATATCGGGAGAAACGGTTCTGTTCGGAGAATGTAAATGGCGAAATGAGAAGATAGGACGCCAGGTGGTAGAGCGACTGCTTGAGCGGGGCGAATTATTTCAGTATCCAGAGAAATATTATTATATTTTTTCCAAAACAGGTTTTAAGGAAGAGACGACACAGTATTGCAGCGAAAAGGAACGGGTGTACCTGATTTCCTTTGAAGAGATGTGCAGGAACATAAAGTAGGAGCCCCAGGTCTGTGAATAAGCCACAGACCTGCCGCCTTACGCCAGCATCTCCCTGACCCTGTGCCGGAACGTATGCTGTGCCGCAACTTTGTCATGTCCATTTCGTGCAATACAGGCCCGTTCATCTTCATGGCTCAGGTAGTAATCAATCTTCGAAAGCAGGTCTTCTTTGCTCTCGTAGTAAACATAGTCTTCTCCGGGCACGAAATGTTCCAGAAAATCCGTCTGAAAGTTTGACAGCAGGAAACCGCCGCTGCCCATAATATCGAAGGCGCGCAGGGGAATACCGCTTTTGATACTGCGCAGGGAAATATTCAGATTGATTCTGCTCTGTTTGAAAATAAGCGGCATCTGCCGGTAATAGTCTGCCGTGCCGTGATTTCGCAGGTTTTCCATTGTGACACTGGTGTCATGTGTAAATAGGTCGAGAGTATGGTGCTGTGTAACGGCCGAAAGAAGGTCGAAACGTTCCAGGCCTGTTATCTTCCGGTTGATCACATACTGGGCGTAGAGATATTCGCGGCTTTCCACGCCGTCAGGATTAGGATCCATGGGCAATGCTTTATATAAGTCGTCCATTATGGGAGAGAGAGATTCCTGTATAAAATTATATCCCTGTACCTTCATCTGGGCCGCCATAAGAGCTTCCAGATAGCCCTTTGCATATGCTGACAGGTTCGTCATGCGGTCGTAGAAGTTATGCTGTTCCGTGTAAAGAGATCCGACGAAGGAGATATCGTATAACATGGGAAGCTGCGCCGGGAAGTTGACCGGATTCCTGTCCTTGCAGGCAGCAGCTGTATTGTGGGAGGTGCAAGCGTCGGAATCGGTACTGAAATCCCGGCAGACAGTAGCATTGGAATCGTCACTGAAATTCCGGCAGACAGAACCGTCGGAACCGGCCGGCCGTATGTTATCCAGCCGTGCGGTATTGGCTGCCATCGGCATATACCGCACGGTCTGAATGCCGGCATTATGGAATTCCATATAAAGTTCCCTGTCGAAAACATAGATTTCATTACAGGGATTGACTGCCGTATAGGAATAGAGCATTACATAAGGACTGTCGTAGATCCAGGAGATATATCTGACAGCCTCTTTCTTACATACCTGTGAGATCACCGGAAAAAAGTTAAAGGAAAAGACGGCATCCGGTGTCTCTCTGTGCAGTACACCGGACAATGCTGCCTCGATCTCTTTGTCCTGCCTGCCGTCTTTGTTGGAAAAGGGAAAGCAGACGAAAGTATGTCCCTCCGCGGTAAATGCTTCTTTGATGTCTTCGTTTCCGAAACTGGCCCATTCTATAAACAGGATTTTCATAATAACCTCGTAAAAAACAGTCTGTTGTATGAAGCAATCAACTCTGACAGCCGCTGCCTCTATCCAATCGTTTTCAGAGCATGTTCCCTGATCTTCTCAAAGGTTTCTTCACTCAGGTCATGCTCGATCTTGCAGGCGTCTTCCGCTGCGGTCTTCTCGTTGACGCCCAGCGCGACGAAAAAGCCGGTCAGCACTTTGTGCCGTTCATATATATTGGATGCGATCTCCAGACCGGAAGGCGTGAGGGTGATGAAACCGTCTTTATCCATTTCGATATAGCCGTTTTCGCGCAGCTTCTTCATTGCCACGCTGATACTGGGTTTGGTGTAGTTCATCTTTGTGGCGATGTCGATGGAGCGGACCTGCCCGGTGCATTCTTTCAAGATCAATATGGTTTCTAAATAATTTTCTGCAGATTCATGTATTTCCATAATAAACCTCCATCATGCTCAACCTGTCGCTTAGCGGGCCGCATGGGCATCCATGCTTAACCTCCAACGTGCAGTAGATTCCGGTCAGTATATGGCAGGTGCTGTTACAGCAGCTCCAGCCGCGCTTTCGCAGCGGCATACCCGCCGCATCGCCGGTATGCTTTTCGTGCTTCTTCGGGAAATCCGGCGCATTCATAGATGACGCCGATGTTGTAATCGGCCTTGTAACTGTTCACACCTTCTACGGCAAACTCTTCCATAGTAGTAGCTTTCTGGAACTCGGCGACGGCCTGATCGAAGAGCCCGTTATTCATATAGATCAGTCCCATCAGGAAAACAAAATCGGCCCGCCCGGAGAATTCTTCGTAAACGCCGAGCAGATTCAGTGCATCCTGATTTCGTTTCAGGTCAAGCAGCGTATAGCCGTAGGACTCCACCATGGTCTGTACATAATCCAGAGCCGGGTCTACGTCCATGGCAAGACCTGAGTCAAAGTATTGTGCGGCTTTCTCATAATCATGAAGTCTGCGGTAGCTTTGTCCCAGCTGGAAACAGAGGTAGGGGTCTGCCCCCTGTTCCTGCAGTTCTTTTTCCAGAAGGGTGATATTGCGTCTTGATTTCGCAAGCATCTCTTCTTCGGAACCGTCGTAGCCGACATGGAGCACGGTGACGGGAGCCGGGTAGACATATTTTAGAGGCCGGGCCGCGCCTGCCTGATTCGCGTTTGTTACGGCCACATCTGTAAAAGTACCGGACAATTTCTGCCCACAGATATCGGCTGCACCTGTATCGCTGATTTTTTCTCCGGCCCTTGGCACCAGCTGTTCATGAACGGCTCCCTCAAAATGATAATAGCGCCGATTGACGAACCGGCTTACCCGCACCTGTTCAAAAGCGGTCTGACCGTTCTCTGTAAAGCGGTTGCGAATGAGAATACGGCCGGCGGAAGCAGGATGGCGCTCCATGCATTTTAGCAGCGCCTTCGTATCAATGGTCTCGATATACTCGTCACAGTCCAGAGAAAGTATCCAGTCATGGGAGGCTTTGGAAAGGGCATAATTTTTGGCGGCGCTGAAATCATCACACCAGTCGAATGAAAAGATCCGGTCGGTGTATCTGCGGGCAAGCTCCACGGTGCGGTCTTTGGAGCCGGTATCCACCAGCACGATCTCGAAACCGTAGGGTTGCAGACGTTTGCAGCATTCTTCGATATGGGCCTCTTCGTTTTTGGCAATGATACACACGGATACAGGCGTCACGGCGGCCTCCTTCTTTCTATTTATAGTTAACGACATTAGAAATTTCATTTTCGGCCTTGCAGAAGCTACCGTATATGGCTTCTGCAAGAGCCGGAAACAGAAATTTGTTATGTCGTTTACTATAACATAACAGACTGACTTCTGACAGCTGTTCAGAGCAATACACTGCACACCAGCGCTGCCGCAGTGCATTGCATGGAACAGCGCTGCCGCAGTGCGTATAAACGGGCATATTCTCAGGCCAGTTCCCGCAGTTTTCTGACAGCAGGGTCATAATTTCCGCATTTCTTATAATAAAGTCTTGCTTCCTCCAGATTCCCCATGGTCTCATAGATGGAAGCGATATTGTAGTTGGCGCGGTAGCTGTTTACGCCTTTGCGGGAGCAGGTGGAAAGGGTTGTGGCCTTCCGGAATTCCTCGATCGCTTTGGCGTAGTTGCCTTTTTTCATATAGATCATACCCATCAGGTAGACGAAATCCGCCCGGTGGGAGAAGAGTTCATATTTATCCCGCAGTGCCATGGCCAGATCGTATTTGGCCAGATCCAGCAGGCAGTAGCCGTAAGTCTCCGCCATACTCTGCACGAAGGCGGATTCAGGGTCGGCATCCAGTTCCAGTCCCTGTTTATAGTAGTGGGCCGCCTTCTCCATATCGTTGAGGGAGATATAGTTCTGGCCGAGCTGGAAATAGATGTAGGGGCTTGGACCTTTGAGATTCAGGTCATGGAGCAGCATCTCCAGATTGCGGGTGGCGCGCATACGCTTCTCAGATTCCGTGACGTAGCCTTCATGGTAGAAGGTGAGGGGAATCTGGAAGGATTGCGGCTCCCGGCCGTCCAGTGTGCAGACCTGCTCGTGGATGCAGCCCTCATAATGGCAGTATTTCCTGTTAAAAAGCCTGCCGATGCGTTCCGACATAATGGAGCGGACGCCCTGGATGATATAGGGATTGTTGCGGACGATCATGCCGACGCAGCGGCTGTTGGCTTCCAGCGCGTCCTCCAGTTCTGCCAGATTGACGTTCTCCAGATATTCGTCACAGTCTATGACAAGCACCCAGTCATTGGATGCCTGTTGGATCGAGAAATTTCTGGCGGCGCTGAAATCATCACACCAGGCAAAGTGAAATA
>OFFW01000523.1_pt1 | contig 27969 bp, 19 predicted proteins | sample 1521501 | NCBI WGS metagenome assembly OFFW01 (sample SAMEA3504107, study PRJEB24116) | mouse gut metagenome | biome: mouse gut; feature: mouse-associated habitat; material: faeces | place: Denmark | collected 2011
TGGGTAGACAAAATGTTTGACAATTTGAAAGTAGACCGTATGAAGAAATACAGAAAATTTGTTTCTGGATTCTCGAAAGAATATAAACAACCAGTATATATCTCATCATTTATGAAATTATATGTAGGCTCATTTGCGGATGAGCAAAGAGCCAATTTGCTAACTTTATTAAAAATGGCTAGTGTTATATTTGAGGACAAGAGAAAGATATGCAATGAAATTATCGTGTTATATGGAGAAGGTTTTTTTTCTAAGTGGTGCATAAAAGAGAATTACAATGAAACTATAAGTTTTTTTATTGACAATAGGTGGCTGGACATTTATTCTATTGATTTTGGTGGAATGTTAAAACAAGGTTATATATCAGATTATGAGGGGTCTAAAAGATTATTTAGAAATATAATAAGGGGAGAAGAATCGCCTATAACTGAAATTCTACTAAAAAAATATGCCGATATCGTTCCAGAAAGTCAATTTGTAGATTTTACTGATTTAGAATACGATTGTTGTAGCACTTTGGTTTCTGTAAAGAATGAATTTGCATTATGTCGAGAGGTATGGGAAAGGGGTAAAGGTTATCAGCAGGGGATAGTTAGATGTCTTTCACCTCAAAATGATAGTATAGATAAGAAAATAATAAAAACAGTTTTGCAAACTAGTGAATATGACTTGGCTGATGAATTGTATAAAATATATGGAGATGAATGTATTCAATTATACTGGACTTACTTATTAAATTATCAGACATGTAAGAAAGCAAATGGAATTATAGATATTGTTAAGTACGATTTAGAGAGTGGTGTGAAATTTATTTTAGATTACCTATCTGAAAGGAAGACATTGCTTTTTTTGTTAAGTATATTAGATTCCTATGATAGATTTATGCTAAAATTGGAAAAGAAAGATATTAATAAAATATTTAATACAGTTATGAGCCAGGAGTGTGCGGAAAGGGAAAAGGAAGTTATGGCAAGATTCCTATTGCCACTTTGTATTATAGGGGACTATATGGTAGAGGAGAAAATTGCAAAATTTGTATTTGATGTTGTAAATAGCTTACTTGCAACGCAAACGTTTCCAGAAAATGAATGGGATAAACTCGAAAAAATACTTCCGGAGGTTCCATATTATAATCGATGGGATAGATGCAAAACATTGCGGAAGGGATTTTGTAAGAAAGGATACTTATTTATCGAAAAAGATAAAAAGGAAATATTGCCAGATTATCTTCTTTAAATAGGTGACGAAAGCGTTTATGAAGATAAGCTGTTAAGTAAAGAGAAAATAGGTGGGATGATACGGATGATATAAATGAAAAGGATGCATGTTGTATATGGCGATTATAGTACTATGTGAGAAACAAAGGTAGGGGAGTAGCATGGTTCATGCAAAAGGATTTGAAAACACAGTGCTCTGGAAGTCTTATCAAGAAAAGGCTGATTCTGATAGCGCAAGAGTAAACTGGACCAAAGAAGTCTGTGAGACAGCAATAAGATATATGATGGATGTGCGCCAGACTTTCCAGAATTATACCTTACATGATGGAACCCATATCGTTAATGTATTGGATGCAATGGGTGGAGTGTTGGGAAATCAGGTTTCCAAATTAACTGTTGGAGAGACGGAATTGCTGATTCTAGCGGCCAGTTTGCATGATTTGGGGATGGTATACACAGAGAAAGAGAAAAAACAGCATTTTCAGGACGCGGAGGCATGTGGAAAGTTTTTAAGAGAGTATTGTCCGGAGCATCAGGATTGTCTGGCAAAGGACTGGACCGAGGATATCCGTCAGTGGTATCTCAGGACATTGCACCCTTTTCGGGTTCCGGAAGTACTACAAAATGAAGCATGGAAAGAATTGTTTGCGCGATGCCCGTTGGAAGTCGTGCCAAAGCGTTGTATATTAGCTGTTTGTAGGGCGCATGGGGAGAATCCGCAGAATCTTTTGCAGAACAGGGATTTGGAGTACCTGGCAGCAAACGATGTGGATTCTTTGTTTTGTGCGCTTTTGCTGCGGTTATGTGATTTGTTGGATTTTGATGATACCCGTGCTCCTAAGGTATTATATGGTTATGTGGCTTGCAATGAAAAGAGCCGCGCTGAATGGGATAAACATCAGGCATCGGCAGGATTTCGTTATTCAGATGAGCCTTCCGGAGATGATTTGCCATATAAAGCTATTTGCACTAATCCGGGGGTGGAACATGCGGTAAGGGACTTTTTAGACTGGATTGACGATGAACTGGGTAATTGTATAAGATTACAGAAATACTGTAGGACAAGCTGGCAGCGGGAGTTTCCGTTTCCAAGAGCAGTCTTACGGAAGGAAATTGAATCGGACGGATATATGAGCGGCGATTTCTGCATGACTATGGATCAAGCTCAGGTTTTAAAATTGCTGACAGGAGAAAAACTATATGACAACAGAGATGTATTCGTGAGAGAGTTGCTACAGAATGCGATTGATGCCACCTTGCTTCGGGGAAAGATGGAACCCGGGTTTAAGCCGGAGCAGTCTCGTATCGATATATGGGAATGGAATGATAAAGAAGGAAATGTCTGGTTTCGGGTGGATGACCAGGGAACCGGTATGACGTTGGGTATGTTGAAGAGATATTTTCTTAAAGTAGGCAATTCTTATTATACATCCCGGGAAATGGAGCGGGATTTACGGGATCATGGTCAGACAGAAAAATACTATGGAATCAGCCACTTTGGTATAGGGTTCTTATCTTGTTTTCTCTGTGGCGACTATGTAGAGGTGTCTACACGATACTTCGATTCCAATAAAAACCGTAGGGAGGAGGAGGCTTCCGAATCTTATCAGACAGTCCACTATGGTCTACGTCTACAGGTAACGGGATTGAGCGGGTATTATACTTTAAAGAATCAGGCAAAGCATCATGAGACAGATGGAGCAATGCCGATGCCAGGCGACTATGATTCAAGTAGGGGACAGGGATATGAGAGAGAAGGCTATCGTGTTAAGGCAGGGACTTCCGTTGCGATTCGCCTAAATCCGGGGAAACTGGGGGTATTGAATCTGCACGATGCAGTGGAGAAATATATATGCGGAACTATAGTGCCGGTATATTACAACTCTAGACGGATAGGATTGACCTATGAAGAAATAGTACAGGTCGCACACGAAATGTCGGGGAAGCGGAATTATGAATTGTCGGAAAAGATGAAAGAGAAATTCGACCAGACATTTCCGGCTGTCCGCGGGCAATATCCTAGGCTAGCAATGACAGTGGTACCATTGGATAGGGAGGAAGACTATGCCTTGCCAGGGGTATCGGGAGTGCTGATGAAATATGAAGTACAATTTAATAAAGTTCCTAAGTGGAAAGTGAAAGATTTGGAATATGCAGTTGAAGGATATATCAGAGAAAGCGAAAATACTCTGCAAATGGAATTGCGTTGCAGCGTTATAAATAAATTGAATGATTGTCAAGTGGCTATAGTTCTATGGAGTATGTTAGAGAGAAGATTTACTGAAGAAACGGCTAGTTTGGCAGCAGAATTTGAAAAGTGTGCTGTTTGTCCTCAAGAAGGACAGCTGGGTGAAGAATGGCTTGTACTTAAAGAACACATAAAGTTGGAATACGCTTGGATTGGCTATCATACTTTTAAGCAACATGGAGCGATATTTCTGCTGAAAGAATGCGTGTGTCCAAGTGCGGCTATTTTAGTATCTAATTATCATTTTGGTAATTTTCAGTGCGCGTATCATGGAGTCGTAGTTGGCAGAATGAAAGATTCATTTACATCAGATTTTTCAAGTATGGGAGTATTTTTTCTAGAAAACCAATGGATGCTTGAGACAGATATAAGACGGTTGGAAATAATAGGAACTCCACTTCCTGTTTTGCTAGTAATTAGCAGCATCTTAAATAAGTATCAAATGTTAAAAGAGCATAAACCTTTAGAATTTAAGGGTACGAGTTATTCGTTAAAAGAATGGAGAGAATCACGAATTCCACATTTAAAACAATGGATAGACATAAATCATAGCAGGTTTTTTACTGAAAGAATGAAATTCTTTAGGGAACCATTAAGGATTTACAGCTTTGATAAATGTGATATGTATTTGGATGAGACCAGTAACTATAGAATTTTGAATAAGTATCAGGATGCCTATTTTCAAGATTTCTATGAGATAATAATCAATTATGAGGAAGGACAGATGTTTTCGTTTTGTGAAAAAGAAAAAGTTGAAACGGAAAGTGTATTGGATTTGTTTCCGCCCATGCGTTTTTGTAAGGCAGCAAATGATATGAGTCGACAATATATATGTAGTGATGATCCCTTTTATCGCAAGGGTGTAACGATGGATCATTCATTTGTAAAGTGGCTTTTGGATAATGCAGTTTTGCTGAATCAATATTATCAAAGGCAATTTCGGCAGATAATTGATTGTCTTTGTAATGATGTTGGAGAAGAAATAATACACAAATGTAATAATATTTACCAGCAATTGGTGGGTTTATCAGATTGTCACGGTGTGGATGTGAGTAGTTTTCCGCAGTTAGGTATGGATGATTTTTTTGTTATGAAGTAGTGATAGAAAAGCTGGATTGCCATTTTGACAGCCCATTAAATTATTTATTGGTTGAAGAATATGAATACAGAAAACAGCTTTATAATACTGCAAAGTGATTGTGGTAGCCCGTTTTAGGGATGGAACAACTTGACACTAATTTAACATCAATTTTCGCCCAACTTGACACTAATCTAACATTAGCCCTACGGAAATATAAAGTATTTCAGGGCTTTCGACAAAAAATAAGTAAAAAAGTTCGTGACACTAACTTGACATCAGCGGGGTATGGGCGGCTGAATGTGGTGGGGACGTTTGACGCGTTGATTGGGGTGTAAAGATAATTCGTATTCTATAAAAAGTTTCATATCTAAAATTATAAAAAGTATTGTTAATCAATATTTTTTATAGTTTAGATATGGACTTTTTTTGATGTTATGCTATAATTTGTATTGTCAAATAAAAATATCCAATCTACTCATAAAGGAGACGGCATGACAATCAGGGAAATCAATGTGAAAAACTTCAAGTCCTTGTACGATGTAAGCTTCCAGCCGGGAAAAGTGAATGTATTTATCGGAGCCAACGGATCCGGTAAATCTACGATATTGGAAGCAATCGGGATACTGAGCGGTGCCATGACGGACAGGGTAAATAACAGCGTCCTGCAGAGAAAAGGGATACGCCTGAGCGCCTCGGCTTTATATAAGTCAAAATTCAAGACAATGAAAAGGGAGGGGCTAACAGTAGATTTGGGCATCCAATGGGAAGACGGCGCTGAATATGACTACTCTGTCCATATGACGACACCTACAGATGACGATACATGGAAGTACCATTCTGAAAGCGTTAACCAGGATGGGAACCTATTGTGGGGGAGGAGCAATCGGTCTGCCATCCAGCTGAATAACGGCATCGGCTATTTTATGGTCACGGAGACGCTGAATGGGCACGGATGCAGGAGAATGGGGAAGTATATCGAAAAATATGGAATCTACCAGCCGGATACGCCTACCCTCAGAGGGACAGTCACGGACAACACCCAGATTGCGCCTATCGGATTGAACGGCGGGCGGATGGCGGATGCGCTTCAGGACATCCTGAAAAGCGTAGATGGGGACATGCGGCTTGGCGCGCTTTATATAGAAGATGTACTTGATTTGATTGATTGGGCGTCTGGCTTCGATATAGCGGTTCCTAAAAGGGCGAACTTAAATCCGGGAGTTCCGTCTACCCGGCAAGTGATTGAATTCAAGGATAGGTTCCTGAAGGCGAATGCCGCATTTACGGGTTACGATGCCAGCGAGGGAGCTTTATATGTACTGTTCATGCTGTGCATGGCCATGCATCCCGATTCGCCGTCCATGTTTGCCATCGACAGCTTTGACCATGCCCTGAACCCCAGGCTGGCTAAAAGGCTGACGGAGATTTTTTCACAGCTGATATTGGAATCACAGAGAACTGTGTTCATGACGACGCATAATCCACTGGTACTGGACGGCCTGGATTTATGCAATGATGACATCCGTCTTTTTGCTGTCAGTAGGAACAGGGATGGGCATGCGGTGATTGACCGGATACAGGTCTCGCAGGAACTCCTGGAATCGGGGCAGCCCTTGTCCAGGTTGTGGATCAATGGGAGATTAGGGGGTGTTCCGGAATTGATATGAGAAAAGTAATCGGTATCGTAGGGGAAGGGCCTACTGATTACATGGTCATAAAAGAAGTCATCGATCATATAACCGGGGAGGTCAACGAATACAGAAGGCTGCAGCCGGAGCCTGATATGGCGGGACGGTTCGGAAATGGATGGAAAGGGGTGTGGAGATGGTGCGAGACGAATTCCGATATATTGGATAAAGTCTTTCATGAGGTCACACCGCAGCTGGATTTGCTTGTCGTCCAAATGGATGCAGATGTATCCAGAAAAGAAAGGGAGGTTCACTGTCTCTGCGGATTGGCGGAGTGCGGGGACAGGCCAAAGAATCACCCGCTAAAATGCGTAAAAGCAATAGATGGGCGCTGTCCGGTCATGCTGCCTTGTGGAAAGCATGTACAAAATTCCAGAGGATATGAAGAGCATCTGGAGAAGCTGATAAGGAAGTGGCTGGGAGAACATGCAGATAAGGAAGATATCCTGATTACGGTTCCCTGTGACAGCACGGATGCATGGATAGTGGCGGCCTACCAGGACTATGATGATGTAGAGAAAATCGAAAATCCATGGGAGAGTGTCATTGCCAGGAAGAAAGATTACCATGGCATCAGGATTCCTGGAAAAAAGAAAAGGGCTTCAATATACAGCCAGTTGCTGCCCAGGCTTTGCGGGCAGTGGGAAAGTGTGGTGGAACAGTGCTATAGCGCGAGGAGTTTTGATGATAAAGTAAAGCGTATGTTGGGGGCGGCAGATTTGAATCATTGAGGGTACATTCCCCGATGCTTGCATCGCGCAAACTAGCACCGAGCGTAGCGAGGTTGGGGCGAATACCCCGCTCCTGCGAAGCAGGAGGCAAACACCCCTGTGGTGTTTGAGTGCTTGCACCGGGGAAGTTTATTGGCTAAACTTGAAGACGGCTCAATTATCATAGTAAAATACAACGGCATTGTCCAATGCTTATGTGGGATTGCTGCGAGGTGGTTCATTCCTCTAATGAGCTGCCTGGTAATCGAGCACAAAAGCATCGATATCAGAATAATGTTTTGCCTGCAGCCCCGCTTTTCTGTATTCTTTCAGATATTCGCTCAAAATACCGTCAAACCCTGCGGCCGTCTTGCGCAAGTCTTCCGGATTGTATGCTCCCAGCACGTCATATCTGTCAATCGCCGCTTCGCTGTGGATTTCATCGAACATTGCCTTTGCGCTGACCAGGCTCATAAATGCAAGATGCCGGTTGCCTGCTTCCGCTGCCGCATGCATCTTATTCCGCCAATTTGAGTACATTTCTTCGTAAGTGCCGCCAAGTTCATCTGAGGATGACGGTTTCTTCCGGAGTGCAATGGTTTCTTTCACATGGTGGAACGCGGCCATGGTTTCTTTCATCAGCGCGGACAAATGGGTGCGCACTGATGTCATGGATGTGGCCGAGAGGACAGCATCTATCAAGCCGCAAAGATTTTCCGGCCGATTTTCCATGGCGTTCAGCTCCTCATAAGCCCGTTTTACGCCGTAACGGAAATACCGTTTATTTAACATTGCAATCGCGTTTTCGACATAATAAATGACCCTGCCCGCCCCGTCCAGCACATCAGAATGCTGCTCCGAAATCATGGCCAATGTGTAATAATGCTCCGCCTCTTTTAATAGCTTCTCTGCTTTCGTATAGTCTTCCTCAGAGAAAGGAGCCGTCAAAATGCCGCTGGCCTTATTCCGCAGATTCTCCAGCCGTTCTCGGTACTTCTCGTCTGCGCAATAGACGATTTTGGCATCCATCAGCTTGGAAATATTGGGGTGTTCATATTCGGCATCTTTCTGCAGACGTTCCCAGGTGGTACAGTAGATGTCATGTCCGACCTGTAAGTCGTCCTGGATAAAGGTACAACCCAATTGCCAGCCTCTGTCATCGTTGATCAGGATGAGCAGGTCCAAATCCGACCTCTCATAATAGTCCCCCGTCATAAAGGAACCGTTTATCCCTATCAAAGCCAGCGCGCCCGGACACGCAATAGCTGCTTTTTTTATGACTGCATCGATTATCTTCTGGTTTCTTTCCTCTAAATGGTTCATTCCGTTATCTCCTGGCTATGATATTTGTTGTTTCCATTCATTTTAGCAAAGGCAGAAGACAAGCGCAAGGAGTAATTTGCTATAGTATGTTTTCGATGTTTTCCATGTTTGTAATCGTTTCGATTGTTTTTGATGGCAGAGTTCTGTAGAGTTCTGCAGCGCACAGCGAAAACTATGCTCTTTCAGCTCAGGAGAAAATGTGCTACAATAGGAAAGGGCATCCTCTGCGCCGCATTTGGTCTGTTTTCTGGAGAGTGAGGTTTAGATGCCGGAAAAGGAGAGGGCACAGTATGGAAATTTTAGTAGTGGGCGGTACAAAGTATTTTGGAATTCCGATGGTACAGAAATTGATAGAGCAGGGGCATAGAATTACTCTTGCGACCAGGCAGACAGCACAGGATTGTTTTGGTGAACAAGTGGAAAGAATTAAAATTGAAAAAACCAATCCTGAATCGTTAAAAAATGCCTTTTCCGGAAGAAGATATGATGTTGTGATTGACAAGTTAGGTTATTGCTCCAATGACATGAAATATATGATGGAGACAGTTTGCTTCAATAAGTATATATACATGTCTAGTACTGCAGTTTATCAGCCCAAAGTGGTAGATACTCGAGAAGAATTATTCGATGGATTACATAAGGAACTTGTCTGGTGCAATAGGACAGATTTTTCTTATGATGAAATTAAGAGACAGGCTGAATGCGCATTATGGCAAGAGTATAGAGATAGAAACTGGATTGCGGTCAGATATCCGTTTGTCACAAGCAAAGATGACTATACAAAAAGGCTATTGTTCTACATCGAACATGCGATGAAAGGCATGCCTATGAATATTGACAATGTGGATAGCCAGATGAGCTTGATTCATGCAAAGGAAGCAGGTGAGTTTTTAGCATATCTTGTGGACATAGACTTTCAGGGAGCAATCAATGGGTGCTCTGATAATACTGTGTCTATCAGAGAGATTCTTGATTATGTGGAAACTAAGACAGGAAAAAAGTCGATTATCAATTCATCTGGTGATGCTGCCCCATATAATGGGGAACCAAGCCACAGCATTAACACTGATAAAGCGAAACGGCTGGGTTACCAATTCTCAAATCTGAATGATTGGTTATGGGATTTGGTAGACTATTATATCGGTATAACAACTATAAATGTGTGATAGGATATCTATACACAAGTTTAGAGGTAGGAACTGTCGGAAAATTGCAGACAATTCCTTGGTAACAGACAAATCATCATGTTGGGAGGAAATTTATGGCAAGGACAGTCGGCATCGGACATCAGGATTTCGAGACAGTCATCACAAAAGGCATCTTTTATATAGACAAGACCAGTTTCATCAAAGAATGGTGGGAAAACGAGGACAGCGTGACCCTGATTGCCCGCCCCCGGCGCTTTGGCAAGACGCTGAACATGAGCATGGTGGAGAAGTTCTTTTCCATAGATTTTGCGGGGAAAGGGGAACTGTTCGAAGGCCTTGCCATCTGGCAGGAAAAATCCCCGGATGGGGATTACAGGTACAGGCGCCTTCAGGGAACCTGCCCTGTCGTCAGCCTTTCTTTTGCAAAGGTGAAAGCGGGCACGTTCCCGGACACCAGAAGGCAGATCTGCCAGATTATCACGGAACTGTACAATAAATACGATTTCCTGCTGGAGAGCGGCTGCCTGAATGAAAAAGAAAAGGACGATTTCCGCAAGATATCGGCAGATATGGAAAACTATCTGGCGGCAGGCTCCCTGAACGCCCTGTCGGGCTATCTGTCGCGCTATTATGGCAAAAAGGTCATCATCCTGCTGGACGAGTACGACACGCCCATGCAGGAGGCTTATGTACATGGCTACTGGAGTGAAATAGTGGAGTTTATCCGGAACCTGTTCAATGCCACGTTCAAGACGAACCCATACCTTGACCGGGCCATCATGACAGGGATTACCCGGGTCAGCATAGCTTCTTGCGAAGCATTAGAATCTATATTTTCAGACCTGAACAATTTGACGGTAGTGACATCTACATCCGAGCAATACGCGGATAGTTTTGGCTTTACGGAAGAAGAGGTGTTTTCGGCGTTAGAGGAGTATGGGATGGGGGACAGAAAGGCCGACGTAAAGAAGTGGTATGACGGCTTCACCTTCGGAAAAAAGAGGGACATTTATAATCCATGGTCTATCATAAATTATCTGAAGACGGGAAGATTAAGCACTTACTGGGCGAACACCAGCGCCAACAGCCTTGTGGGGAAGCTGATTCGGGAGGGCAGCCAGCAGGTAAAGCAGGATTTTGAAAGCCTGATGCAGGGTGAAGCAATCCGGATGGAGATAGACGAGCAGATTGTATACAATCAGCTGAACCGGAAAAAGAATGCCATCTGGAGCCTTCTGCTGGCCAGCGGGTACCTGAAAGTGGAGGATACGGAATTTTCCGAGGAGACAGGACGGTGCTATTACACGCTGGCGCTGACGAACAGGGAAGTCCGCTTCATGTTCGAAAGCATGGTTCGGGACTGGTTTGCGGAGGATGACAGCTGCTATAACGATTTTATCAGGGCGCTGCTGGCGGATGACATTAAGGCGATGAATGTCTATATGAACAGGGTGGCCCTGCAGAGCTTCAGCTATTTCGACACCGGGAACAGGCCTTCCGGGGAGGAGCCGGAACGCTTCTACCATGGATTTGTCTTAGGGCTGATGGTGGAACTGACGGACAGGTATGTGCTGACTTCCAACCGGGAGAGCGGGTTTGGCAGGTACGATGTGATGCTGGAGCCCAGGCAGTATAAGGGCGGGAATCTGGCTGAAGGTGCGATAGTAAATAGTGGAAATGGAGATGCGATAACAAATAATCGTAATAAAGATATGGTAATAAATAATCGTGATAGGGACGCGATAATAAATAATCGCAATAGAAATGCGATTATTATCGAGTTTAAGGTACAGGATTCGGAGGAGAAGAGCCTTGCGGATACTGTGGCGGCTGCGCTGAAGCAGATTGACCGCATGCAGTATGTGGCATCTTTGGAGGCAAAGGGGATTCCCGCGGAGCGGATTCGGAAGTACGGTTTTGCTTTCCGGGGAAAGGAAGTGCTGATAGGGTCGTGAGTGTGGATGCTGTCGCGATAAGTCGAAAAAGCATCCCCGGAAATGAGTAGCGGTACCGCGCAGGGCATGTGGGGAGGTTTTTGATGATATTACCAAAAGTATTGCAATCTCTGCAAAATGTACATATAATCATACAAAGGTGGGTAGACCATTTTCTGCCAAACCCGGAAAAACGCCAGGCGCGGGAGATTCTGCTGCTCATCTGCCGGAAATGCCATGAGGAAGAGACAGGGACAGAAAGCGGAACAGATGCGTCAAAGAGGAATCTGCCAGGGAAGCGAAAACGCTTTCTGCACATCTCATGGGAAGAGTGGAAAGGACGCAAATGGCTGGCCGTTATCTGCCACCCGGCTTTTCTGCAAAGGCAGTACAGCCCGGAAGTCCTGGCAGGTCTCTGCGGCTTTCTGCAGGAAGAAAGCCAGCTTCGTCCGGAAGGGATAGGGCAGGATCTGTATTTTGCCCTGTGCATGGCATATGGATTTTTCACGGATGGCGGTGGTACGGCGGACGGTGCGGCGGCTGCTGACAGGCAGACAAGGCTGGCAGCATCGCCTGGGGCTGATAGCGAATATGACCGTATGAAAGGGCTGCTTGCCGCACACCCCAGTCACAGGGAGTATGTGCAGGATCTCCGGTTCTGGCCCGATTTGATAGAAGAGCGCCGGTTCTTTTCTTTCTGTAGGGAGGCATGCTGCCTCTGGCTGGGCATGGGGGATCGGGAACAGCGGGCCGCCTTCGGGGAGGGCTTTCCGGACATGGCGGAGCAATGGCTGCTGATGTCCTCCCTCCCCGAGTCCGATACGGAATTCGTCTTCCGTAACCTCTGCCGTCTGCCGCAGCCTCTATTTTCACGGCAGCTTGCGGCGAAAATGCAGGAATACGCGGATCTGTGCCGGGAGCGGCAGGAATTTTTCCAGGCGTTCGTGGACGCGCTGGACCATAAGGGAGAAGGGCATTCCGTCCATGAATGCGGATATGTGCCACTTATGCAGCGCTTCAGCGCCCTGAGGGCACGATATGGTTCGGCGGGGGGCTGGAAAAAGCATCTGTGCAGCCGCAGTTTCCAGAACGCATTCCGCGACTGGGTGCTGCACCCGCGCCATGGCGGCTATGTCAGCTCCTGGGCCAGGTATCTGGAATACTATGGGTGGCGGGAGGTGCGCAGCCAGTTCGGCGGCAGCTCGCCTTTTGAGGAAGAGCTGCTCGGGTGGCTTAAGACCGATTTGTATTTCAAGGAGTACGAGAAACGCTACCAGAAGGAGTCGGCCTGGAAGGAGCAGCAGATAGAAAAGGCCTATTTCCGTGAGTTGCTCCCCCTGCCGGAACGAAGCGAAGGAAAGCTTGAGGTGCTCCGCAAGGCAGAGCAGGGGAAAACAATCGACGCAAAGAAGGCGTCGGAAGCCCTCAGCGAACTGTATGCGTTTGATGAAACGGCGCTGCGCCGTCTGACGCAGGCCACCAATGCCATGGTACGTTTCAATTTCCTTCTGGGCGCCCCAAAGGACAGGGAAGAGGCGGCGTGGGGGGACGCGGTCTGCTTCCTGGAGGACGATGTCCTGATCTACCGCAGGGAGGAAGACGGGACCTGCCGCATGAGCCACGCCGCTTTTTTTGACCTGATTGCTCACATTGTGGACAGCAAGGCGGACTGCCACATGACGCATCAGAAGTCTTTCTATAACGATGAATTTATGGATACGGTCTGCAAAAATATGTACCTGTACGAATGCTATATATCTGGCATGAAATGACGCAGGAAGGAAGAGATTTCTTATGGTGCCACAGGAACGCATATACGTTAAAACAACTATATAAATTTGAAAAGCAGAAAGGAAGTCAATGATATGGAACACAAAGGAACCAAAACAATCGAGACAGAACGTTTGATACTGCGGGCTTTTCGGGCAGAGGACGCGGAGGCCATGTTCCGCAACTGGGCCAGCGACCCGGAAGTGACGAAATTCCTGACCTGGCCCGCCCACGGGGACGTAAGCGTCACCAGGCATGTCCTGGCGGATTGGGTCGGCAGGTACGGTGAGTCTTCCTATTATCAGTGGGCCATTGAACTGAAAGAAATCCGGGAGCCGATCGGCAGCATCAGCATCGTGAAGTCCAGTGACGAAACCGAATCCGCCACCATAGGCTACTGCATCGGCCGCCGCTTTTGGGGACAGGGCATCACCGCGGAGGCGCTGGAGGCCGTGATGGCCTACCTTTTTGAGGAAGTGGGCATGAACTGCGTGAACGCCTGCCACGATCCCCGCAATCCGAACTCCGGGAAAGTCATGCGAAAATGCGGCATGGCCCTGGAGGGCACATGGCGGGCAGGGGGCATCAACAACCAGGGCCGGTGCGACGAACGCTGGTATTCCATACTGAAAGCGGAATATGACAGAAGAGGAGACGCGGAAGAAATCTGGAAAGAGCTCTACGAGAAAGCCCTGGCCGTCCAGAATGGGAGGAAGATTTCAAACTATGTGGACGCGGGCGGCGTGGCGGCCGCCATTCTGACAGCCTCCGGGAACATTTACACCGGCGTATGCGTGGACACCTGCTCCACCCTGGGAATCTGCGCCGAGCGCAACGCCATGTTCCACATGCTGACCAACGGCGAGCACGAAATCCGGAAAGTGCTGGCAATCATGCCGGACGGCCGGACGGGAGCGCCCTGCGGGGCCTGCCGGGAACTGATGGCCCAGCTGATGCCGGATTCCTACAGGGACATTGAGGTCATGCTGGACTATGAGCGGAAACGGACCGCCACGCTGGGGGAACTGACGCCGGAGTGGTGGATTTAGCATGGGCGAGTCAAAGCTGCGTGAACTGGACGCTCTGGCGGAACTGCTGCGGGAACCGGATGAAAACGGGGAGCAGATAGTCCCATGAGGTGAAAGCTTGGACAAAAATGGGATAAACGGCATGACTGGCTGTGTGAAAAGACGGAAAAGATCGGACTTACGTCTGCGTAGGAGGGAAAAATGGAGCACGTAGCAGAGTTGGGCGGAATCGTCACAGGATTCCATGTGACAGGGCAGTGCATCGACTGTATGTGTGGGAAAAAGCTGCTGAAAATCGATAAAACATCCCGAAACATTCTTTGTCAGAAGACAGTGTTCGGGAAAGATGGGCTGTCAAGAAAGCTGATTGCAGATGACGATCGGATTTATATCTATGATTTCTGTACGCTTTATGTCCTGGGCCAAAAGGACTATGAACTGTTAGGCAAGTGGCAGTTAGGCAATGATTTAAGCTCTGATATATGTGGGATGACTGTGGATGATGAGACCATTTATTGTTCCATACGGAACGGAAAAGTGATTACTCTTGACAAACAGTCGTATCGGCAGAAAGAGTTCACCGTTTCCGGAAGCAGTATGTGGAGTCTGCAGACATATGGTTTATACTTGATTGGCGGAACGGTGGAAGGGGAGCTGCTGCTATTGGATAAAAGGACGCTTTCCATTGAAAAGAACCTTGTCCTGGGGAAGAAAAACATCGGCAGCCTGCATATTGACGGAGAAGCCTTATATGCCGCCGGTCACGATGGAAAACTTTACAAAATCAGCATAAGAAGCTTCGAAATCCAGGCATCTGTGAAGAAAGCGCACAGGAAAATGTTCGTTTGTGCAGGGGTAAGCGGGGATATGCTGGTAACCATTTCTTACCCTTGCTCGGAAATCGCCTTTTGGGATAAGGATACATTGGAAAAGATAAAAGTGATCAATACTCCATTAAAGCTATCAGGGAGCGCATATATAGAAAACAATTTCATGTATCTCTCTTCTCGTAATATCTTCGGAATTGACAGGATGAAATTAGATGAGTAGCTAATCTGGCAGGTGATTTTGCTTCCTAAATATATATTCGGTGATTGAATCTTGCACACAAACCGGATAAACGGCATGACTTGCTGTGTTTAATCTCTCCGGGTCTAATTCCCCGCAGCTCTGCTGCGGGGAGTTTCATGTGCGCCCGGAATTAAATGCCATTTATATAGTCGCGTAAATTGCGTGAAAGAATGGAACAGGGCATCAGGCGGCCAAGAAACTTATTGACAGATTCTGCAGTCAGTTATATAAATAATTTATATAACTGACTTATAGGATTGCATACAAGGAGTGGTGAAGATGCCGAAGCAGAGAATCACGAAAGAGATGGTGGTGGACGCTGCCTTTGAGATAGCGAAGAGCAGCGGCATGGAACAGGTTCTGGTGAAGAATATCGCGGACAGGATAGGGTGCTCCGTGCAGCCAATCTACAGCTATTGCAGGAACATGGACGGCCTGCGCCGGGACGTGGCAGCGCGTGTCCGCTGTTTCGTGCGGGAATATGTGGCGGAGCGTATCGACAGGGACGACCTGTTCCGGGGCACAGGCAGGGCATATATCCAGCTGGCGAAAGAACAGCCTCATTTATACAAGATATTCATCCTGCACCGGCGGGAGGGGATATCGTCCCTGGAGGATCTGTACCGGGCGGAGGCCGATTCCGGGACAGCCGGATTGCTTGCGGATAAGCTGGGCATCAGCGCGGAACAGGCCAGACAGCTGCATCTGAACATGCTGATCTACACCATTGGAATCGGCACTGTTTTTTCCGTGACCACGCCGGGGATTTCAGCGGACGAGATATATGGGCAGCAGGAAAGCGCCTATGAAGCGTTTTTGAATCAGGCAATGGGCGGAAAGGAGCGGAAATGAGGAAAGGGAAATGGATTGCGGCAGGGTGCTGCGCGGTGGCGCTTTTGGCTGGGGCAGGGATAATCGCGTTAGGGGCGATGGTTGACCGCGTGAAGCAGATTCCTGTCTGCAATCCGAATCTGGAGGAGATTGCAGATGGAGCCTGTTTCGGCGAATATTCTGCCGGGCCTGTTGCCGTGAAAGTGCAGGTGGCTGTGGAGGGGCACGAACTGGCAGAGATAGAAATTACAGAGCATCAAAACGGCCTGGGCGGGAAAGCAGAGGAAATCATTGAGGATGTGATAGACAGCCAATCGCTGGAAGTAGACGCAATTTCCGGGGCCACCGTGAGCAGTAAGTGTATCTTGAAGCTCTGGAGGATGCATTGCGGAATGGGACGGAATGAATCAAAAAAAGAGATATGAAATAGCGTTACAGAAAGGAAACAACGATGAATACAGAGACGACAGAGGCAAAAAAGGGAATCATCCTATACCAGTCGAAATACGGAGCCACGAAGAAGTACGCTGGTTGGCTCCGGGAAACCCTGAGCTTTACCTGCATAGAGGTGCCGAAAGCCACCCTGGACATGGTGAAGCAATACGATACCATTGTATTATGCGGCGGAATATATGCATCCGGCATAGCCGGGCTGGCGTTCCTGAAGAAGCACATCGTCCAACTGCAGGATAAGAGGACAGCCGTTTTCTGCGTCGGCGCGTCCCCCTATGACGAAAGCGCGCTGGAGGAAATCAGAGCGCGGAACCTGACGGGAGGGCTGCAGGGAATTCCGCTTTTCTACGGGCGGGGAACCTGGGATGAGAGCAGAATGACGTTCCGGGACAGAGCCCTGTGCAGGATGCTGCAGAAAGCCGTGGCGAAGAGAGACCCCGACACCTATGAGCCGTGGATGAAAGCGCTCATGTGTGCCGTAGGGCAGGCCTGCGACTGGACAGACCGGGCATATCTGGAACCGTTGTTGGACTATCTGAAAGAATAAGGAAAAAATCTATAAAAATTCTTTTTTCGTGCAACCAACTCCTGATTTTGTCGGAATATATAGTGAAAGCGGTAAGCAAAGTGCAAGAGAAAAAAGGCTCTTGGAATTTTGGAAGCGGAATCAAGTATTGAGGCCGAAAGGCACCCGGAAAGCGGGGGAATCAGCCCCAAGAAGCTCCGTAAAGCAGTGTGATATGCGGCCTGGAGGTTTCGAGAGGATATAAGAAAGAATCGGAGAAGAATCCGGTTATTCCATATCTGATAACGAAAGCGATGAACGGAGCGCAGAAGAGCCAACGGGTAAGCGCAGAAGAGCCAACGGGTAAGCGCAGAAGAGACAACGGGCAGGCGCAGAAGAGCCAGGGAATGGGAGCGACAAAAGGGAGCCACAGGAAAGGGGAAACAGGGATGCAGGACGAAGCGATTGTAGGGATGTACTGGCAGAGGGATGAAAACGCGATTCAGGAGACAGAGCGCAAATATGGGCGCTATCTGTCGAAGATTGCCTATCATGTGCTGGCTGACCTGGAGGACAGCAAGGAGAGCGTCAACGATACCTATCTGAAAGCGTGGAATTCCATGCCGCCCCACAGACCGGAAGTCCTTTCCGCCTACCTGGGCAGGATCACCAGACAGCTGTCCATCGACATGCTCCGGGGACGGAACCGGAAGAAGCGGCAGGCATCGGAATACGCCCTGTCCCTGTCCGAGCTGGAAGACTGCGTTTCCGGCAAAGATGCCACGGAACAGGACGTGAATCTGCATCTGCTCTCGGAGGCCATCGGCGCTTATCTCCGCACGCTGACACCGGAAGCCCGAAATACTTTCGTGGGAAGGTATTACTATATGGATTCCCTGAAAGAAGTGGCCGCATATTTCGGCATGAGCGAATCCAAGGCGAAGAGCATGCTGTACCGCACGAGACAGGGACTGAAGGCTTATCTGGAACAGGAGGGATTTGTGGTATGAGGAAAGAACAGATTAGTGACGCTTTGAACTTGTTGGACGATGCTATCCTGGAAGAGACCGACAGGCTGCGGAACCGGGAGGGGAGGAAAAGGGCCGGAAGTCTGTGGAAATGGGCTGCCGCAGCGGCCGGTCTTCTGCTGGCGGCATGCGTGGGATGGATTGTCATGGAACAAAAACAGAATCAGTCGGGCCAGGACTCCTCGCTCCACGCGTCCCATGACCCAGAGGGGAGACAGGAACCCGGCACACAGGAGACAGGGGACGCCACAGGGCTTCCCATGCTTTCCGTGACAGAGATTGGGCAGGAGGAAGCAGCGGGCTATGAGGGCGTCAGAGTGCATGACATCTCGGAGTTAGTCAATGCGAACCCCTGGGGCGAGGCGTTGGGGATTTCATCTCTGCCGGTGTATGAAAATGTTCTCTCCTACGATGAGAGCTACATCGCACAGGGCGGAGACTTTCATAAAATGCGGGAATTCCTGATTGAGGTCGCGGGCAGCTTAGGACTGGAGGAGGAATCCCTGACCATCACGGATGATGTGCCGGACGAAGAGACGAAGCGAATCATAACGGAGAAGCTGGAGATGGTAGGGGACACCGTGCCGGAAGGGTATTTCAATCCCACGAAGCTAATCGGGGAAGCGGAAGGGCTGAAAATCGAGGTGAATCAGGCCATGACGGCTACGGTATCTTTTGAACCGGCCGTATCCCTGCCGGAGGAATATCGCTTTACCCATTACGCTGCCTATGGGGAGCTGGCGGAGACGGCAGAGTATCTGGAAAAAGAGTACGAGGATTTCATCGGGATGGAGCATCCCGTGGCGAATATCTATGGCGGCAGCTACAATATCTATCTCCAGCAGAGCTATTGGATTGAATTTTATGACCGGGCGGAGGATATGGTCCAGCGCATCATCAATTACAATTTCAACCGGACAGCCTTTTACTGCGATGACCAGGGCAGGCTGTACCTGGCCAGGAGCTTCCGGCCTGATCTGTCGAGGATGGTGGGAGAGTATCCGATCATCACGGCGGAGGAGGCGAAAGAGCTTCTGCGGAAAGGCAATTATATCACCACAGCGCCCTATGAGATGCCCGGAGAGGAGTTCATCGGGAAAGTGGAGCTGGTCTACCGCGCGGGAGAGCGGGAGAGGTATTATATGCCCTATTACCGCTTTTATGTGGAACTGCCCGAAGCGGCTATGGATGACGGCCTGAAAGCTTATGGCGCGTACTATGTTCCGGCTGTGGAGAGCGCCTACCTTTCCGACATGCCTGTATGGGACGGCAGCTTCAATTTCTGACAACAGCATATTGATGTGGCCCTTGCGACTTGTATGGCCATGCCGATGCAGGGGACCACATGTAGTCCCGGTACAAAAATGGGTTCTGCCGGCATTGATGTCGTCTCCTTCCCCGGCAGCGGTGTCTTCGGAAGTCGTCCAGGTCTCGATTACAGCTGTCTTACTTGCTACAGGTAATGTGTGATTTCAGTCCATCTGTTTCGGGCTGTTTCTACATCATAAAGACATAACATATATCTGGCATGGGTTCCATTCGTCCCACAATGTGGGGAAGACTTCGTTGTCTACAAATAACCGATGTAAGTTTATAGCCTTTTTCCTTGTATTTCCGGGCTTTCTCCTGAACAAGCCGGATATATGATTTTACGATAATATATATACAGAAAAACGTTCTATTTATTTTCCCTTGCCAGGGCAGAAATTTTTTTGGCAAGGGAAATTTTTTTGTCCCCTTTTCTCAATCTCGTGCGAATTAATATATGTAGCTTAAAACGATTTAGGAGTTGTCAGAGAAAACTGATACAACTTGTTCAGTTAAAAGCCCGGAAATACAACAAAAGCCGCCATGAACTTGTATCAGGTATTTGGAGACAATTCCTTATCTGCACGATGAAAGACAGGGGATTGAGATGGAAAGTAAAATGAGACATAAGGCACAGAGGCAGCTCCTGGCGTTGGCGGCCTTCTCTGCCGGGGTATTGGGCTCACTGTTATGTGTGTCTACAATGCTGGCTGGAGGGAAGACGCTTCCTGCATGGCTGGAAAAGACATACATGGCAACAGGGAATATTCTTGCGCTTGGATGCCTGACGGTGTATTTCTGCCTTCGGAATCCGGAAGGACAGGGCGGTTTCGAGAAAATCCGGCGGAACTGGCTGGCGGTATTGAAGGAAGAGCTATGGATCCTGGTCATATTTTATCTCTGGATGGCCTTGGATGAAGCCAGGGAGCTGACAGGCAGGCTTTTTTCCCTGGATTCCGGCCTATGGGATATAGCGGCCCCGCTGGCGCTTTCCTGTGCGGCTCTTTTCATGGTTTCGGTGTTTCTGGACAGATTGATGCAGAAATGCGTCCTGGTCAGGACAGAAAAGAGGGCGAGGCGGCTCCTGAAAGACTTTGGGGTACTGGCAGCAACTTTGGCTGTCTGGATTGGCATTTTTACCCTGAAGGATGCGGTATTGAAAATTCCCATACGGTCTGTCACCGGCATGTTGGCCTTGCGCGTCTTCGATGCTTGCTGCGGATATGGGATTCTTGCGGCGGTGTTACATAGGATTGGTCCGGATGGAAGGGCGGAAGGCATGGAGGAGGCCCGGACGGATGTTTCAGGGAATACGATAAAAAATAAACTTGAAATCCTCATCCCTTTTGCCGCGGCGCTGCTTCTTGCCTTTTTGATGGGAAGCAGAGGGAGTCTTTCCGTAGAGGAGCAGATGAGGGCTGCCATAGAGGGCTCTCTGGAAGACGGATATGAGGCTTTAAGGGAGGGCGATATGGAGCAGGCCGCTGCTGCATTCGGCCTCTCTCAGGCAAGGGCCCATGCCTTTGAGAGCATCGTGAGGGAGGAATCCGGATATTCCCTGGAAAATATCTATCGACAATATCGGGATGATGTAGTCATCGGCGCACTGTACCTGTCGGAGCGCGGTTCCATGCAGCAGCTGGAAAGCAGGATACGGAATCGCGCGCTTGGAGCGGAATGGTATCCAGCGCTGCTTCGGTATTTTGGCAGTCTGGAGGAGCTGTCCCAGGCGCAGGAGCTTCTGCGGGACGAGATTCTTCTGAATTTGGCGGCAGCGGAACGCTATACGGAGGAGGACGTGCTGTTCGCCGGGGACCTGGAGGAGGGGAAAATGGCCGCCGTATCTTTGCTGAACGGCTATCAGGAGGAGCTTGCCGCCTGCGGCATGTTCCGGCTCCTGTCAGAATACGGAACCCAGGGCGGTTATACAGCTGAACTGACGGAAGCGGCTCTGGCTCTGGCGGAAGCGAATGAAGACATTCTGCTTCTACAGCATGTGGCTTATCAGGTGGGAAGCAGCTACAAGGTGGATGAGGCCGGGCATTACGGGCGCACCCTGGAGGCAATCCGGCGGTTTGACCGATTGTTCGATGACGGGACGCGGACGGAGGAGCAGCTGGCTCTGGAAAAATACGATTTGGGGGAGGCGGCCGCCAATTGCTATGCTTATGAAGCGGCATTGGAATATTATGAAGCTTCCTACGAGCTGTCGGGCGAAAGCGGAACCGCCCTGCGCTGTGCCGACATCCAGGAAAAGCTTGGGAATTACCAGGCCTGCGCGGAGATGGCCGGGAAGTGCCTGCAGCAGAATCCTGACAGCGTGCAGGCGCTGTATCTGGCGGCCCTTTCCGCTCTGAAGATACAGGATACGGAAACGGCTCTGGAGATGGCCGGAAGGCTGGGGGATCTGACGGCGGGTCCGGAGGGGAATCCAGAGACGGAAGGCTGCCTTTATGCCTGTGTCCAGTATCTTGCCATGGATGACAGCGCCGCATGGACGGATTTCCAGTATAGAATATACGAAAAACTCTCAGAGGAACAGATAGCGGAGATAAAGTCCCATGCCCTGCTCTGGGATTACATGACAGCCATTTACCAATGCTTTACCAGCCGCGACTATGTGGAGGCGGCAGCGTCCGCGGAGCGAATCCTTTCCGTCCGGGACGATCTGCCCATGGGCTGGTACCTGAAAGGGACGATTGCCTTCGGGGCAAAGGATTTCGGGACAGCGCTGGAAGCCTTTCATAAGGCCGAGGAATGCGGGGGGACCATGTCGGCGCTCTATTTTTCCATAGCCAATACCTATGAAGCCATGGGAGATTACGATAATGCGATTATTTATTCCCGCAAAGTGGAGAAATCCCTGCCCTATCAGGATCACGGAAACGATGTCTATGGAATTTCCTACCACAATAAGAACCTTTTGAAGGCTCTGGAAGACAGAAAGGGGGAGTAAGACATGATTGTATTTTATGGTCTGTTTCTATTGCTTGCCATCGGCGGCGCCTTTTTATGGAAGACCAGCCTGCTGTTCTGCATCCTGCTCTTTCTGACCGCAGCCGCAGGCATTGGGCTGCAGCTGCTATGGAAGGGGAAGAAAGGCGCGGCGCTTTCCATGCTGCCCCTGCCGGTGTGCCTGATTTTGTGCCTGGCTGCCGAACAGACTGCATCCGCAGGCGGCATCGGGGATTATGATGAACGGATTGAAAAGGCGGTATCCTGCATTGAAAAAGGGAACCTGGACCAGGCGACGGAACTTCTGGACGAACTGGACGAAAGGTTCGGTGTCACGGATCTGTCCCTGTATGCCCGGGCGGAGCAATTTATTTCTCTGAGGGATTATGGGACGGCGCTGTCCTGTGTCAGCCAGGTGGAGGACGCTTCGTCCCAGATATATTATGAATATATGGAGCGCATCTACATCTTGCAGAATACAGAGGAATCCGCGAAAAAGCTGCGGGAACTGTACCTTGCCGCCGCCGCGGACCTTCCCGGCAGCAGCCATATGCAGTATATGGCCGGACTGGCCAGGCTGGGGGAAGGTTCTTATCAGGGAGCAATCTATTATTTTCTGCGGGCAAGGGAACTGAACAGGATGGATCCGATGCCCTGCTATTATCTGGGGATCATTTATTATGAACAGGATGAACCGCAGCAGGCGGCCCTTTGTTTTGCAGATGCCCTGGAGCGGGGCGTGGACGCGGAAAGGGAAGACAACATCAAGTGGTACGTGTCTAAAATCATGGAAGGAGCGCTGGCAGAATGAACATGGGAAAAAAGGGAAAAAGTCTGGTGGCTTTGGCGGTCTGCGTCAGCCTCTTTCTTGGAATGCTTCCGGATATGGGGCTTGTGGCTGCAGCTGCGCCTCCGCTTCCGGAGGAAGTCCCTTCTGAAGCGAAAAACATAGAGAACATGATCGACTATCTGCGCGATTGGGGCAAAGACTCCATTCACAAGATAGAACGGGAGAAGGCGAAGGAGATAAAGGATTGGGTGGACGGCGGTTCCGGAGAGCCTGACAATCCGGTGGATCAGGCAGTGACGGAGCGCAATGATCTGATCTCAGACTTTATCCAGTATGAAATAGAAAATGACAACAGCTCGCTGAACAACGGAATCGATGACAAGGTGGACAAGATTGCCAATATGGTGGATTATCTTTCATCCGATGGGCCAATGACGCTGTTCAAACGATGGTGGAACAATAATGTGGTTGAGTCTATAGAGGAGCTGGAGAACAATCTGGACAATAACGCACAGGACAATGCCCATGCCTCCATTCTTGTCTTACAGGATTTGATTACGGTCATACAGGCTTACATGGATATGATAGAAAATATGGTTCCGGGAAAAATGCAGGACAAGATTCCCTATGGGGAATATCTGAAGCTGTCGAAGCTGCTGGCGCTGCTCAACGATCTGCTGAATGTGCTCAAAAGCCGGGCGGCGGGTGTAGACCCATGGTGGCTCGGCATCATCGACGATCGGTTCACGCCTTACAATTATGGAGGTCTGCCGCCGGATCCGCAGCCCGGTGAAATGGTTGAGGATTTGGTGCTGAAGATCCGCATGGCCCATGATATCAACTGCTATAAACCCAATATTTATCTGTATGGGGCAGCAGGCACCCAATGTACTTTGACATTTTCGGAAAGCGAACTTCTGACGAAGACGCTGCCGACTTACACGGATTCCTGGAAAATAGAACTTGAGGCGGACGGAACCCTGACAGTGGACGGGGAAGAGGGATATCCTTATCTTTTCTATGAATCCAGGACGATTCCGGGCATGTTCCAGACAGTGGAGGGGTTTACCGTCCATGCGGGAGAGCGCAGCGACCAGTTCAGGGGCATCCTGGAGTCCTATGGGCTGAATGGGCAGGAAATCCGGGATTTTGTTGAGTTCTGGGACGATATGCTGGACAAGGATACCGATTACCGCATGTACCCCCAGACGACGGAACTGGTGGACGCGGCCATGCCATTGGTGATAGAAGGGACGTTGCCGGATCATTATTTCCGAATCTGGTTCTGCTTCCGGCCTGTGGACAGCCATACGCCGGAGCCTTCCATCCCTGAAATCAGGCCCGCCAGCCATGAGGGGACATCCCTCATTGAGTGGGGCGGGATGATATTATAAATGAAGGAGGAGAAGAGACATGAAAAGACTTCAAAAAGTTGTGGCAATGGTTTTAGCCGGAGCGCTCTGTATGGGCCTTGTATCCTACGGGACAAAGGCGGCAGAAGCCAGTGGGTGCGGAAGCCATTCGGAACAGGCGGAAGAAAAAAGCAGTGAAGCCGCTTCGGAAGAGCAGGATAAGGGCACCGGGGCGGCGACGGCAAAGTTCCAAAGGGACATTGGACAGCCGGGATAAAAGTGCCTGTAAGCATCGGAACCAGTGATGGACACATGCAGGGATAACGGCTGGGCGTTCATATTATTAAGTTAAATATTGTTCTGTCACGTTCAAATTCGCCAGCGTGCCAGAACAGAGAGAGGAAGGAAAAAATGAAAAAAATAGCAACGATTTTATTGACAGTGGCACTGGTGTTTGTTCTTCTTTCCGGTTGCGGAGATTCGTCTTCATCCCCGTCTGCCGGAGATTCGTCTTTATCCTCGTCTGGCGGAGAAGGAGATGTCACCTGGACTTGGGGAAACTTCCGTGGGCTTTACGGCGACGCAGAGGTCGCTTTTAACGAGGATGGCGGTCGGGACACCGTGTTGCTAAAATACTCCAACGGTGCGCTGTACAGACAAATCCAGTACAGCTATGAGATGGAAGTCGGCGCTGGAAACGTCATTTTAAGCGGCAGGGCGGTATATCCCGTGGAAAAAATTACCTTAGACGCCGCGGGAAACCAGCTATACATTTACCGGTACAGCTGGAGCCCCTGCGAAAGGTCGCCGGAGCAGTGGGGCGCACGCATCGCCTCCGACATCACTCCAATTCTGGAAGCGGGAGAGGGGTATGCCGCCGGGGAGACACCGGAGGCGCCGGAGGAGCGGTACTACTCCAGCTCTGAGTGGGGATATGATTGCGAAAAAGAGGAATCCTCGGGATCCACGCAGTACCAGGAACTGTCCCACCTGATGGTGGGCGGCCAGAATTACCAGGCCACCTACGAATATGGCGGGGGCTACTGGCTGACAAAGCGCGTGGGCGGCAGTCCCGCCAAAACCTGGTTTTATGCGGCGGACGGACGGCTTGACGAAGACCTGACCATCACCTGGCATTATGACGATGACAAGCCGGTGGATATGCAGAAGGGTCAGTACAGTATGTACACCTACGGGGCTGATATCTCGGACGGCGGGCAGACGGTTACCTATGTTCTTGACGAATCCCACACCAACGAGGACGATGATGGGGACGAAAAGGCCTTGACCCAGGTCTATACCTTGACCCTTTCCTGGCAGGATGACGGAAAGCCCGCTGTGTACAAATATAATTACTACAAGGAGTTCCTGAATACCGATGACCCGGCGGACGAGGAATACTCCATCACCTATCAGTATGATAACGGCATGCTTTCCGGCGCGGCGTACCAGACCCCTAAGAATACCTACACCATCACCTGCAACGACAGGGGAATGCTGGAAACCGTGGATCACCTCAGGAGCTCTCTGGGATCGGGCGACATCGGAGCGAAAGCGTATACCTATTTTGACAGCGGTGCGCTGGAAAGCGTGACCTATTACCACGACTTTACCGCCGGGGATCCCGAGCGCATCCACCATATTGAGAAATTTTACGAGAACGGCGGACGGAGCGGGCTGGTCAGGTATGACTACGGGGTCATTGACGATGAGCTTACCTATTTTGAGGACGGCCGGGAGGCCGGAAGGACCATCTATACAGACGATGGGGAGGTATCCCTCAAATACACCCGGGCTGAAAACGGCGTGTACAACTTCTATGAGAGGTACAATGATGAAGGCGTCCTGCGGCAGAGCGGTGAGCAGACCGCCGAGAATGAATTTACCATCTATCTCCATGAAGGCGACAGCAAACGAGCCATCGAGGCGTACATCTGCCGCGAGGATGGGTATGACCTGGTATACTATAGCGACGACGGCTCAATCTCCTCGCAGAAAACGTACGGCTACGACGAGATACACTACAGGTAGCAACCGGCAGAACAGACAGAGCAGGCTTGATAGGAAGGGGGACGGTTCACCACCGGCCCCTTTTCTGTGCCTGTTTATTAATTGATTCGCGTATCGATTATAGCAATCCAGGGAATTAGCAAGGAATACCAGCGGCAGAAAACCAACCGGCGCATTTAGCGCCTGAAAAGGACATGGAAGCTAGAGGAAAATCCTAAGCCGGGATCCATCTGCCGCAGGAACCATCATATCGCAATCGACTGTAGGGCATGCTTCCCCGGGGACGGCTTGCGGCCATATGTCTTGATACGGGAGAGGAATTCTATTCATCGGTCAACGATGGAGGGTAGATATCGGCGATCCGCTCCGTGTATGACGGATAATTTCCGCAGCGGCCTTTCCCTGGGCGCTTTCTGCGTTTCCCGAACCTGCCGCTATGGAAATATGCCGTATGGTATGGAATTTGCCGCACAGTATGGGAATTTGCTGTATAGATTGAAGGCAGAATGGCAATGATACAGAGAAAAAGGAGAAGAAAATGAGGCTCTGCAAATTAGACGGTTGACACCCTGTACTGAAGAGTGATATACTGACAAATGGTTAGTTAAAACTAACTCCATGAATCACTTTGGAACTGTCAGAAAATTTCTTAAGTCTTTCGGAGGACATGCTATGAAAAATGCGGCATTAGGCATCCTGATACCGTTCTTCGGGACAGCGCTGGGCTCGGCCTGCGTGCTGCTCATGAAGAAGAAAATGAACCCAACGGTGCAGCGGGCGCTGACCGGATTCGCGGCGGGAGTCATGGTGGCGGCTTCCATCTGGAGCCTGCTGATTCCTGCCATGGACCAGGCGGCAGCCATGGGGCGCTGGGCTTTTGTGCCGGCGGCAGTGGGCTACTGGACAGGCGTCCTGTTTCTTCTGCTCCTGGACCGGACCATCCCCCATCTGCACCGGGCCGGCAATGCGCCGGAGGGCGCCCGTGTCCGGCTCGGAAGGGCGGCCATGCTGGCCCTCGCCGTGGTGCTTCACAACATCCCGGAGGGCATGGCGGTGGGGGTGGTGCTGGCAGGGTGGATGGCCGGGGAGGAGACCATCAGCGTTACCGGGGCGCTGGCGCTGTCCATCGGCATCGCCGCCCAGAACTTTCCGGAGGGGGCCATCATCTCCATCCCCCTGGCGTCGGAGGGCATGAGCAGGCCCAGAGCCTTCCTGTACGGCGCCCTCTCCGGCGCGGCGGAGCCCCTGGCCGCCCTGCTGGCCATGTGGGCGGCCGGCTTTTTTCTCCCGGCTGGGCTTCGCGGCGGGAGCCATGCTCTACGTGGTGGTGGAGGAGCTGATCCCGGAGGCGTCCGCCGGGGAGCACTCCAACACGGGAACACTGTTCTTTTCGGTGGGGTTCACCCTGATGCTGGCTTTGGACGCAGCGCTGAAGTGAGAGCGGGGCCCGGCTCTCCTCCCTTCTGCCGCAGCGTCCGGAAGAATTCGCCCAGCACCTGCCGGCACTCCTCCTCCAGAA
>OFFW01000525.1_pt1 | contig 27937 bp, 27 predicted proteins | sample 1521501 | NCBI WGS metagenome assembly OFFW01 (sample SAMEA3504107, study PRJEB24116) | mouse gut metagenome | biome: mouse gut; feature: mouse-associated habitat; material: faeces | place: Denmark | collected 2011
GGAGTATGAAAAGTATTTTCATATGTTTGACCCGGCGGACTTTAATCCGAGGCAGTGGGCGAAGCTGGCGAAAAAGGCGGGCATGAAATATGCGGTGCTGACGGCGAAGCACCACGACGGTTTCTGTCTTTTTGACTCCGCGCTGACGGATTACAAGGCCACGAACACGAAAGCCGGACGGGATTTGGTGAAAGAATTTCTGGAGGCGTTCCGGGAAGAGGAAATTAAAACAGGACTTTATTTTTCGGTAATTGACTGGCACCACCCGGATTTCCCGAAATACGGGGACAGGCATCATCCTATGCGGAACTGCGAAAAGTATAAGGATGAGAAGGTCAATTTCGACAGGTATCTGGAATACATGCACGGACAGGTAAAGGAGCTGGTGACAGGCTACGGAAAGCTGGATATCCTCTGGTTTGATTTTTCCTATGACGATATGCGCGGGGAAAAGTGGAAGGCCGCGGAGCTGATTGAAATGGTGCGTAAATACCAGCCGGACGTGGTGATTGACAACAGGCTGGAGGGTTCCGGCGAAAGAAACGGCAGCATTGCAACGGACAATCCGCTTATTTACAGCGGGGATTTTGCCAGCCCGGAGCAGATTATACCGCCGGAGGGCGTGCGGGACGAGAGAGGAGAGCTGATTCCCTGGGAGCTGTGCGCTACCATGAACAACCACTGGGGGTACTGCAATTTCGACTATGAATACAAGCCCGCCGGGATGCTGATTCGCAAGCTGGTGGAGTGCGTCAGCAAGGGCGGCAACATGCTGCTCAACGTAGGGCCCGACGCGAGGGGAAGGATACCGGAAGAGAGTGTGAAAATCCTGGAGGAAATCGGCGCCTGGATGGAGAAAAACAGCGAAAGCATTTACGGCTGCGGCATCAGCGATATTCCCAAGCCGGAATGGGGAAGATACACCCAGAAGGGAAACACGGTGTACGCCCATGTGTATGAAGCGCCTCTGGGAGCGCTGCCCCTTTACGGAATCGGGCCGGACAAGCCGGATAAAATTTTTTATCTGGCGGACGGAAGCGAGATGAAGCGGGGAGAAGCCTGGAATACCACGATGTTTACAAAGACGGCTTTCGTGGCTCTTGGCGAGGAGGCTTCGTTTACCTATCCGCTGCCGGATAAAACGGATACGGTTCTGAAAATAGAATTAAACCTTGACAAACAGATTTAAAGAGGATATATATATACTACAGGCGTTTCAATAAGAGACATCTACGAAGACTCATATAAAAGAGGAGGAGTTCAATATGAACAAAACAGAATTAGTTGCGGCTATGGCAGAGGAATCTGGATTATCCAGAAAGGATGCGGAAGCAGCATTAAAAGCTTTTACAAATGTTGTATCAGAAGAATTGAAAAAGGGTGGAAAGGTTCAGCTTGTTGGCTTTGGAACTTTTGAAGTATCCGAGAGAGCAGCAAGAGAGGGAAGAAACCCTCAGACAAACGCGGTAATGCAGATTGCAGCTTCCAAGGCGCCTAAGTTCAAAGCGGGCAAGGCTTTAAAGGATATGGTAAACGCATAATTACGGAGGAAAAGAACCTGGAAGCAGGTTCTTTTTTATCTTATGGAAACGGCAGGGCATTTATGACTTATAAGGGAAGAAAATTATGAGACTGGATAAATATTTAAAGGTTTCCCGGCTGATAAAGAGAAGAACGGTTGCGAACGAGGCATGCGACGCGGGAAGAGTACTTATCAATGACAAGCCGGCGAAAGCCTCCGCCAATGTGAAGGAAGGCGACGTCATCACAATCGCTTTCGGGAACAAAGAGGTAAAGGTGGAGGTTTTAAGCGTACAGGAGACCGTCAGGAAGGAAGAGGCGAAAGAGCTGTTTAAATACCTGTAGCGGGAAGTTGGAAATACCGCTTCTAAAAACGGAACTCTCTTAATATAATTTTTTAAGGAAGATTGTATCAGGAGATTTGCTATGGAAGAACTGACAGGTGTAAATAAACGGGCCCACAAGCTGATACTGAATAACAGGAGGTCATGCAATCTGACGGGCGTCAACGACGTGCTGTCCTTTGACGAAAACGAAATCATACTGGAAACGGAGCAGGGAATGCTGATGATTAAGGGAAGCGAGCTTCACGTCAACAGACTGATGCTGGATAAAGGGGAAGTGGACGTGGACGGACGCGTTGACAGCTTCACTTATTCCGAACAGTCAAACATGGGAGGCAAAGGGGAATCCCTGCTTGCCAGATTGTTTAAGTAGGTGCATATGGGACAGAATATAGTCGATGAAGTAACGTTCCTGTGCCATTCGTTTCTGCTGGGCGTGGTAATCACTTTCGCATACGACGGGTTTTTGATACTGCGCAGGCTGATTAAACACGGTATGCTTCTGGTTTCGTTAGAGGACATGATTTTCTGGATTGCCTGTGCCATCGGCGTGTTTTATATGCTGTATGAGGAAAATAACGGGATTTTAAGGTGGTTCGCGGTTTTTGGCGCGACGCTGGGAATGATTGTCTACAAGGCCAGTGTCAGCCCTTTGGTGGTAAAGGGGATATCCCTTGTAATAGGGCGCGCGTGCCGCATGATTTTCCGCCTGCTTCGGTTTCTGCTTGGGCCGGTACGGTTTCTGGGAAGAAAGACGGGCCGCTTTTTTGCATTTTCGGGAAGAAAAGGGAAGAAAGTCGGTAAATGCGTAAAAAATAAGTTGACGGGCAAATTGAAATTACTTAAAATTACATTATGTAAGCATTAACGGTGCAGAGAAAGCGCATACCGGACGGCAGGGAAGAGAGGAAGGTTATGGCAAAAAGGGCGGCGTACAGAAGAAAAAAACAAAACCGGTTCGGCATGTTTCTGGCCAGTATTGTCGTAATCATGCTGCTGATAGTGGTAGCGGTTGACAGTGTGGAACTTACCGCCAAAAGAGACGCCTACAGGCAGAGGGAGCAGGAGCTTGAGGCCCAGATTCTTGCGGAGGAAGAGCGTACCAAAGAAATAGAAGAATACGAAAAGTATACCCAGACCATGAAATACAAGGAAGAGGTGGCAAGGGACAGGCTCGGGCTTGTATATGAGGGCGAGATACTTTTCAAAGATGAAAATTAATCAGAAAAAGAGACGGGCCGGGCCCGTTTTTTTTGTCAAAAAATTTTTGTTTCCTCGTACGTTATTTCGACAAATTATTCCGCGGGGATTGTATATAATGAAACCCTGCAGGAGGAGGCGGGCATATGAAGAAGCAGATATTCAGCGAAAGAGAAGAATTTACCAGCATACTGCCGGAATATGGAAGAAGAAAACTGCTTACCTACGCGGATTCCATTAGAGAACTGGCGGACAGCTTCAGGGATACCGAAAGCGTAAGGGAGCGTATGCCTGAGGAGGTAAAGGCGGACAGAAGGGACTACATATGGCAGAGGCGCCTGAACGAAAATAAGGATTTGATGGTGGAGCATCTTCAGGAAATGGCTCAGATTATGACCCAGCTTGCGGAGGAGGCCAGAAGGTGCGTTCCCATGGGAGAGAGACGCTTCAAGCAGATTTCCCATGCCCTCAGGGAGGTTGACATCCAACTGAAAAATCTTTATCTGATTGAAAATGAAAGGGGCCGCATGGAGGTTTCCCTGACTATGAGAAATGTGAAGAAAAACAGTCTCACGGCGGAGGAAATCGGGGATTTACTGTCGGTTCTTTTAAATATGCATCTTGTGAGCGCGGCGGACAACTCCTTTTTCATAGGCTCGTCATGGACAACCTTTTATTATGTGGAGGAGGCGAAGTTCCACGTTCTTACGGGGGTCGCGAAAGCCGTAAAGGAGACGGAAAAAATTTCCGGCGACAACTATGCCATTTTTGAGACGGAGACGGGAAACCTGACGGCGGTTCTCTCAGACGGCATGGGCTCCGGGGACAAGGCATGCAGCGACAGCACCATGGTGGTGGAGCTGATGCAGAAGTTTCTGGAGGCGGGATTCCAGATGGAGGTCGCCATTCAGATGATTAACAGTGCGCTTTTAGCAGGCGGGGAAACCTCCAACATGTCCACGCTGGATTTGTGCAGCATGGACCTTTACAGCGGGGAATGCCGGTTCGTAAAGGTGGGGAGCGCGGCTTCCTATATCAAAAGGCAGCATCTGGTAGACCGGATTTCATCGGGGAACCTGCCTCTTGGGATTTTCCAGAAAACGGAAATGGAGATTGTGGGAAGAAGCCTGATTGACGGGGATTATATCGTTATGATTTCCGACGGGATTCTGGACGCCCTTTCCCAGGGAATCGGGGAGGACATGCTTTCGGAGCTGATTGGCAGCACGAATCTGGAAAATCCGGGGGAAATGGCAAATTCGATACTGAATTTCTGCATTCATCAGGCAAGGGGAAGAATCCGGGACGACATGACGGTGCTGGTGATTGGGATTTGGAAGAAAGAGGAATAGAGCGCACGGAAATCAATTTTCAGATTCCGGTGAGAGTATGCAGAGTCAGAAAGGCTGTCAACCCGGAATATTTCTTCGTCGCCGCGCTTTCGCTCTATAAAAACGTAACGGATGCTAAGCTCGCGAGCTGTATAACAGCTCGTAACCTCGCTAAGCACCGACGTTTTTATAAGGGCTCCTTAAGAAATATTCCGGGTTGACATCCTCTTTGGCAGTATTCATTTCACCGAAATCTGAAAATTGATTTCCGTGAATAGAGCGCGTCTTTTTTGACATTCTTCCCGAATTACGCTATAATGCTAGGGCTATGATTAATAAAGTTCTGAAATATGTCAAAAAGTACCGCATGATTGAACCGGGCGATACCATAGTGGCGGGAGTTTCAGGGGGCGCAGATTCTGTCTGCCTCCTTTTTGCATTGCGGGAAATCGGAAAGGAGATACCGCTTTCCCTGAAAGTGGTCCATGTCAATCACGGCATCCGGCCCGACGCCGCAAAGGACGCGGCTTATGTGGAGGATATGTGCGGCAGGCTCAAGGTTCCCTTTTTTCTGGTGGAGGCGGACGTGAGAGGCGGGGCAAAAAAAAGGGGCCTTTCCGAGGAGGAAGAGGGGCGGCGCGTCCGTTACCAATCTTTTGAGGAAGTCCTTGGCGGGGAAAGAGGAAAGATTGCGGTGGCCCATAACAGCAACGACCGGGCGGAGACCATGCTGTTCCATCTTTTCCGGGGAACCGGGCTTTCCGGGATGTGCGGGATTCGTCCCGTAAACGGGCAGGTTGTCCGTCCGCTTCTTTGCCTGTCGCGAAAGGAGATAGAAAGCTGGCTGGAGGAAAGGAAGATTTCTTTCTGTACGGACAGCACCAACAGCGAGGATATTTACACCAGAAACAGAATAAGGCGCCATATTCTGCCTTACGCGGAACAGGAAATCTGCCGCGGGGCGGCCGCCCACATGAATCGGACGGCAGAGCAGCTTATGGAGGCGGAGGCGTACATTACAAGACAGACAAAAGCCGCCATGGAAAGGTGCGTGCAGGATAAAGAGGGCCGGGGCATCCGGATAAATATTCCGGCGTTTTTTCGGGAGGATGAATATCTTCAGGGCCGGATTCTGCTTGAATGCGTGGCGGAGGCGGCAGGGAGCCGGAAGGATATCACGGCGGTTCATGTTGAGAGCGCGGCGGCGATTTTGGGGGGAAGCGGAAATAAAGAAGCAAGCCTTCCTTACGGACTTGTGGTTTATAAGGAATACGATTGGGGAATGATACAAAAGAGGGAGGAAAAGAAAGGGCCGGAGGCGGAGGAGCGATATGAGCTGTCGGCCGGCGTAAGGGTGGAGATACCGGGGCTCGGAATTGTGGAAAGTACGGTATTTCCGCGTAAAGAATCTCAAAATATTCCAGAAAAAACATATACGAAATGGTTTGATTATGATAAAATAACTTCGTCTGTGGTATTCCGGCACAGGCAAAAAGGCGATTATCTCACGATTAACAGTAAAATGGGACGAAAATCCCTGCAGGATTACTTTGTCAATGAGAAGGTGCCCGAAAAAGAGCGGGATAAACGCTTTGTGCTTGCGGACGGCGCTCATTTGCTCTGGGTGCCGGGCCTTAGAATAAGTGAGTATTACAAAATAACCGAAAACACCAGAAACATTTTGCAGGTGTCGGTTGCGGATAAAGAAGAATAAATACAAACGATTAAAGGTGGGAAAGGAGTCTTTTAATGGCTGAAAAGATTAACGTGCTGTTTTCAGAGGAGGAAGTGGATGCCCGCATCAGGCAGATGGGCGAACAGATAAGCAGGGATTATGAGGGGCGGGAGGTTCACTTAATCTGCGTGCTGAAAGGCGGAAGCTTTTTTATGTGCGAGCTCGCAAAAAGAATTACCGTTCCGGTTTTTCTGGATTTTATGTCGGTTTCAAGCTACGGCAGCGAAACGAAATCCAGCGGCGTAGTGAAAATCGTAAAGGATTTAGACGCGCCCCTGAAGGGAAAGGACGTCATTGTGGTGGAGGACATTGTGGACACAGGCCACACACTGAGCTATCTGCTTGAAATGTTAAAAGGCAGGGAGCCGGCAAGCTTAAGGCTCTGTACGCTGCTTGACAAGCCGGACAGAAGAGAGGTGGAAGTTCCGGTGGATTACACGGGATTTGTGATTCCGGATAAATTTATAGTGGGATATGGTCTTGACTACGACCAGAAATACAGAAATCTTCCCTATATCGGGACAGTAGAATTATAAGTAGAGGTAGATGGTTTGAATAGAAGAAGTAAAGGATATAACGCGTATTTTATACTTGTGCTGCTCCTTATGGCGCTGCTCATCATTCCCAATTTTCTGGATAACGGGCAGGCGGATTATTCCAGAGGGGAGCTGCTTGCGGATTTGGAGAACGATAATATTGCCTATGCCAATATTACACCCAGCCGGCAGACGCCTACCGGTGAAGTGGATTTCATATTGAACAACGGCTCGAGCAGGACTCTTTATGTGACGGACGTGACGGAAATCGAGCAGCTCCTGATTGCCAACGGGATTAACCCCGGGGTCGAGAAGGTGGAGGAGGAGAGCTGGTTTCTCACCAGCGTGTTCCCGGTGCTTCTCGCCATCGTGGTTATGGTCTTTTTCTTTGTGATGATGAACAGCCAGAATGCCGGCGGCAGCAATAAGATGATGAATTTCGGCAAGAGCCGGGCCAAGCTGTCCGTGGGGGACGGCAAGATTACCTTAAAGGACGTGGCGGGCCTTAAGGAGGAAAAGGAAGAGCTGGAGGAAATCGTGGAATTTCTGCGTGACCCCGCCAAGTTTACGAAGGTAGGAGCCAGAATCCCCAAGGGCGTGCTTTTGGAGGGCGCGCCGGGTACCGGAAAAACCCTGCTTGCAAAAGCCATCGCGGGAGAAGCGGGCGTGCCGTTCTTTAGCATATCCGGTTCCGATTTTGTGGAAATGTTTGTGGGCGTGGGCGCTTCCCGTGTCAGGGATTTGTTCGAGGAGGCAAAAAGACACGCGCCCTGTATCGTGTTTATAGACGAGATTGACGCCGTGGCCAGACGCCGTGGCACGGGCATGGGCGGCGGCCATGACGAGAGAGAGCAGACCCTGAACCAGTTGCTGGTTGAAATGGACGGTTTTGGCGTCAATGAGGGAATCATCGTAATGGCGGCAACCAACAGAGTGGATATTTTAGACCCCGCCATACTGCGTCCCGGACGTTTTGACAGGAAAATCAGCGTAAACAGGCCGGACGTGGGCGGAAGAGAGGATATCTTAAAGGTTCACGCCAGGAACAAGCCTCTGGCCGAGGATGTGGATTTAAAGCAGATTGCCCAGACGACCGCCGGATTTACCGGAGCGGACCTTGAAAACCTTTTAAACGAAGCGTCCATAGTGGCGGCAAAGGAAAACCGGGTTTACGTAATCCAGGAAGATATCAAAAAGGCATTTATTAAGGTAGGAATCGGTTCCGAAAAGAAGAGCCGCATTATCACGGATAAGGAAAAGAAAATTACGGCTTACCATGAAGCGGGCCATGCTATTTTGTTCCATGTCCTGCCCGACGTGGGACCGGTTTATACGGTGTCCATTATCCCTACCGGACTTGGCGCGGCGGGCTATACCATGCCTCTTCCGGAAAACGACGAAATGTTTATCACGAAGGGGACCATGCTGCAGGATATTATGGTTTCCCTCGGAGGCCGGATTGCGGAGGAAATCATTTTCGGCGATATCACCACAGGGGCGTCGAGCGACATCAAGAAAGCCACCAAAGCGGCCAGAGATATGGTTACCCGATATGGAATGTCCGAAAATATTGGCGTTATCAATTACGGCAGCGACGACGACGAGGTGTTTATCGGCAGGGACCTTGCCCACGCCAAGAGCCACAGCGAGCTGATTGCCGGAGAAATCGACAGGGAAGTGAGAAGAATTATCGACGAGTGCTATGAAAAGGCCAAGGCGATTATTCTGGAAAATTCCGACGTTCTCCATGGCTGCGCGAATCTGCTTCTTGAAAAAGAAAAAATCGGCAGAGAGGAGTTTGAGAACCTTTTTGTTAAAGAGGGCGACGGGGCGCCGGAAGCGTTCTTTTCTTCGTAAAAAGGCCCCGATTGAGAGGGACTTATGCAGAAAGTAAATATTGGACGAGCAGACACAAAAATAGTATGTGCGAAATGTACAAAAACGTGATGCGAAAATTGTGATATTTGTGAATCGTGAGTATTTACGTAAAATAGGGGTTATGCTATTATAATACTCGTAACCCCCCAATACATTATATAGTTTTTTGCTATACCCCATAAGAAAGAAATACCTTCTCTAAAAAGGACAGTAACTTGTTACTGTCTTTTTTACCGTTCATTTCTATGTAAAAATCTAAAAATAAAAAAATATTTATTCACTGTTTCCACTACAAATAAAGAAGCAGATATAGTATAATACTAAAATGTGACTCGATAAGCCTGATGAAATATGACAATGGCCGTATGTTAACGAAATGAGGAGACTATTGATGCTGACAGAAGAAAACAGACGACTGGAAATCAATGAGGAGGCGTTGTTTGCCGACACGACGGAAGCTTACTTTTCACCGTCAGAACCGAATCCTTATTCACAGGTTACCATCAGATTCCGCACGGCGCGGGACGGAGCCGACAGCGTTTACATGGTGAATTACGGAACCAGGTATTTTATGGTAAAAGAAAGCAGCGACGAGAATTTTGACTATTACATGTGTGAGACGGAGGTGGAAAAAGAAGAATTTTCGTATCATTTTGAGATTCACTTAGGGAAAAAGAAATACATTTTTGACGCCGGCGGTATGGGATTTGAGGCGAATCCCGAATACGCGTTTCGGGTGATTCCGGGATTTAAGACGCCGTCCTGGGCAAAAGGGGCGGTCATGTATCAGATATATGTAGACCGTTTTTATAACGGAGATACTTCGAATGACGTGCTGACGGACGAGTATGAGTATATAAACGGAAAGACGCAGCGGGTGGAGGACTGGAATAAATATCCGGCGGCTATGGGCGTGCGGGAATTTTACGGAGGCGATTTACAGGGCGTTCTGGACAAGATGGATTATCTTGAGGAACTGGGAATAGACGTGATTTATTTCAATCCGCTTTTTGTTTCTCCCTCCAATCATAAGTATGATATCCAGGACTACGACAATATCGACCCGCATTTCGGAAAGCTGGTCAGCGACGAGGGAGAGCTTCTTGGGGAGGACCAGCATGAGAACCGTTTTGCCTCACGCTATATCGACAGAGTAACCAATCGGAAAAATCTGGACGCAGGCAACAAACTTTTTGCCGATTTGGTTGCGGAGGCGCATAAAAGGGGAATGAAAGTAATTCTGGACGGGGTTTTCAATCATTGCGGCTCATTCAATAAATGGATGGACAGAGAGAGGATTTACGAGAACGCCCCGGGATATGAAAAGGGGGCGCATGTGGAAAAAGAAAGCCCCTATCACAATTATTTCAAATTTTTTGATGAAAACGCCTGGCCCTATAACGGCGGCTATGAGGGCTGGTGGGGACACGATACGCTGCCAAAATTAAACTATGAAAATTCAAAAGAACTGACAGACTATATAATGAAGATTGCGGCCAAGTGGGTGGCTCCGCCTTACAACGCCGACGGATGGCGGCTGGACGTGGCGGCGGATGTGGGATACAGCGCCGAGAGCAATCATAAATTCTGGAAGAGATTCCGGCAGACGGTAAGGGAAGCCAATCCGGACGCAATCGTCATAGCGGAGCATTACGGAAACCCGCGGGGCTGGTTAAACGGCAGAGAATGGGATTCCGTTATGAATTATGACGCGTTTATGGAGCCGGTTACCTGGTTCCTTACGGGAATGCAGAAGCACAGCGACGATTACAGGGAAGACCTTTTCGGAAACGTGAACAGCTTTATGGGAGCCATGCGCTATTATATGGCAAATTTCACATTGCCGTCTTTACAGATTGCCATGAATGAGCTTTCCAATCACGACCATTCCAGGTTTCTGACAAGAACCAACAAAAAGGTGGGAAGAACCAATACCTTAGGCCCTGAGGCGGCGAATATGGGCGTAAATAAAGCGGTGATGCGGGAGGCAGTGGTGATACAGATGACCTGGCCGGGCGCGCCCGCTGTCTATTACGGCGATGAGGCGGGGGTATGCGGTTTTACCGACCCGGATAACAGGCGGACTTATCCCTGGGGACATGAGGATAAGGAGATGATAGAATTCCACAGGGACATGATTCGCATTCACAAGCAAAACCCGGAAATTCTGACAGGCTCGCTGAAATATATCACATACGATTACAATATTCTCGGATACGGACGTTTCAACGGAAAGGAAGCCGTGGCGGTGGTGGTAAACAATAACACCTACCAGGTGGAAAGACAGGTGTCTGTCTGGCCCCTGGGGATTCCGAAAGAATGCGTTATGGAACGGCTGATTATCACAACGGCGGAGGGCTACACCACAGAGGCGGAAAGCTGCCTGGTGGAAGAGGGGATACTGAAAATTGTGCTTCCGCCCACTTCGGCGGTGGTGCTGAAATATAAAAGGTAACATGTGTCTGCTTCAAAAGAACAGGAGATTAATATGAAATATCATAATGGTTGTTGGCTTTTAAAGGAAGGTTTTGCCGCTTTTTCCCCGAAACATGTTTATGAGGTGAGAAAAGGCGAAAGCGAACTGGTACTGTGCGCCCCCACGGCACGGATTGAGAAAAAAGGGGATACTCTGGGAGGGATTAACCTGACGGTGCGCGTTACGGCGCCCATGCCCGAGGTGATTCGGGTGCAGGCGTATCACCATAAGGGCGGCCTGAAAAAGGAGCCGGAGTTTGCCTTAAATCTTCCGGAGCCGGGAAAGCTTCATGTGGAGGAAGAGGCCGGGAGCATCCGTGTCCGGAGCGGCCGCCTTGGCCTTGTCATCGACACGGAAAACTGGTCCATGGCCTATGAGCGGGACGGAAAGCTTCTGACGAAGAGCGGAGCCGGTGATTTGGCCTATATCAAAGAAAACTGGACGGGAATGGCTTATGATAAAGGCGGGAACGCCCACATGAGCCAGCAGCTTGGCCTGTCCGTGGACGAATTGATTTACGGATTGGGCGAGCGGTTTACCCCTTTTGTGAAAAACGGCCAGTCCGTGGTTATCTGGAACGAGGACGGCGGCACAAGTACCGAACAATCATATAAGAACATTCCTTTTTATCTTTCAAATAAAGGGTACGGCGTGTTTGTGAACCACCCGGAGAAGGTGGAGTTTGAAATCGGGACGGAGCAGGTGAGCAAGACCGCGTTTTCCGTGGAAGGGGAAAGCCTTGACTATTTCCTGATTGATGGCCCTTCCATGAAAGAAGCGCTGATTCGCTATACGGATTTGACAGGAAAACCCGCGCTGCCGCCGCAGTGGACTTTCGGACTGTGGCTGTCCACTTCTTTTACCACGGATTATGATGAAAAGACGGTGATGAGTTTTATCGATGGCATGTTTGAGAGAGGCATTCCCCTCTCCGTGTTCCATTTTGACTGCTGCTGGATGCGGGAGTTCCACTGGACGGACTTTATCTGGGACGAGCGGGTATTTCCTGACCCGGCGGGCATGCTGCGGCGGATTAAGGAAAAAGGCGTGAAAATATGCGTCTGGATTAATTCCTATATTGGACAGGAGTCCGCCCTGTTTGACGAGGGGGCAGAAAAGGGATATTTCCTGAAACGGCCGGACGGCAGCGTGTGGCAGTGGGATATGTGGCAGCCCGGTCTTGCCATTGTGGATTTCACCAACCCGGAGGCGGTAAAATGGTATCAGGACAAGCTGGCCATGCTGCTTGATATGGGAGTTGACTGCTTTAAGACGGATTTCGGCGAGCGGATTCCCACAGACGTGGTTTACCATAACGGGGCGGACCCTGTAAAAATGCATAATTTTTATACTTATCTTTACAATAAAGCCGTTTATGAGCTTTTGGAGGAAAAACGCGGCAAGGGCGAGGCGGTGCTGTTTGCCCGTTCCGCGACAGCGGGGGGACAGAAATTTCCGGTACACTGGGGCGGCGACTGCTGGTCCGAGTACAGCTCCATGGCGGAAAGCCTGCGGGGCGGCCTGTCCTTAACCAGCAGCGGGTTCGGCTTCTGGAGCCACGACATCGGCGGTTTCGAGAGCACTTCCACGCCGGACGTGTACAAGAGATGGGCGGCATTCGGCCTTTTATCCTCCCACAGCCGTCTCCACGGAAGCACTTCCTACCGGGTGCCCTGGGTGTACGATGAGGAAGCGGTTGACGTGCTGAGGTTCTTTACAAAACTGAAGCTGTCGCTTCTGCCTTATTTATACAGCAGCGCGGTGGAAACCTCCCGTACCGGTATTCCCATGATGCGGAGCATGGCTCTTGCCTTTGAGGACGACTGTAACTGCCGCTATCTGGACAAACAGTATATGCTCGGGGATAATCTTCTGGTCGCGCCGGTTTTTAACGAGGAAGGCATGGCGTCCTATTATCTGCCGGAAGGTATCTGGGTAAATTACCTTACCGGCGAGATTGCCGAGGGCTGCGCATGGCGGACGGAGCGCCACGGTTACCTGTCAATACCCATCTGGGCGCGGGCGGACAGCTTGGTGGCTGCGGGAATCTGTGACGAAAAGACGTCTGCGGGTGCTGCCGATTATGATTTCAGAGGCAATATGGAGCTTAAGGTATTTTTCCTGCTGTCAAAGGCCAGGACAACGGTTTATCAGGCAGGCGAAGAGATTTTAAAGGCCGTTTTCGAGAAGAACGGTACGGAAATTAAAGGCCGGGTAAGCGGCGGAAGAGGCTGCCGGGTGAGGCTTGCAGGCTGGCGTTTAAGCGGGATAGAGGGAGCGTCCATGGAAGTTCAGGGGCAGGATACGGTGATTGCGCTGGACGGGGATGAGGTTGTGTTTTCCGGGAAGGTTGGATGACAGAAATTGCGGGCAGTTTTCCGCATTATGCCGGAGAAAATGAAATATTTACACTAAAAAGGGAGTCGCCGCACAATCAATGCGGCGGCTCTCCCTTTTTCCGACGGTACTTTCCTTCAATTTTTACCGTATAGACGGCCATAAGAACAATGCTTTCCACCATAGCGCCCAGAATCGAAATGATAATACTGGATTTATTCTGTTCTGACAGTAAAGGCAGTCCCAGCAGAATAAACAAAACGCCGGCAACCGTAAACAGCTTTCCCAAAGCACGGTTGTAAGCCGGTACATTGGAAACGGGAGCCACATCGGCGTTTGCCCAGAACCCAAAAGGGACTTCTTTTTTGGCATACATGCAGTAAATTCCTCTTGCCAAAAACAACAGTCCGCATAAAGACCAGATAAAAAATGCAAGTGTCGTATTGTTCATTGCGCTTTCCTCCTGATTATTACTTTACATAAAAACCGCAAAGGTTCATATTCTCGTCAAACATAAGCGTGTAAGTGACCGCCGTATATTCGTAGGTAGCGTTTATCTGTATGACTGCCATGGAATTTCCCATCTGGACAACCTCGGAGGTATAGGCGTTGCCGTAGGCGACAAACGCGCCCCATTCATCCGGGAATAATGCCCTTGCGTCCGATAAAATTTCGTCCGATAATACGTTTTTCACACGGTCGGATGCGCACATTTCACGGATAGCGCCATAATCCTTTTCGGAAAAAGCAAGAATGACTTCATCTGCGCGCGCGATTACCTCGGCTTCAACGTACGTACCTCTTTGCTCAAGAGGATAGTTTTTGGGAAGAATATAAAGGGCCGCAAGCAAAAGGATAAGGAGAGTTCCGGCCAAAATCCCGAGAATTTTTCCGAGTTTTTTCCGCTTGTAGGCTTTCAGCTCTTCCGGTGAAAAATTGTCGTTAAATTCCGACGCCAGCAGTTCTGGCGTACCCATCCGCGCCATAATCCCGTCGAAAGTTTCGCCGTTTTCCTTTGCGCTTATAATATCGGATTCCAGTTCCTTTTTGATATCATTCTTTTTCCGCCCGCTGCATTTTAACTTTTTTAAAACCAGACGGATATACTTTTCCTGATTCATACGTTTACGCCTCCTCATTCATTATTTTTGATACCTGACTGGAAAATTCTTTCCAGAGAGCGTTTAATTCTTCTGACTTTGCCCTTCCCTCTTCGGTAATCGCATAGTATTTTCTGGAAATTTCTTTTCCCTTTGGCTGACTCCAACGGCTGCAAACAAGGCCGTCGTCCTCTAATCTGTATAAAATCGGATAAAGAGTGCCTTCCTTCAGGGTAAACATGCCGCCGCTTTTTTCTTTCAACTGGCTGATTAGCTGATAGCCGTATTTTTCTTCATTTATGAGTAGCTTTAATACCAGCATTTCCAGAACGCCCTTTTTGAGCTGCTGTTCGTAACGTCCCTGCAATTCATCACCACCTATTTAGTATTGCTAAATACATGTTATTACAGAGCTAAAGAATTGTCAATTGTAAAAAGGCGATTGTTTTTTCTTGAATAATAAAAATTTCCTCTGTATAATGGAATTATTATAATAGAAAAGGACGGTGGAAGAGTTATGATGTTAGAGGGAAAAGTAGCCATAGTTACAGGCGGAACCAGAGGTATCGGTTTTGAAATTGTGCGCAAATATCTTGCGAACGGGGCGAAGGTGGTATTGTTTGGTTCCAGACAGGAAACGGTGGACAAGGCGCTTGCGAAGCTGGCGGAGGAAAACGCTGCATGGGAAGTTGACGGCATGTGCCCGAAGCTTACGGATGCCGCGGAGGTGGAGAAGGCTGTTACGGCGGTAAAGGAAAAATTCGGGAAGATTGATATTCTGGTAAACAATGCCGGAATTTCCCAGAGCACGCCTCTTTACAATTACACGGCGGAAGAATTTGACAAATGTATCGATTTGAATGTGCGGGCGCTGTTCTATGCAATTCTGCCCACAGCGAAGATTATGAAAGAGCAGGGCGGCGGATGTATCCTGAATACCAGTTCTATGGTGAGCATTTCCGGACAGCCCGCAGGCGTTGGGTATCCTACCAGCAAGTTTGCGGTAAACGGCATGACGATTTCACTTGCAAGAGAACTGGCAAAGGATAAAATCCGCGTAAACGCGGTGGCGCCGGGCGTTACCAGGACGGATATGGTGGCCGCGCTTCCTCCGGCAGTGGTGGAGAGAATTTCTTCTCAGATACCGCTGGGCAGACCGGGAGAGCCCGAGGAGGTTGCAAACGCTTTCCTTTATCTGGCAAGCGATTTGGCGTCCTATGTGACAGGGGAAATCCTCTCCGTGGACGGAGCCAGCAGAGCGTAAGAAGAAACGGACGGAGCGTGTCCGGGAGACATAGTATTATAAATAGAGACTGCTACACGGGAAAATCAGTGTGACAGTCTCTGGTATAATAATTACTTACTTGGAAACTCTGTAAAATAGAATTTAGACACCTCTTGATTTTAAGTATCTGTCTTCATCTTCTCTTGCCTCGATGAAAGCTTTTTCTAAATCAATTTTGTAGTAATCGGCTAATCTCATAATTTGCGCAATTACATCCGCCATCTCATTGCCTAAACACTTGTCAACATTGAGCGCTTCCCCTTCTAAAGCATAATATTTTTCTTTAATCATAACTTGCTTGGCCAATTCACCCACCTGCTTGGCCAATTCAATCATAGCACCTTCTGCTTTCCACTCCCGTAACTCAATCTTATTAAATCTTTTAACAACCTCTTTGTACATGTCTTCCATTTCTGCAAAAGATTTACTCATAAAGGAATACCTCTCTGAATTTTGATTTTATATGCTTAATTGTAAAGTATTTGCCTGCCACCCGCAATGTATATTTATAGGCTCGTTTTCAGCGGGTACACAACTCCGAAAAGGGGATGCCGCACTTTTGTGTGACATCCCCTTAAAATGTTATGTAGAAAATCAGTGGAAGATACATGCCTCAATGTCGTTATAGAAAGTTGTCAAATCGCTGGGCATCCAGGCGGTTACTTCCTTGCCGCTTACGTCAACCAGCATTTTTTCACAGGAAACTTCAATTTCAACCGGTTCGGACGAGATTTCCAAAGCGGAAAGACCGGTTACAAGGTCGGAAATATAACCTTCCATGTAAGAAGTCAATATATCGTTATCGCCGTTCATAATCGCCATCTGGTCTTCTTCCGTGAGCTTTTCCTGCATGGCGTTGAGCGCGTCGACAGTGACCTGTTCCATATCGCTTGCGGCGTAACTGTTTACTTTCAGAGATACCACTACGTTTTCCTTATCCTCGGAAACGATTTCTGTTGTATAGGTGAGTTTTGCGAGCATTCCTTCAAGAGCGTCTGTAAAATCTTTTACACTTTCATCTGACATTGTCAGACCTTCTGCCGTGAACTGTGCCTGAAATTGTGCAACCAAATCGTCAGAATCGGATCCTTCTGCAAGGAATGTGCTCCTTACGTCATCCTCAGAGGCGAAGCCTAACAAATCTTTCATAGGTGTCATGTTGCTCTTAGCGGTAAGTTCAAAAATAGCGCCTATCGTTTCGTTGGCCGGAACCAGTTTTTCTCCGCAACCGGTGAGAGCCATACAGGCAACTGACAGGGCTGCAATGACGGCTAGTATTTTCTTTTTCAAGTTACTCATAAAAATCTCTCCTTCGTTATTTTTATTTCGAGATATAGTATAGCCCAGTAAGACGAAATTGTAAATAGGTTTTTTCCTTTATTACTTGCAATTAGCGGATTCCTCTTATATTATAAATTTGTAGAACAGCAGATGTGCGTACGGTACGCGGAGCGATTAGTGGCCGGGAAACGCATCCGGACAAAAGGGTACTAAAAAGCACGGGCCAGCAACTTGCATATGGAGGAAAAAGAATGGGAATGTTGTCACTTAAAAAGGAGCTTTCAGAAAACGCATATCCGGGCAGGGGTATTGTCATTGGCAAATCGTCAGACGGAACGAAGGCGGTAGTGGCTTATTTTATTATGGGAAGAAGCGTAAACAGCCGTAACCGGGTTTTTGTTGAGGAAGGCGAGGGAATCAGAACCCAGTGCTTTGACGAGGCGAAGATGGAGGACCCGAGTCTGGTGATTTACGCGCCGGTGCGGGTATGGGAGCACAGGACAATCGTTACCAACGGCGACCAGACAGATACCGTTTATGACGGGCTGCAAAAGGGAATCAGCTTTGAGGAGGCGTTAAGGAGCCGGGAGTTCGAGCCGGACGGTCCGAACTATACGCCAAGAATTTCCGGGGTTATGAATATAAAGGACAGGCAATACGACTATATGATGTCGATTTTAAAGAGCAACAACGGAAGCCCCGACGGATGCAACAGATTCACCTATTCCTATGAAAATCCGGCGGCAGGCGAAGGGCGTTTTATCCATACATATATGCACGACGGCAATCCTCTTCCCAGCTTTGAGGGCGAGCCGAAGACGGTGGAGATTGCGGGAGATATCGACGAATTTACACAGATGCTGTGGACGAGCCTGAATGAGGAAAACAAGGTTTCGTTGTTTGTCAGATACATTGATATTGCAAGCGGAAAATACGACACAAGAATCGTAAACAAAAATAAATAACCGGCACGGAGGTAAAACATGAATGAAATTCAATTAAAATACGGATGTAACCCCAATCAGAAGCCTTCCAGGATTTATATGGAAGACGGGAGCGAACTTCCCGTTTCCGTTTTGAACGGCAAACCGGGATATATCAATTTTCTGGACGCTTTCAACGGATGGCAGTTAGTGAAAGAATTAAAGGCGGCGACGAATCTTCCGGCGGCGGCATCTTTTAAGCATGTGTCTCCTGCCGGGGCGGCGGTGGGGCTTCCCCTTACGGAAACGCTGGCGAAGATTTACTGGGTGGAGGACCTGGGAGAGCTTTCGCCCCTTGCCTGCGCCTATGCAAGAGCCAGGGGGGCGGACAGAATGTCCTCCTTCGGGGACTTCATCGCTTTATCCGACGTGTGCGACGAGGACACGGCCAGGCTGATTAAAAGGGAAGTGTCGGACGGCGTAATTGCGCCGGGCTACACAGAGGAAGCGCTGGCTCTTTTAAAGGCCAAGAAAAAAGGGAATTATAATGTGATTCAAATTGACGAATCCTATACGCCTGCGCCCATAGAGAGAAAGCAGGTATACGGAATCACTTTTGAGCAGGGAAGAAACGAGCTGCCCGTCAACGGAGAGCTTCTTTCCAATATTGTAACGGAGAATAAGGAGCTGCCGGAAGCTGCTCTGATTGATATGAAAATCGCCCTGATTACCCTGAAATACACACAGTCCAATTCGGTCTGCTATGTGAAGGAGGGACAGGCAATCGGAATCGGCGCGGGGCAGCAGTCAAGAATACACTGCACCAGACTGGCAGGGCAGAAGGCCGATAACTGGTATCTGCGTCAGGCGCCCCAGGTGCTTGACCTGCAGTTTGCCGACAGCCTGGGCAGGGCCGACAGGGACAATACCATCGACGTTTACATCGGCGACGAGTATGAGGACGTGCTTAAGGAAGGGGAATGGCAGAAGCGTTTTAAGGAAAAGCCTCCTGTCTTTACCAGAGAGGAAAAGAGAGCGTGGCTTAACGGAAATCAAAACGTGACGCTGGGCTCCGACGCCTTTTTCCCGTTTTCGGATAATATTGAAAGGGCGTACAAAAGCGGCGTGAAATACATCGCCCAGCCCGGCGGCTCCGTCCGGGACGACCTCGTCATCGAATGCTGCGATAAATACAATATGGTAATGGCATTTACCGGAATCAGACTTTTCCACCATTAAAATATTGGGAATGTGCGCCGGAAGGGGTGAAGCGGAACTGGAATATGAATAATACAGAGGATATTGTAAAGCTCCTGGACTCCATGGTGGAAGCGGGGACCAGCCGAATCAGGGTGGAAACCTCAAAGGAGCTGGAAAGCGGAGAAGTAAAAAAGACGTACCACCATGGCCGGTGCGATGTGGGCAGTCCCTTTGCCACCGGAAAACTTTATGATTTGGAAGAAGAATAAAAGCAGACAAAAAGCAGACCGGAAATGCCGCCAGGCAGTTCCGGTCTGTCCGCGTAAAAATACCGGCTACAGTGTGCGTCTGATTTCCCCGCAGCCGATTTTCGTGCCGGAATCGCCGGCGGGCTGTGTGGAAAAATCATCTCTTCCCGAGTGGATAACGACGGATTTGCCGATTATTTCATCTAAAGTAAAACGTTTGTCATAAAACGCCGACCATGCGTAGCCCTGGCTGCCAAGAAGCGGGAGCAGGTCGCCGGCATGGTCAGGATGGGGCGCTTTGTCCGGGTTATAGTGGGAGCCTGTGTTCTGGAAGCTGCCGGAGCAGTCCCCGTATTCGTGGATATGGAGGGCGTAAAAATCGCTGGAGCCTTCCGTCTGTATATTGGGAAGGCCGAAGATTTCCGCCTCTATCAATACGCCGCCGTAATCGGTGCGGTAAAACTTTACAAGGCCGCTTAAGCGGGGGTTGTCGATATTGCCAACAACCCAGGCGGCAGCGTCGGGCCGCCCGCGGGATAACAGTTCCGAAAACAAAATTCCGGGTGTCGTTTGATTATTGTACATAAGAATACCAGTTGCTTTTTGGATTATAATATGCTTATAAATTTTTAAGATGCATATTTCCGGTAAATGTAGTATAGTGATATTGGAAATTTTGTAAGTGATTAAGGCCCAGCGTTCCGGGCCTGAAAGGAGCGCAGAAATGAGGAGAAAATGGCTTTTTGTATTATTACGGACTCCGCTTCCGATGTACCGGAAAGCGTGATTAAGGAATATAATTTACATGTGATGCCCACGCCTGTGACCATAGAAGAAAAGGATTATTTTGACGGCGAAACGATTTTTCCCGATGATTTTTATTCCATACAGGCGTCAGGTAAGGAAATCAAGACTTATCATATCAGCCAGTACATGTTCCATGAGCATTTCCTTCCTTTTGCACAGCGGGGGGACGAGGTGCTTTACCTTTGCTTTTCCACGGGAATCGCGGGAACCTACAATGCGGCGAAGCTTGCTTATGAGGAGGTTTTGGAGGAATATCCTGATTTTAAAATGACAATCATTGATACCAGATGCGCTTCGGTGGGATACGGTCTGGCGACGGAACGGCTTTTGCGTATGCAGAGAAACGGCGCGCCGAAGGAGCTTTTGATTGAAGCGGCGCACTTTTTCTGTGAGCATATGGAGCATGCGGTTACGGTAATGGAGCTGGGTTATCTGTTTAAGGGCGGCCGCCTTACCAGGACTTCTTTCCTGGCGGGAACCGTGCTGGATATCAAGCCAATCATTATCGTGGACGAAAACGGCTCTTTAAAGGCGGTTGAGAAGGTCCGCGGCTGGAAAAAGGCGCAGAAGAGGATTCTCGATATGGTCGGGGAAAAGGGCGCGAACCTTGAAAATCAGGTGGTGGGCGTCTGCTATGGAACGGACAGGGATGCCTACGAATTTATCAAGGAGGAGCTTGTGAAAAGATACCATGTGAAAGGTCTTCTGGAAGGACGGGTAGGCTGCGCCATCGGCGCCCACACCGGCCCCGGCATTCTGGGGATTGTTTTCCTGAATGAGACAAAAGAGGAGTATGAAGAATATCTGAAATAGAAAGGCTTGGTTTTACTATGCTGGAAGTGAAAAATCTGATGTTCCATCCCCTGGAAAACGGATTGGAAAAAAGTATTATACAGGATGTCAGCTTTACGGTGGAAAACGGGGAAACACTGGTTATCACCGGCCCTAACGGGGGCGGAAAGTCCACCATCGCAAGGCTTCTTATGGGAATTGAAAAGCCTGACGGCGGCTCCATTTTAATGGACGGAGTGGATATCACGAATTACAGCATCGCCCAGAGGGCAAACGCGGGGATAGGCTTTGCTTTTCAGCAGCCGCCCAGATTTAAGGGCATGACGGTGAAAAGGCTGCTTTCCCTTGCGGCGGGATACGAGATGCCCGAAAACAAGTGCTGTGATATTTTAAAGGGCGTGGGGCTGTGCGCGAGGGAATATTTAGAGAGGGAAGTGGACGCCACGCTCTCCGGCGGGGAAATGAAGCGTCTTGAGATTGCCACGGTGCTTGCAAAGCCCCATAAGCTGTGCATTTTCGACGAGCCTGAGGCCGGGATTGATTTGTGGAGTTTTTCCATGCTGGTGAAGCAGTTCGAACAGCTTCACGACAACAAGACGGAAAGCCTTGTGATTATTTCCCATCAGGAAAGAATCATGCAGATGGCGGACAGGATTATGATAGTAAGAGACGGCGGGATTTTGGCGGTAGGCGGCAGGGACGAAGTGATGCCGGAGCTGATGGGCGGCGAGAGAGGCTGCGCCTGCTTAAACGAGGCCGCAGGGTAAAGGGCCTTGTGGCGGGCCGGGTGTGAAAAAACGGAAAGGAAGATAACTGTGGAGAAGATAGATAAGGTGACGGAGGCCATTCTGGAAAAAATCGACAGTGAGGGCTTCCGGCAGGAAGGCGCATATAATTTAAGATATAACGGTTATTCTCTGTGCCACGGAAGCACGGAGCATATCACAATTAAACGCAAGGAAGATAAGCAGGGGATTGACGTTTATATCAGCGGCGACGCCAGAGACGAGCAGGTGCATATCCCCGTTGTGGTCGCGGCGTCCGGGGTAACGGACGAGGTGTACAATGATTTTTATATTGAGGAGGGCGCGCGGGTGACCATTATCGCGGGCTGCGGGATTCACAACAGCGGGTGCAACGACAGCCGCCATGACGGCATCCACACCTTCCATGTGGGGAAGGGCGCAAATGTGCGTTATGAGGAAAAGCATTACGGCGAGGGGGAAGGAACCGGAGCCAGAATCCTCAACCCGGTTACCAGCATTATTATGGAGGAAGATTCCGTCTTTACGCTTGATACGGCGCAGATTAAAGGGGTGGATTCCACGAAACGCCGGACAGAGGTTGTGATGGGAGAGGGAGCGAAGCTTTTTGTGGTGGAAAAGCTGATGACCCACGGCAGCCAGAGCGCGGTTTCCGATATGGATATTTATTTAAACGGAACAGGCAGCAGCGCCCGAATCACTTCCCGCTCGGTGGCGAGAGGGCAGTCAAAGCAGGTGTTCCACCCGAAAGCAATCGGCAGCGCGCTATGCCACGCGCATATTCAGTGCGACTCCATCATTATGGATAAGGCCCAGGTCTGCTCCATACCCGAGATTGACGCAAAGCACGTGGACGCGGCCATTATCCATGAGGCGGCCATCGGGAGAATCAACAGCGAGCAGTTAATCAAGCTGAATACCTTTGGGCTTGACGAGGAGGCGGCGGAGGCCGTGATTATAGAGAATTTCCTGAATTAAAAAGTGTATTCCATGCTTAAAAACAGTGCAGAAATGGGGAAAAAATGAAAAAACTTCTTATCTACTTAAGAGATTATAAAAAAGAAAGCGTGCTGGGGCCTTTGTTCAAACTGCTTGAGGCCTCTTTTGAACTGATTGTGCCGTTGGTGGTGGCGGCCATGATTGATACCGGAATCGGCAGCGGGGATAAGGGATATATCTGGCGTATGTGCCTGATTATGGCGGCTCTTGGACTGATTGGGCTTGTATGCGCGGTGACGGCCCAGTATTTTGCCGCAAAAGCAGCGGTGGGATTTGCCACGAAGCTGCGGCACGGCCTGTTTGCCCATATCCAGAGCCTTTCCTTTTCCCAGATGGACAAAGAAGGAACGTCCACGCTGATAACGAGAATGACAAGCGACATCAACCAGGTGCAGTCGGGAGTTAATCTGGTGCTGCGTCTGTTTCTGCGCTCGCCTTTTATCGTATTCGGCGCGATGCTCATGGCGTTTACGGTGGATGTAAAGGCGGCCCTTATATTTGTGGTGGTGATTCCTGCTTTGTCGGTGATTGTGTTTGGCATTATGCTTATCAGCATTCCCCTGTTTAAAAAGGTGCAGGAAAAGCTGGACGGGGTGATGGGAATCACAAGGGAAAACCTCACCGGCGTGAGAGTTATCCGGGCTTTTGGCGAGGAAGAACACGAGATTTTGAAATTTGACAGCGAGACGGACGCTTTAAAACATATGCAGACCTTTGCCGGAAAAATTTCGGCTCTTATGAACCCGCTCACTTACGTGGTGATTAACGCCGGTCTGGTTGCGCTGATTTATGTGGGGGCGCTTCGGGTGGAGGCGGGCATTCTGTCCCAGGGCCAGGTGGTGGCTCTGGTAAATTACATGTCCCAGATTTTGGTGGAGCTTGTGAAGCTGGCCAATCTGATTATCACGGTGACCAAGGCGGTTGCCTGCGGCAACAGAATCCAGACAATTTTGGAGATTCCGGCGGGAATGGCCGGTGCGGATTTGGGCATGCAGGGCGGCGATAAGCCTTCTGAGAGCCGGGGCACGGTGGAATTTGACCATGTAAGCCTGCGCTATTACAAAGGAGGGGAGGAAGCCCTTACGGATATTCACTTTAAGGCGAAAAGGGGCGATACCATCGGCGTGATTGGCGGAACGGGTTCCGGCAAGTCGTCTCTGGTAAACCTGATTCCCCGTTTTTATGATGTGGAAAAAGGGTGCGTTAAGGTGGACGGAAAAGACGTGAGGGAATATCCGCTCTCAGAGCTTCGGGATAAAATCGGCATTGTGATGCAGAAAGCGGTGCTTTTCCAGGGAACCATCCGGGATAATCTGCTTTGGGGAAATGAAAACGCCGGGGACGAGGAGCTGTGGCAGGCTTTGCGGACGGCGCAGGCGGAGGAGTTTGTGCTCCAGAAAAAAGACAGACTGGACGAGCGAATCGAGCAGGAGGGGAGAAATCTTTCCGGCGGCCAGAAGCAGAGGCTTTCCATTGCGAGGGCTCTGGTGAAAAAGCCGGAGATACTGATTCTGGACGACAGTGCATCGGCCCTTGACTACGCCACGGACGCGGCCCTCCGGAAGTCGATAAAGGAAATGCCGGGAGAAACCACGGTGTTTATCGTTTCCCAGAGAGCTTCCTCCCTGCTTCACGCGGATTTGATTATCGTGCTGGACGACGGTGAAGTGGCGGGCATGGGAACCCACGGGGAGCTTCTTGAAAACTGCGAGGTTTATCAGGAGATTTATTACAGCCAGTTTGAGCGCGGCGGGGAAGAAGCGGCGCAGAAGGCAGCGCAGAGGTGAGGAAAGTCATGGATAAGAAGAAAAAAACTGTCAATCAAAAAGAAACGCTTGGGAAAGTTTTGAGGTATATTAAGCCGTACGGATTTCTGGTGACGCTGACTATTGTCATGGCGGTTGTGTCCGTGGCGCTTACGCTGTATCTCCCGATTCTGACGGGAAGAGCGGTGGACTGGCTGGTTCTGATTTTTGACCCGTCGTCCCTTGACGTGGCCAGCCCGTGGCCTTACTTGTTTTATATTTTAAAGCAGATGGGAATTGTAATCGCGCTGACGGCCCTTACCCAGTGGATTATGAATATCTGCAACAATAAGATTGTATACAACGTGATTCAGGATATCAGGAAAAAGGCGTTTCGGCGGATAGAGGAACTGCCCCTTGGCTACCTGGACTCCCATTCCCACGGGGATATTATGAGCCGTGTGGTGGCGGATGTAGACCAGTTCGCGGACGGCCTTTTAATCGGGTTTACCCAGCTTTTCAGCGGCGTGGTGACGATTCTGGGAACCTTGGGATTTATGCTTTCGGTGAATGTGGGAATTACTCTGGTGGTGGTGATTATCACCCCGGTATCTTTGTTCGTGGCGAGCTTTATCGCGAAAAAAACCTTTACCATGTTCAAACTGCAGTCCGAGACCAGAGGAGAGCAGACCGCTCTGATTAATGAAATGATTGGAAACCAGAAGGTGGTGCAGGCTTTTAACAGGGAAGAAAAAACACTGGAAAAGTTTGACGAGATTAACGGACGGCTGGAAAAGTATTCCCTCCGGGCGATTTTCTTTTCCTCCCTCACCAATCCCTGTACCCGGTTTGTAAACAGTCTGGTTTATACAGGCGTGGCGCTCACCGGCGCTCTGTCGGCGCTGCGGGGCGGGATTTCCATCGGGCAGCTTACCTGTTTTCTCTCATATGCCAACCAGTACACCAAGCCTTTCAATGAGATTTCAGGCGTAATTACGGAGCTTCAGAACGCTCTTGCCTGCGCGGCCAGGATTTTTGAGCTGATTGAGGAGCAGCCCGAGAAGAAGGACAGCGAGGACGCGGTGGTGCTGAAGGATGTCCGGGGACAGGTGGCGCTTTCAGACGTTTCATTTTCTTATGTAAAGGAGAAAGAGCTGATTACGGGTCTGAATCTTTCCGTAAAGCCGGGACAGAGAATTGCCATCGTCGGGCCTACGGGCTGCGGCAAGACGACCATTATCAACCTGCTTATGAGATTTTATGACGTAAATGAGGGAAGTATTTCCGTGGACGGCAATCCCATAAAAAATATCACAAGGAAATCCCTCCGCACCTCCTACGGCATGGTTTTGCAGGATACCTGGTTAAAGAGGGGAACCATCCGGGAAAATATCGTTGTGGGAAAACCGGAGGCTACGGACGAGGAGGTCATTGCGGCGGCAAAGGCGTCCCACGCCCACAGCTTTATCAAGCGGCTTCCGAACGGGTATGACACCGTGATTGGGGAGGACGGCGGAAGCCTCTCCGGCGGCCAGAAGCAGCTTTTATGTATCACAAGGGTGATGCTGAGCCTGCCGCCCATGCTGATACTGGACGAGGCCACGTCCTCTATCGATACCCGGACGGAAATCAGGATTCAGAAGGCCTTTGCGGCCATGATGGAGGGACGGACCAGCTTTATTGTTGCCCACAGGCTTTCCACCATCAAAAACGCGGACGTGATTTTAGTGATGAAGGACGGTCATATTATCGAGCAGGGCAGTCATAAAGAGCTTCTCGCGAAAAAGGGATTTTACGCGGAGCTGTATAACAGCCAGTTTGCCATTGCATAAGGCTGCCGGTTATGCAAAGATGGCCGCGGCGCTTGCCGTAAGGCTGCAGTTCGCAAGAAAATAAGGAAGAAGCGAAGAACGGTTTATAATGAAAAACAGAAAGATAAATAACAGATATACAAAGCATATGTTCAGCAATGCCCAAATCCGGGCATTGCTGATTCCGCTTATGATAGAACAGCTTTTAAACTGTCTGATGGGTATGGCGGACACGCTTATGATAAGCAATGTGGGGCCGGTGGCAATGTCGGCGGTATCCCTGGTGGATTCCATTAATATTCTGCTTATCCAGGCTTTTTCTGCGCTCGCGGCGGGAGGCTCTATCGTCTGTTCGCAGTACATCGGGAAAAAGGATGGGGAAAAGGCAAACCAGTCGGCAAAGCAAATGCTGCTGGTTGTTTTTATAATATCCGTCTTTATTATGCTGGTCTGCCTTGCGGGAAACAGAAGACTCCTTGGCCTGGTGTTTGGAGAAGTGGAAAACGCGGTTATGGATGCCTCCGCAACGTACTTTTTTTATACGGCGTTATCTTTTCCCTTTATCGGGTTGTATAATGCGGGAGCCGCTATTTACCGTTCCTGGGGAAATTCCAAAAGACCCATGACAATTTCGATAATCTCCAATTTTCTGAATATCGGGGGAAACGCGTTTTTTATCTGGGTACTGCATCTTGGCGTTGCAGGCGTGGCCGTTGCCACACTTATTTCACGCGCTTTCTGCGCCGTGGTGGTGCTTTTGTATCTGCGCAGGCCGGGGCAGGTGATTTGCGTGAGGGATTATCTGAAAATCAGACCCGACAGGAAGCTGATTAGGAAGGTTTTATCCGTGGGTGTGCCTTCAGGAATAGAAAACGGTATGTTTCAGTTTGGAAAGCTTGCAATCCAGTCCACGGTTTCCACTATGGGAACGGCTGTGATTGCCGCTCAGGCGATGGTGAATATTCTGGAAATTTTGAACGGGATTATGGCCATGGGAATTGGGACGGGAATGATTACCATTATAGGACAGTGCATCGGAGCGGGGGAGAGGGAGGAAGCGGTCTATTATATTAAAAAGATTACCCTGTGGGCGGAAATCTGTATGATAGCAAACTGTCTTTTGGTGTACGCCGCCGCGCGTCCGGTTACGGTCATCGGCGCGATGGAGCCTGAGAGCGCAGCCCTGTGTATTGCGATGATGGGGTGGATTACCATTTTCAAGCCCCTTTTCTGGGTTCCGGCGTTCGTGCCGGCTTACGGAATGCGGGCCGCAGGGGATGTGAATTTTTTTATGGGAATGTCCATTGCCGCTATGTGGATTTGCCGGGTCAGCCTGTGCCTTTTGCTGGTGCACCTGTTCCGTTTCGGATTGATTGCCGTGTGGATTGGAATGTTTGCGGACTGGGGCGTGAGGGCGGTTATTTGTTCTGTGCGGTTTAAAAGCGGGAAGTGGATGGAACATAAGGTGGTGTAAAAATAACGGATTTTCAAAACGCGGTTCTGCAGGTGACAGTTTGATTTTTATATCATAATATGTAAAAGATCACTTTACCTTGTTAGAGACATATGCTGGAGCATCGTCAGTCTTAATTTGTATAGGTATGCCCATGATAACCATAACTTT
>OFFW01000531.1_pt1 | contig 27631 bp, 25 predicted proteins | sample 1521501 | NCBI WGS metagenome assembly OFFW01 (sample SAMEA3504107, study PRJEB24116) | mouse gut metagenome | biome: mouse gut; feature: mouse-associated habitat; material: faeces | place: Denmark | collected 2011
TTGCTCCCTTTAAAGAAACAGATATTACCGGAAATTTCCCCATATACTTTTCACACAGTTCCTTTTCCTGTCGGATTGCCAGTCCTTCAAAACATCCTTTATCGCTGCCTAGTTCAAAGAAGCACTTCAGCATATTCATATTCAAAGATTTCCCGAATCTTCTTGGACGGGTAATAAGCGTTACCTCACTCCAATTCCAGAGCAGTTCTTTTATCAGTCCGGTTTTATCGATATAATAAAAATTTTCCCGGCGTATTTTTTCAAAACTTTCAATGCCAACAGGCAGCTTTTTCATTTCCATAAACACCATTTCCCCTGCGTTTTCAACTGTTTTCCTGTTATCAAAATCATATATCTTTTCTTTATTGTAACAGAAAATCCGGTCAAAACATACTGCTTCTTCATATTATTCCCTCACGCCGCCAAATCCCTTCTCCCATAAACCACAATCGCAGCGCCAAAGGAAATCACCGCCACCGCGGCGCTTACCGCCGCCATACTGCCGTCAACACCTCCGCCGGCGAAAATATCCGTGGCATTGGAAAAATAGTAGGGCGTTACATATTTTAAATCTTTAATATCCGGCACAATCCTGCACATCAAATCCATAACATATAAGAGAACCGCAAACCCCAGTGCCGCTCCGGTCTGTTTTCTTTTACAGACGGAGGAAAGGAAAAAGCATACGCTTCCCACCTCAAGCTGCATCAAAAGCTGCGCTCCGTGGAAAAGCGCCAGGCTTTTTCCCGGCGGCGTTTCCCCGGCCAGCGCAAAGCCCGCAGCTTCCCATATCACACATAAAATATTGAAAAACAGAATCATCGACGCCGCCGATAAGTATTTCCAGCATACAATATATCCTCTGCCCAAAGGAAGCGTGTTTAAAAATTCCGAGGTATGTCCTTCCTCCTCTTTCGATAACATACATACGCCCGCCATTGCAGCAAACATCGCGCCTCCGATGGCATAAATCAGGGCCACCTCCGTGGCGTAAAAGCCCTCCATGGTGCTGACATTCATCCGGTCAAGCCCCAGCGCCGAGGAAAAAGTCCCCATCTGCGCATAGGCGTCCGCCATCTCCCCCATAGATTCTTTCAGGCCGCCGAAAAGAAGGATACAGCCAAAGCATGAAAACCCCACGCATGCCGACCAGATAATTATTAATTTTAGATTTAATTTTATTTCATGTTTAAAAAGTATCATACCTGCTTATCCTCCGATTCATAATAATGCATGAACAACTCCTCCAGAGACGGCTCTTCTATCAGCAAATCCTCTATGTTCCGCCCTTCCAGCTCTTTCAGCAGTTCTTTCATGCTTCCTGTATAGGCAAAGTCTTTCACCTTTTTGTTTTCTGTCAGTTTAATCCGGCGCAGATTCGACTTTGAAAGATTTTCCACCGTATCAACTCTGATGATAGCGCCATCCCTGATAATCGCCGCATTTCTGCAATACCGCTTCACCTCCGAAATCACATGGGAAGATAAAAAACAGGTCGTCCCCTGGCTGTTATATTCCAGTATCAGCTTGAAAAAGGCTTCCTGCATCAGCGGGTCAAGACCGGAGGTTGGCTCGTCCAGTATAAGGAGCTTCGGTTTGTGCTGCATTGCGCAGACAATACTCACCTTCTTTCGGTTCCCTAAAGACAGCTCCTCGATTTTCTTTTCCCTGTCCACCTTGAGAAGCTCGCAAATCCTCTCCGATTCTTCTGTGCAGTCCCTTCGCCTTTCCCCGGCGCTCCCCGCGGTCCCGGCTCCGACAGCCGCCCAACCGGCACTGCTTGCCTCCGCGGCAAAAGCTATCACATCCTTTACTTTCATCGTCGGATAGAACATGGCCTCGGAGGGCATGTATCCTATCTGGCTCAAAACCTCCCTGCGGTTTTTTACCGCGTCTTTTTGAAGGAGCTTTATCTGACCTTCCTGAAAGCGGATAAGACCTAACATGCTTCGTATGGTGGTGGATTTTCCCGCGCCGTTCGGGCCTAAAAACCCGAAGATATCGCCCTCCTTTACCGTCAGTGAAATATTTTTTACACCCCGTTTTTTCCCGTAGGACTTTGTGAGATTACTGATTTCAATCGCTTTTACTTTTTCACTCATTTCTTTCCTCCGCCTCTCCTTTTTTGAACTCCGACAGCATTTTATTTAAATTGTTGGTATCGATGGCCCTTTTTGCCCTGTTCAGCAAAAAGACGCATAAATAAATAATCAGCATATATAGCGAAAACAAAAGGCTTGCTCCAGGGCTTTTCCCAAACCAGCCAAGCAAATAGGATACAACGCTGTAAACGCTGATGCCAAATAGAATTCCCAGAACGCCTTTTTTTTCAATCTGTTCCGCCTCGTCAAAATTCTGGAATACATATACCTGAAAATATCCCACGAAGTAAGCAGTAAATATCATTTCAAACATAAACAGTATGCTTGCAGAATATATCCCCTTACAGAGCAGCCACATAAAATAGAAAAACAGAATGCAGGCGAAATAAAGACATGACTTATATTCTATCATTATTTCCTTGCTTACAAATCTCTTAAACCAGCCCCAAAACCTACTCTTCATCTCTGCTCCCGCCTCCTTTCAGTACCTGCCGCAGTCCTTTTGCATATTTTCTGGATATCATCACTTCCTCGCCGTTTTCCATTGTGGCGCATATGCGGCTCCCCGGCTTGCTCTGTAAATGGCTGATTCTGTAAATATTAATCACCATGGACTTTGAACAGCGGAAAAATCCTCTGCTGTCATAACACGCCGCCGCCGTCAGAAGGCTCATCTGCACCCTGTATACCTGTTTTTCCAGATAGGCAAAGGTAGCCCCATCCACGCTTTCCAGATAGAGAATATCCTCCGGCAGCAAAAGAAACGTCTGCCCATCCGCATATGCGCTTATCTTCTGCGATTCCCCCTGTACCAGTCCGGCAATCGCCTCAATCTGCTCGTTCATCTCATGGTATTTGATGATTACCTCATCCTCGCCCTGCGTGATTCTGTTCATCGTCAGTTTCATGTAGTTAAGCCCCTTTGTCTGTTTCTGTCTTTAACCGTATTGTAACACGTTCCCGTTTTCCTACAATGCCGGTTCCGTTAAGATGCGCTTTATCACGGTTAAGATGCCGGCGTCAAAAACGGCCCGGGAACTATCCCGAGCCGTTTTCTGATAATCTCTGTTAATTTGTTACCCTTTCGAACTATACTTGCTTCCTCCCGTCAGCATATCAAAGATATCGCTTCCGTACTTGTCGTATGTATAACTCCCCGCATACTGCGTCTTATTTAAAACCGAAAGATTTGTTTCCGCGTTTGCCTGAGCATCCTTTGCGCGTTTTCCCACATTGTCAACGAAAGAGCCGGAGGAACCCAGAACTTTCTTTATCTTCTGGACGTCGCCTTTCTTAAATTCCTCCTGGTTCACCGAAAGCGTTCCGTCATCCTTCATGGTAATCCCCAGCTTTTCCAAATCGGACTTTGCGTTATTGTAATAGCTCTTAAGCTGGCTTAAGTAAATCTGGTTGACCTTTCCGCCTTCGTCTCTCATGCCTTTTACCATGACGTTAAAGTCATTGACAAAATTATTGACTTTTGAAAGCGCGTTTTCTCTGTACTCCGTAATCTCCTCTCCCGTCATCTTATCCCATTCTTTCTCCGGTAAATCCAGAAGATTCTTTACACAGCTCTGAAGGCTCCCTGCCGCCTTTTTTATTGTGGTATAATATTCCTTTGATTTTGCGTCGGCAGCGCTTAAGCCGTTTTGGTTCTTGTACTGGTTCTTAATGGAGTCCAGCACAGAGTTTTTACCGTTGTTTCTGCTACTGTTCAGCACAGAGCCAACGGCCGCTCCCTGAGACCTTGACCGGGACTTTGCACGGCTGATAAGCCGGTTTTGTGTAATAAGTGAACTGATTCCGTTTAAACCCATTTATTTCTCCTTCCCCTGAAGCATTATCGCCAGTAAAAACTCCTGATTCCTGACCTCCCACCTCAGCGTGCCATAATATTTTTCGGCACAGTTTTTCATATTCTTTATACCTAATCCATGTGCGGATAAATCCTTTTTGTCTGTGAGCAGGTTCTTTCCGGTTTCATCCAATATCAGGCTTCCGGAAAAAGCGTTTCTGATTTCTATAAAAAACATGTTTTCTTTCCGGTAAGAGTCTAACCGGATATACCCCTTATCCTCCTTTTCCGAAGCTTCCAGCGCATTGTCAAGTCCGTTGTTCAGCAAAATACTCAAATCAAAAGCGCTGATGCCAAGCCCTTCGGGGAAAACAAAGTTACATTCAAAAGGAATTTCCCTCCGGTTTTTATTTTGTACTGCATTCGACGCTTTCCGCATCTTTCTGCTGATTACCACGTCCGTAACGGGGTTTCCCGTACTGCATTTCATATCCAGCTCTTCCATGGAAAGATACAGCCCGTCCAGATATCTCTGAACTTCCCCGCCGTAATTTCCGCAGTCCGCCCCCTCACGCTGTAAAAGAATTTCCAAATCGGCCACGTAGTTTTTCATATCATGGCGCATTCCGCGAATCCCGTCGTAAAGGTGCTCCACGTCTTTCATATGCTCTTCCATATCGCAGATACGGTTCTGGTAAATCTCCACCAGCATTTCCCTTTCGCCGCTTTCCACAAGCTTACGCAGCATTATAACGCTCAGGATAATGGAAACAATGCACAACCCCGACAATAAAGGGATTAGCAGGCGGGTTTCGGGATATCTGTCCATCAGAAACTGGCTTTCCAAATCTTTGTAGGAATACATTATGCTGCGAAGTAATATTCCTATACTCATTCCCATCGCGCCTGGAACCGCGAGAAACAGTTCCTGCACCCTGCTCAGTTCTCTGTTGTTATATATTAAATTTTGTTTTAATATTTTAGTTATATGATAAAAGACCAGGCAAATCGCTATCTGAAAGGATAAATTCCAAAAAAACTGAAAGATTTCTAATATCAGTATATAGTTTTGAATAAAAAATTCATTTCCCTCTATAATCTTCTCCGTAAGCATATCTGACACTCCGCCAAAAAATGCAACGAACAGGGAATGAAGTGTAAACAGGATGAGCTCGCTCAGTGTGTAAAACGTAAAAACCACATAAAAAACCTTACTCTTTTTTCCGGAATAAAAGTACAGGCAGTAAAACAATATCAGACATAAGTTTAAAAAGAGAGGAAGAATACTTCTTCTGCTTTCCAGCATTCCTTCCCGGTTTCCATACAAAAACAGAACCATCTCCGGCAGATAACTCGCCGCCAGATAAAAAGCAGTGCTCAAAGCCACATAGCCCGCCGCGATTTGCTTTCGTTTCTTTATAAATCGTTCCTTTTCCGTGAGTATGCCGCAAATCGCGTAAATCATCAGCCATCTTCTTAAGATGACGCAGAACAGGTCTAAAGTAAAGTTGATTGCTTCTCTCAAAATCACCTCCGCTATTTTCTGCGAAGAAACTCCATATACGCGGACACGAAAGCACTGTACTTTTGTTTTGCCATCAAAATAGTTTCCCCGTTTTTCAATTGAATGCTTCCTGTATCATAACTTTTGACCTCGTTTAGGTTTACCAGATATCCCCTGTGGCACCTGAAAAACTGTCCGCCGAGTATCTTCTCTAATTCACTCATTTTCGCATAGTAGGAAATCTGCTCTTCTTTTAAATGCAGTACAACTTTTCTCGCATCGTTTTCGGCATAAACGATATTTTCCCGCATAATGCTCCTGTAAGTTCCCTTTATTCTGATGACAAGCGGCTCCCCGCCTTTACCGGCAAGGCATTCCTCCACCGCGCCGTCAAGCACCCGAAAGAATTTCTCCTCATTGACAGGCTTTAAAAGATACTGGAACGCCTGCACGTCAAAAGCGTCAAACACATACTCTTTAAGCGCCGTCACAAAAATGATTACCGCCCCGGAAGTCTCGCGGAGTTTCCTTGCCATGTCAATTCCGCTCATATCCTTCAAATCAATATCCAGGAAAAAGATATCAAACTTTTTGTCGCTTTCAAGCAGTTGCCATCCGGCTTCAAAGACTTCAATCTGATATTCTTTCCGGCCTGCAAGTCTTTTATCTATCAACTGTTTCAGATAACTTCCCATGGCCTTTTCATCTTCGCAAACTGCAATCTGAAGCATCTTAGTATCATATCCTTTCCTGTAAACTGCCCGCTGCCCTTATCAGGTCTTCTCTACTTATATCGGTCAATTTTCAAAAAGGAATATTTATGTTGTAACAAAAAGGCTGATTTCTGTCATCAACGCAGGTTCTTATATATCAGCTTTGGTTTTCCATTTTCTACTTTACTTTCTTTTCCGCCATAAGCATCAGCTTCGCTATGGGCAGCATTGGCATAATGCCCTGGTAATCATACATGTTTTGGAAATCTCCCCTTCGTATTGCCGCCTCCTGATACACATGCTGCAGAATCTTCTTTTCGACAGCAATTTCCTGCTGCAGCCGGATATACTGTTTATGCCGCTTTCTGCGTTTTTCCCAGAAGCTCTCTTCCGCTTCCTTTTCATATATGGAACGGCCCTTTCCTCCCCGGAAACCGGTATACCATTTATCTACCCGGTATTCCTCACGGGTCGCCCCAAAACGGTGAATCGAAAAGCTTTCGCCTCTCACCGCCGCCCAGGGGTCGCTCATTCCGAAATCCCGCCGCAAAACGTCAAGCACCCACTTTTCATATTCCTCGTCCTTTCGCATTGCCTCGAATCCTGCGTCCGTTATATGAACCGCAGCCGACATCATGTGCTGGGACGGATGAATGGGAATCTGTGAAATTTTCTGGTAAATATACTGCTTGTATTCTTCCAAAGGCATATTTTCTCTGGAAAAAGAGGCTACTCCTCCCTTTTTGTCCATTGCCGCTACCATGTCTTTAAAATCCATCCCCGCCATAGCCGGTTTTCCCGCTTTCTGAGTCTCCAGAACGCCATAGTATGCCCTGACCATATCGTTTACCAAAAAACTGTTATTTGCCACTGCTGTTCCCTCCTTCCGTCAGAGCATGAAAGCTGTGCAAAGCCTTATTCCGGGTTACACTGATATATCTATACTGACAGCGCACGCATCTCCAACCGCTCCGCCGGCGGCCGCCCCGCCATCCATTCCGGCTGGTGCGCCGGCAATCGCATAAGCCGCTGCCGCGCTGTCCACTCCCATGCCCAATTCCAAATCACTTGTTATTAAATTTTCCAGCGCCGCGTCGCCGGAAAAACCAGCCAGACCAAAATCCTTTATTGCCGCAGGCTCGCTGCCTGCCACGCCTCCGTAATTGGCGCCCATACCCATCCGGCTCTCCTCCACATCCTTCTTTTCTCTGTTCTTGCGAATCGTTCTGCGCACTTCAAGCTCTCTGCGGAGCCGCTCTTCCAGTTTACGTTTTTTTGCCTTCTCGGCATTTTTCCTCTTCTTTTCTATCCCGGCCTCTTCTTTCAGCTTTTTAATCTTTGTCTTAAGCTTCCCAATCACCTTTTTCAATTTATTGACGGCAATCTGAACCTCGCCGGATTTCGCACCGCTTGCTTTTATCGTACGGATTTTAAACATAAGGCGGACCTGTATTGCCTTGAGCACAGTCTCCCTTTCCGCACTGGCTATTGCCATCAAATCCATGGTGGCGTCATAAAGATTGGTCTGGTTTTCCCTCTGCTCTTCAAAGGACTGCTTCATTGCTTCTGCCTGGCCAAGGAGCTTCGATACCAGGCCCTGTGTTTCCTCTTCTTCCTCTTCTTTTTTCTTTTCCTGAATACTCTCTAAGGTAAGAACGACCGCTTCCTCATTGGAAAATCCTTTGTTTTCGCTTTTCTCCTCTTCCGGACTTTTCACGCCCCCCGCGCTTTTCTCCGCCTCGCCCTTTTCTGCGGACGCGGCATTGGTTTTCTCCTTCAGCATTTCCTGTGCTGATTTTTTCTGAGTGTTGTTTCTGCTGTTTTTAGAATAACATGACGATGAATAGTTTGTGTTTTTAACTGAATACATAAAAGGCTCCCTCCTTTTTACCAACCAAAAGACCTCCTGTCTTGTATTTTATATCGGCTGATAAAAGGGGGAACCTCATAGCGTTTTCCCTGTATTGGAACGGAATCGGGTATTTATGTAACAGAAAACTAGAACAGCTTCTTTATGGCATCCACTGCCCCTGCCGCCTTATCGGCGGTCAGCTTTGTCTTGACGCCTGCAATCACCTGATTAATCACATCATCCGGCAAATCCACACCGAGCACGTCCTCTAATGCCTTTACCGGGTCTTTTTGGAATTTTTCCTGAAAATCCTTATCTTTGGAAATCCTGTCCACTACCTTTTTAATCTGTTCTTTTATGTCCATTTCCGTGCTCCTTTTCTTTTTTCTTTTGATATTAACTTATAGGCGCCATGTTGTCAATGAAGTTATCATTATCCGCTTTTTCCTGCAGAAAAACCACCTGCCCGCAGGCTTTATATGTTATGATGAATAAAAGAACCGTATACTTATCAATTGCAAAACAGGAGCCGACTTATGAACAACATCAGCCGTAAAAACTGGATTTTAATCTGGGTATTGGGAATGGCAGGCCAAATCTGCTGGAATATTGAAAATTCCTGGTTCAACAACTTTGTATATGACAAAATCGCCCCGGAACCGGCCATCGTTTCGTGGATGGTGGGTGTCAGCGCGGTGGTGTCCACTTTCTGCACTTTTCTTGTGGGGACATGGGGCGACCGCATCGGAAAAAGAAAGCCCTTTATCTGCGTGGGATATATTTTCTGGGGACTGTTCACTTTCCTTTTCGGAGCCACGGAAATGATTCCCAAAAACCCTCTCTTCATCGCCGCCGCGGCAGTGGTGCTGGCGGACGCCGTGATGAGCTTTTTCGGCTCGCTTGGAAACGACGGAGGCTTTTCTCCCTGGACCACGGATATTTCCAACGAGCAAAACCGTGGAAAGCTTGGCGGCGTGCTGGCAGTCATGCCGGTCTTTGCAACGATTTTCGGCGCGGTTGTATCCGGCTTTCTGATTGAAAAACTGGACTTTTTCGCTTTCTTCGGCCTCATGGGAGGCATTGTGGCAATTATGGGATTTGTCGCGCTTTTTACCCTGAAAGATTCCCCCCACCTTGCGCCCAAGCGGGATGAAAGAGGCTTCTGGCACCAGTTTTTATCGGTGTTTAACGGGAAAACTATCCGGGAGAATCAGGAGCTTTTCTGGGTATTCGCAGTAATGACGGTTTATTTCATCGGTTTTAATGTATACTTCCCTTATATCACGATATATTTTGTCAACTATCTGGGATATGACTATGGGATGACAGGTGTTATTCAAGGTGTCGGACTGTTAACCGCCGCCCTTTTAACCATCCCTGCCGCCAAAATTATTGACAGAGGGAAAATGGCACTGGTTATCTTTGCCGCATTAATCTGCAACACCACAGGGCTGGTTCTGGTGAGCCTCTCCCAAAAGCTGCCGGTGCTTTTAATCGGCGTGTTCGGCGCCGGAATCGGTTACATTCTGGTGCTCCAATCCCTGACCGCATGGATGAAAAATCTTTATCCTGGAGAGCAGCGGGGACAATTTGAGGGCCTGAAACAGATTTTCTTTGTATGTATCCCCATGATTGCGGGGCCCGCCATCGCAACGCCCGTAATTAACCGTCTCGGTATACAGGCGGAAATCAACGGCACTGTGGGAATGGTTCCCGCCCCCAGCCTTTTTCTCATCTCCGCAGCTTTAACTTTATTTACACTGCTACCCTTAAATATAGCCGCGAAATTATGCCGGAAGCGCAACGGGGCATAACTGTATGCGAAAACCGGCAAAAGGCCATGCAGCGCGCAAATGGATTTCAAAACAGGAGGTAATTCATGGAACGAGAACTTTTACAACGCGAGCCGGTTCTGGACAAAAAGGGCCGTCCCCTTCCCGGCTTTTCAAGAAAAAGCACGCTTATCTACCGCAGAAGCGCCGTCAAAGCGCCGCCATGGCGGTTAAAGGAATGGGATTTTTACCAGATTTCCAACGACCATCTCTGCCTGCAGCTCACCATCGGCCACGCCGGATACGCCGGGCAGGTCAGTTTGATGCTGTTTGATTTTCAGAAAGGGAAAAAATATTTTGACCTCTGCCAGACAATTCCATTGCCTTTCGGCTCTTTCCATATGCCGGAGGATGCGGAAAAGCCCCACACCTTAACCTATCCCCGTCCGGGCTTTCCAAATGTGGATAAAAAGGCCGGCGTCTTTATGAGCTTTGACGTCACTTCGGGCAGACGTACGCTGACCTGCCGCTGGCGCGGACTGGAAGCCATCATTTATCTTGAGCGGCAAAATCCTGATTCGCTGGTAATCAATCTGCCTTTTGACGAATATGAGCAGGCGTTTTACTACAACCACAAAATCAACTGTATGACCGCCGAGGGATTTGTCCGCACGCCAAAGCATGAATGGAAATTTGACAAAAAAGATTCCTTCGGTATTCTGGACTGGGGCCGGGGCGTCTGGCCTTTTCATAACGAATGGTATTGGAGCAACGCAAGCGGTTATCTTGACGGGGAAATGTTTGGCTTTAACTTAGGGTGCGGTTTCGGTAACACCGATATCGCCAGCGAAAATATGCTTTTTTACAAAGGGAAATCCCACAAGCTGGGTAAGGTTACTTTCACTCTCGGAAAAGATTACATGGCTCCCTGGCATTTCACCGACGAGGACGGGCGGCTTGATTTGTGGCTGAATCCCGTTTATGACAGAGAGACGAAAATAAAGCTTCTCTGGGTGGACAATCACTGTCACCAGATGTTCGGAAGCTTTTCCGGCACCGCCGTTTTGGACGACGGCACCAGACTTAATGTAAAGGACGTGATTTCCTTTGCGGAACACGCGGTAAACAACTGGTAAAAGTTACAGACTGTAAACTTCCGCCGCCAGCAGGCAGAACATGGAATCTGCCCACGCGAACCACGGACGGGTAAATTCTTCCGGTCTGTCCGGGTGAAAGCCTTCATGCATATGAAAGGTTCCCGCCGTGGTACTTAATAAAGTATTTAAAACTTCTTTCTTTTCCTCCATGGAATCCGCAGTCAGTCCCTGCACCGCCAAAGCAATATGCCAGACATATCCTTTTGGCGTGTGGGGGCTCCCGATTCCTTTCGCCAGTTTCCCGGAATAATAAAAGGGATTGGACTTACTTAAAAGAAATCTTCTGGTGTTCTGATAAACGGGGGAATTTTTCTTACAAAAACCAAACCAGGGAGCGCCTAAAAGGCTGGGCAGGTTGGCGTCGTCCATCAGGAGGTAATTTCCAAGCCCGTCCACCTCGTAGGCAAAGATTTCGCCAAATTCCGGGTGTCTGACCACGCCCCATTTATAGATTCCCTCCTCTATCTGCTCCGCCAGCGCTTTTGCTTCCTCTACAATCTCCTTTTCCAGAGGGAGATTTTGGACACCTTTTAAAACCACTGCCGCCAGCATGTTAGAGGGAATCAGATAGTGATATGTGCAGGCGTCGTCACTGGGCCGAAATCCCGACCAGGTCATGCCGGTAAAGCCCGTCGGAGAACCTTTTCCTTCATTGCACAGAGTTTCCGTTGGCAGTTCGCTGTCTCTCTCAAACCTGTAGTTTGAGTTTTCGTGGTTCTGTTCTGACTTCCACACCCGAATAACGGTGCGTATCGCCTCTTTTACCCTGTCTGTAACGACGTCATCCTTCTTTCTTTTGTAATACTCCTCCAGCAGGAACAAAGGAAACGCAAGGGAATCTACCTCGTACTTTCTCTCCCATATGTATGGCCCCATTTCCGTTTTATCCTGCCTGTAGCAGGCATAATCCCCGTCCTTATTAAAAGCATTGGCATAGGGGTCCGTCAAAATCTGTTCGGCCTGTTTCCAAATCAGCCCCTTTATGGCGGCGTTTACCTGCCCGTCGGAAAGAGCCCTCAGGTAAGGAAGTACCTGCATGGAGCTGTCCCGCAGCCACATGGCTTCAATATCACCTGTTATACAAAAAGAGGTTCCGTCCTCCAGCCTGCAAAGGGTCGTGTCCCAGGTGCAGCCAAAGCAGTTCCTGTAGACCTTTTCTGTCTCTGCATCGCCTATGCGGCGGCAGTCCTCGTTGAGTAAATTCTGCATTTCTTTTGTCATTTTCATCATTATTATAACCATGCTCCTTTCCAAAGCCCGGAGACCTTGCGCATAGCACTAATCTCCAGATTGAAAATTTTAATTTTTAATCTTCCCCCTCATACTCCCATCCGCACTCTTTTATATCCACATGGCTGCCATCCTTAAACTTCACATTCTCCTCCGCCAGCAAGCGCTTCTGCTCCGGAAAATGAGGAGCCAGCCGCCCCGCATAGTTCACCACCCGGTGGCAGGGATACTTCCCATAATATTCCGCCATGCCAAGAACCTTTCCCACAAGCCTCGCGTTTTTGTCCCTGCCAATCAGCCGGGCAATCTGCCCGTAGGAAGCAACCTTCCCCTCGGGAATTTCCTCCACCACCGACAATATTTCATAAATCAGTTCTTCCGTCAATACTTCCGCCATCTTATCCTCCGGCCAAATTTTTCTTCCTTATATTATGGCATTCCTTTCAGCTTCCGCTGCATCCGCAAAGCTTATCAATTGCGCCGGAGCGGTCAGGCTGAAAGTAAATATCTTTCCCCATGTTGCTTTCATACATAAAATCTTTCAGGGGCTTACTTGTATATCCTGAAAAATCTCCATATACCGCAAATCTTACGCCATAATTGATAAACTTCTGCAATATTTCCCCTGCCAGACCGGTGCTCAAAATAAAGAAATCGTCTGTAACAGCTTCTTTGCTGATTGCAATATTCATGCATTCCGTTTCGTATTTGACCGTTACAATCAAATCCAGAGCCGACTGGACATCCGTAATCAGCTTCCCTTTACTGTCCACGACCGCAACCGCCGTATCGTTTTTTCTCACTACTTCAATTTTCATTTTTTAACTATGCTCCTTTCCAAAGCCCGGAGATTTTGCGCGCAGCGCTAATCTCCAGATTAAAATTTTTAAATTTCCCTTTTCAATCTTTTCTCCTGTTACTCATACAAATTGTCAATTAAATGCGTCGCCATAAAGTCAAACGTTTCCATATGATTGCGCGGAAGAATATCTTTATTCCTGATATTCATAATTAAAGAGTAAATGACGGCTATTGCCATATCCCCGCCGGCTTTCAGCTTCAGACCGGGCGGATTTAAAAAAGCTGCCGGCTTCTGTTTTCAGACTCCCTGATTTTATTTACCTGCTCCTTCGACAGCCGGTTTTTAAAAATGGCGAAGTCCATGCTGTCCGCATTATACAAAAAGTTGTTTTTATCATATTCCCGATAAATCCATTTAAGCGCTTCTGTCACACCACGCCTGTCTTTTTGTTTTTCCATAATCTCAGAAGCCGTATCGCAGATTTGTTCCTGTACCGTGCACAAAACCTCGCAGAAAAGGGCTTCCTTCGATTCAAAAAACAGGTAAAACGCGCCTTTTGATATACCGGCATGCTTACAAAGCTCATCTACGCTTGTTTTTTTATAACCGTACTGCGTCCAGCTCTGCTTACAGGCTTCCAGCAGGCTCTTTCTGATATTATCCTTTTCATAATCCGTAAAGCTTCTTGACATAAGCCCCCTCCATGACTAAAAATACCAAATCGGTCACAAATGCATAATAACTCTTTCTCCGCGAAATGTCAAGGAAAATAGTTGTTGTCCGTGAAAATACATGATAGGCTAAACGTAGCGGCCTTTACTACGCCGCGCTACAGGAATAGAAAAGGCTATACACCGGGAGGTTCTTCCTTTGTCCAGACCAAAACATCAGACAATAGAATACCGCAATTATCTGCTGCCCGCTTATTTTCCCGTTATTTTGCTGCGGGGTGATGAATGGCGTATTTCCGACGTGCCTTCCGGCACTCTCCACTTTCACAATTGTCTGGAAATCGGTCTGTGCGAGTCCCACAGCGGCACCATGGAATTTTCCGGGAATCCCCTCGCCTTTTCCGCCGGGGACATCACCATTGTGGGAAGCGATATTCCCCACACCACCTATTCCGCTCCCGGCACGGCCAGCAAATGGTCTTACATTTTTGTAAATGTGGAAGAGCTGTTTTATCCGTATTTTCCTCTGGAGGTCATTTCCAGCCTGGAAATCCTTCAAAAACTTTTGCGAAGCTGCAGTGCGATTCTTCCCGGGAAGATTTATCCCGAAATTTATACGCTGGTAACAGCCGTTATGAATGAATTGGAACGAAAAGAAATGAATTTTGCTTTCAGCGTAAGAGGCCTTTTGCTTTCCCTTATGATGAAGCTGATTACCGTTTATTCCGAGGCGGAAAAAGAGGGCGGAGGAAACATCCGGTTACATGAAAATTCTCTGGCCATTTCCCCTGCCCTTCAATATATCAGAAAAAATTATATGTTTGATTTTCCCATGGAAAATCTTGCCCCGCTGTGCCATATGAGCCCTACCCATTTCCGGAGAACTTTTCACTCCATTATGGGCTATGGCGCTTTAACGTATTTAAACCGTACCCGGATTGCCAGAGCCACCGTCCTTTTGCGCACCACGGAACTGCCGGTTCTTGCCATCTCGGAGGAGGTGGGTTTCCATTCCGTTTCCAGCTTTAACCGGCACTTCCTGGATATAGAAGGGGTAACGCCTCTGCAGTACCGGAAAGAGATGTCCTTTATCCGCAACAAGTCTATTCTGAAATGTACCGGATGGATGACGCCGCCGAAGGATTTTTAGCCATACCAGCCTCGTATCTGTTCCATGGCGGCCTCCGCTGGATTTCCGTCCTCATAGTTTCCCATATCCCGGAATTGTCTTGCCGGGTAAAATTTCAGAATATTTTATTCCTCCATCCGTCCAGCCTTGCAAGTGCTTCCAGATAAAAGTAATCTCCATAAATCAACGGCACGTCCACCTGCTCCTCTGCCGGTTTATTTCCTGTCCCATGAAGCAGAAGTCCCTGATATTCCGGGTCGTCTAATACCGCGCACTGCTACAGGACGCTTTCTCCCAGTTTTTCATGCATACATACTATTTTCTTCTGAATACTCTGCATCCAATCAGGATTTCTCATACTTTTTTCCTTTCACTCTCTTATTATCTGTACAAAATACGTTTGTTTTGGCGTTTCCTGTTTCGACTGATTTATAATGTCAGCCGGCCCGGCTTCTTTACAGGGAAATTAAAACTTTTCCAAATCAATGTTTATTTCATACACCTCATCAATCAGCACATAATTTACGCCATACCTTTGCGCAAGCTCCAGAAATTGCGCGTTATCTTCCAAAACGCTTTCCATGGTATACGATTCGTCTTCCAAACGGTTTTCTATAGCATTGGCATAGCTTTTTATCTGTGCAAAATGGTTTTTGATATAATCTCCACTCATTACAAGGCAGTAATATCTGATATGTTCAAGATACTCCTTTTCAAAACTCTCTGCCCAGTCAAAAGGAATATAGCACCCTTCAATGATAAGATTTTGCCTGTTCTCTATGGCGGTTTTAATCATTTCACGAATAACGGGCCACAGATAATCCGTAAGTTTGTCGTCATCTTCAGGCGTAAGGTGCGTGTAACCGCTGCGGATGAAACCCATTTTCAAATGGTCGATTGACAAATAAGGATATTTATATTTTTCAAGAAGTTTTTGAGCAAGAACCGTTTTCCCTGTATGCGAAGCGCCCGTTATCAAAACAATCATTTATATTTTTTCCTTTCCTGCAAAACTCCGGTTTACCGCTGATTCCATTATAACCCAATGATTAGTTAGACGGAACAGGATTTATAAAATTTTTCTTCTTTACCTAATGAATCAGGCTGAGCGGAGAGTGGAAAAACTTTCGTGAATATTTGATGGAAATATAAATTTGATTATGATAATCTAAAGGTAAAACTTTAAAATGGAGGAATCTGATTTGATAAAAAACAGAAAATATCTAAATATTGCTTTACTGCAGCTTGCCCCTTGCAAAACGCTAAAAGAAAACCTCGAAAAGGGAATAAGATATTGCGAAAAGGCTAAAGAAAGCGGCGCTGATATTGCGTTATTTCCTGAGATGTGGAGTAATGGATATAACATTTATGACAGACCTGTAAATGACTGGAAAGAGGAAGCTGTTTCTGTTCATAGTGATTTTGTCACCGCGTTTGGTTGTCTCGCAAAAAAACTTAACATGGCCATTGGCATAACTTTACTTGAAAAATACAAAAATGCTCCTCGTAATTCATTAGTTCTTTTTGACAGATTTGGAGAACAAAAATTGGTATATGCGAAAGTACATACCTGTGACTTTGATGTAGAATGTAATTTAACTCCCGGAGAAGATTTTTATGTCACTACGCTTGATACAGAATGCGGAGAGATAAAAGTTGGCGCTATGATTTGTTTTGACAGGGAATTTCCCGAAAGTGCAAGAATTTTAATGCTCAAGGGGGCTGAACTTATCCTTGTTCCAAATGCATGTCCTATGGAAATAAACCGCCTTTCACAGCTTCGTTCCAGAGCTTATGAAAATATGACAGCAATCGCAACCTGCAATTATCCTGAAACTGTACCCGATTGTAATGGAGGTTCAAGCGTTTTTGATGGAGTGGCTTTTCTCCCGGGTTTAGATAGTTCCCGTGATACATGCATTTTACAGGCGAATGGTCAGGAGGGCATTTATATAGCTGAGCTTGATTTGGAACTACTTCGTGATTACCGTAATAAGGAAGTACATGGGAACGCATATCGCCATCCAGTAAAATATGGATTGTTAACGGATACAAAAATTCAAAATCCATTTATCAGAAAAGACTATCGGGAGTAAAAGAACCAACCGTTTGCCCCGGTTGGTTCTTTTGTTTGCAATAGCATATAATTATATTTGTCAATGCGCGTATCACGCTTCTTCAATCACCGTCTCAAACGCCGCCAGCGTAAATTCCCGCACGCCTTTTTCTGTCTGCACCTTTGTACGCACCTGTCTGTCGCTGTTGTTGATTACCACCAGTTTTCCGGTTCCCGGATAATAAGCGCATTCCGCGTCCGGGTTGTCCGTGAGATAATTCTGGCTAAGGGGCAGTCCCATACCGTAGAGCATCAGATTAAGGAGCATCCGGGCGTTGGCGTTGCTTAAGGAAAATCCGCTAAGATAAATTCCTTTTCCTTTTCCGAAGTCATTGATAACGGCTGTGGGAATTTTGTTCTTTTCCGCCAGGACGCGGGCTTTTCCATCCGTCAGCATAAGATACGGCCTCTCCGGTACGTCCGCGCCTTCCGGCATCAGAAGCTTTTTGGTTTCCTCGTCTATGGTATACTGCCATCTTCCGTGGCATACTCTTGCACCAGTATCCTCGTCGATTCCCAGAACCTGTGCCATGCGGAAATAATCCTGATAGCCTTCCGCTGCCGAGGGCTCGCCTACGCCAAGGAATACGCCTCCTTTATACACCCATTCCTGAATGCGGCTTACAAGCTCCGCGTCTTTCCACGCGTCGCCGCCGCTCCAGGCAGTTCCGGCCCGGCCGGCATTGATGACAACATCCGCGTCCTTTAACGCTCCGGCCTTTACGTCCTCAAAGCTGATAAAGGAAACTTCCACCGGAAGTCCCGAGAGGGCTTCGTTTATATGTATCAGGTCATGCATGTAGGTTTCGTGGAAATGTCCCGAAAGGGTCCATGAGCGGAGGCTTCCCCAACTGTGGAGAACCGCCACCTTACAGGGTATGGTGTAAACGCCGCCGTCCCCGTGCATTTCCTTTATGGTTCTGAACTCGTCCGCCACCTGCTCTATGTAGTCGCAGAAATCAGGGTAGGGCTCTGTCAGATGCAGATAACCGCCAAGGCCGATTCTGTCCACCGGCTGGCGAAGGAGCGCCCGGCGGATGCTTACCCAGTATTTTTTTGCGTCCAGAACCGGATTGCCGCCCTCCGAAAAGGTAGGCGCTCCGCCAAGGCCAACCGGGAACAGGTAGGGATGCAGACGCAGCTCGTGGGTCTCCACCTTTGCCCCGGCGCAAAGACGCGCCTCGTATCCCGAAAATACGCATTTAATCAGCCCGTCAAATCCAAACTCGGGGAAAAGTTCGCTGTAAGGCTCCACGCCTACCCAGCTATCGTCATAAAATACATAGGCTTTCTTGCCGTAACGGTGTACCAGTTCCACCAGTTCTTTTCCGAAATCCACCACGAAACGGTTGGTAAAGGCCATATAATCCCTCTGCTTTTTGCCTGCCGGCATATGGGTCACATGAAGCTTTCCCTGATTGATGAAATCCTCGGCGCAAAGTGCATAGCCGTACGCCTTTTCAAATTCCTCCAAAGCAAGCGGACTTACGGTGAAGTCATAGGAACCCCAATCCGTATAAAGATTCCTGTTTTCCTCCCTGCTGCCCCAAATCCAGACAAAATTGTAAAACAGGGATGTAAAACGCACCACCGTTGTGTCGGGATGGGTCTTGCACCAGTTTTCCAGCCACTCGTAAAGATAGTCCCTGGCTTCCTTTTTTCTGGGGTCAATGGGCACTAAATGTTCCTTGTCCCAGTTATTTGTCACGTGATTGTACATGGAAATTTCTTCCCACACGCGGTATGCCAGAAAGCTTACCGTATAATTATGAAAAGGAACGGCCTTTTGGATTACCACGTTGCCGGCTTCCTTTTCAAAGCACCACTGTCCGTTCGGGAGCTTTTCTTCCGCGGTCCTGTCATAAACCTCCCAGTAACGTAAGGATTCCTCGCTGTCATTGACAACGAACTGTCCGTCAAAAAATCCTTCCATCAGATGAATGGACACCACCTCGTCGTTTGCCGTCACCGGCGCGGTCATTAAAAAGGACTGCTGTAAGTTCCCCGGATGGTTTTTTGCCCATTCGTTGTGCTCCCTGATGATACAGATAGTGGAATAAATTCCGTATCCCGCCTGCACAATCTCTTCCGACAACTCTGTTCCGTCACTGTCACGAATCACATCGGCTCCCCATTTTTCCGCCATTTTCAGCGTAAGCGCCTCGTATCCGGCTTCCCCCGGCAGGGTGAAGCCGCCTTTTGTTTTTGCCATAGTTATAACCATGCTCCTTTCCAAAGCCCGGAGACTTTGCGCGTAGCACAAAGCTCCAGATTGAAAATTTTTAATTTTCAATCTTTCCCTCTTTTCCGTCTCTCATGCCAAACCAGCGGCATCAGCTTTATAATTTCAACTATGCTAATTATACAAAATCGCCGGGCGGCTTTCTCTTTACTTTATATTTAAAACTTAGCAATTTTGTCCATTTATCCACATACTATACTTATTGAAAACCAAAATTTCCTTTTCAGCCGTCCCTTTTTTTCCGTACCGCCCCCACTTCAAACCAGTCGAAATCCGCATACCTCCCGAATCCGGTCAAATCCTGACAGCAGATTCCAATCATCGTGCCGGTAAACCATCCCTCCGCGCAGGCTTCATCAGACAAAAAGCCGATGTTTACGGCCCCGCCCGCTTTTTCCCATTCTCCTTCCTGATACCCATAAAAAAACTGCGCCTTGCTGCCGTTAATGGTTAATTTCAGATAAACCTCTCTTCCAGGCTCAAGAGGAAGGTAATCCGTGAGGTATTCATACTTTTTATTTTCGGCCTTTAAAAGCGTGACGCACTTTCCCACATCCTCATCGCGGGAAACATGAAGGTAAAGATAATTGTCCGTATCGTACATCAGAACAAGCCCGGCCATCTGTTTGAAAACCTCAGGCTCAAACTCCATGCACGCCGACGCTTCCATATAGTATTCCGTCATGCGCCGGGCAATCAGGGTCTGGGAAAATTTAGAGGAAAGGCCGCTTCTGCCGTACATGCGAAGATACCCCGGCCTCTCTTTCAGGGAAATATGATTGCCGTCCATGGGAATCCGCAGGGACTGGTAATCCAGATGGAGCTTTGGCCCGTTAAAATCATCCCGGATAAATTGCGTTTCCCTTGCCCCTCCGTCGAAGCCGACTGCCGTTTCTACCGCCTCTGTACTCTCTGTCTGTGCTTTCCCATCTCCCCGCTTTGGCATCTCCACTTCCGTCTGCGGCGTATTCCCCCCGCATTCCATCACCAGCCATCCATCCTCCGTCCATTTCATTTTCTGAACGGCGGTTTCCCGGCCCAGTATGTAACGGCGGCAGTTCGGAAAGCGCGCCGCGTCGGCAGGATTTCTCTCTTCTGACGCCCGCCCGCACAAATGCACCGCGTACCATTCCCCCTCCGGCGTTTCCACCAAATCGCAGTGGCCGCTTTTTTGCAGAAGAATCTCCTCATGGTGTCTGCTGGTGAGGATGGAATACGCCTCGCTCTCCGAGGCGCGCTCCATGAAATCGGCCCGGTACATCTCGTAAGGCCCCCAAATGTTTTCGCTGCGCTGGATGGTCTGACCGTGGCCTTCTCCCGTTCCTGTGTCGGCTGAGAAGAGATAATACCATTTCCCATGCTTAAAGATATGAGGCCCTTCAAGGAAAATCTTATCCGCTTTATAAATATCCTGAACTGGTCCGGTCATTTCCTTTTTTACAGGGTCATATTCCTGCAAAACCAGCCGTCCGGCATATTTCTTCGGAACACGGTGGTCGGTTGCCATACTGACCACGTATTTTCTGCCGTCCCCGTCGTGGAAAAGAGAGGGGTCAAAACCAAAGTTATTTAAAGCCACAGGCTCCGACCAGGGCCCGTGAATATTGGAAGCCGTCACAAGATAATTGTGGGTATCATACATATTGCAGTAAAAGGCTTTCACCACCGTATAAAGCAAGTAGAAGGCGCCGTCGCAGTATGACAAATCAGGCGCCCACACGCCCTGGGAAGCGCCCACACCCCGCAGGTCAAGCTGGCTCATCCTGTTTAACGGATACTCTATCAGCTCCCAATTCTTTAAGTCCCTTGAATGATGCAGACGCACCCCGGGCCACCACTCAAAGGTTGAAGTGGCAAGATAATAGTCCTCCCCCACCCGTATGACGGACGGGTCAGGATGGAATCCCCGCAAAATGGGGTTTATAATTTTTTCTCTCATGTCAGGCGTCTCCTTTCGATTCCCGCACCCGCTTCCGGTAGCTTCCCGGCGTCTCCTGATAAATTTTCATGAACGCCGTGTTAAACATCCTGATATCCCCGAAGCCCGCCTTCTCCGCAATCTCATAGGTTTTCATATCCGTTGAAAGTAACATGGGCACCGCTCTCTCTACCCGGATGCGGTTAACGTAGTCTTTAAAGTTCTCCCCGGTATTTTTCTTGAAAAAGCTGCTGAAATAATAGGGATTCATATGGATTTCCTCCGCCAGCACGTTCAGCGACAGATTTTCCATATAATGTTTTTCAATGTAGTCTTTCGCCTTTAAGATATCTTTTTTTTCGCTGTTTACCGCCACGTTTCTGATTCTGTCCAGGTATCTTTCAAATTCCCGCTCAAACATCGCTTCCATTTCCCCAAAGCTTTCGCACGCCCTGCTTTTTTCCAGCAGTTCTTTCATCTCGGATTTGTTGCCCGGCAAATCAAGGGCCTCGCACCTCTCATCCATGAATCTGGCCGCCGAGCAGAAATAGAAACAGGCATCTTCCTTTTTTCCCTCGGACAAACGCAGAACCAGCCGTCCGTACTGCCTGCCGGTTTCTTTCATCAGCTCCTCATTCTGGGCCACCGCCGCGTCGAAAAGCTTCTGCCGCAGTTCCCCCAGCATATGGGAGTCGCCTCTGCCGCTGAACACCTTTTCGCTTAGATTTATCACGGGAACCGGCATTTTGTCCGCGAAAAAAAGATACCCGCTCCTTTCAAGGCACTGACGGAACATACCCGGGATTTCCCCCATGGAACGGACCGCGTCCCCGATTATAAAAAAGACGGTATGGCCGGTTCCCTTAAAGGCTTCCGAACAGATTTCCTCCGCCGCTTCCCGGGCCTTCTCTCTCTCCAAACCCTTTAAAACCACTACAATCCGGTTATTTTTCTGAAACACAATTCCCAGCTTTGTTTCATTTAAATATTCCTCCAGAAAGCCAAACAGGGAAAAATGAATCAGTTTCCGCATCTGCCCGTCTTCCTCTTTCCTGTAAACGATATCCGCGTAAACCGTTACATAGTCGGTTTCTTCGTTTTCTATCAGCCGTTCGTAATCGACCTCTTCCCTGTTTTTCTTATTCCCGTCCTCAGCCCCTTCTACAGCCTTTTCCCGGCCCGCCGCCGATACGCTCTTTTCAATGGCCCGAAGAAGCTCCTCCCGGATGACAGGTTTTAAAAGGTAGTCTACGGCCCCGTACTGCAGAGCGGCCTTGGCGTACTCAAAATCCTGAAAGCCGCTGATAAAAATAACGGATACCCCGTTGCCGATTGCCCGGCACTCTTTCAATATCTCCACCCCTGTCAGTCCCGGCATGGAAATATCCAGAAGCGCAATCTCGGGCTTATCCCTCACGATTGCCTCAAGAGCCTTACGCCCGTCTTCATATTCTCCCACAATCTCAATCCCCAGCGCTTTCCAGTCAAGGAGTTTTCTTATCCCTCTGGTAATCACCGGTTCGTCGTCCGCCAATATCATCTGAATCATTTATCTTCATCCTTTTCCGTAATTCCCCGCAGCGGGAGCAGTATTCTCACGATTGTGCCTACCGCCGCCGTGCTGGTAATCTGAATCCCGTATTCCTCGCCGTACAGATACCGTATCCTGTCGTGTACATTTTTAAGCCCGATGCTCTGCCAGTTATATTCGTTCTTGATTCCCGGAGCGTCGCTCTCAAAAAGACCCATAATCTTTTGAGTGGCTTCCCTGTCCATGCCGATGCCGTTGTCCATAACCGAAATTTCAAACCGCTCCTCCGACACCGCCGTTTCAATCATAATACAGCCGTTTCCCTTTTTGGGCTTTATGCCGTGGACATAAGCGTTCTCCACAATGGGCTGCAAAATCAGCTTTGGCACCTGCGCCTTAAGACCGCTCTTCGCCTCCACCATAAGCTGTACCTTGCTTCCAATCCGGCAGTTCAGCAGATAGATGTACTTTCTGACAATGTCAATCTCCTTTTCCAGCGGCACCATATCCTGCATAGGGCCTATCAGATAATGAATCTGCCCGGAAAGCGCTTCTATCATCTCCGGCACTTTCTCCCGGCCCTCCTCTTCCAGAGCGGTCATGCGGATGATTTCCAGTGTGTTATATAAAAAATGCGGATAAATCTGGGATTTCAATGCCGTAAGCTCCGCCTCGTTCTGCTTAATCTGCGCCACATAGGACTGATTGATATAGGTTTTAAGCGCTCTGCTCATCTGGTTAAACCGCTCGAACAAAACGCCAATCTCGTCCTTCGAGCGGATGGGAAGCTCGATATCAAAATATCCGGTTTCCACCATGGACATCTGCCTCATCATCTCGTGCATGGGACGGGTAAGCCTTCTGGAAAAATAAAAGGAACCGGCAAACAGCGCCGCCACCGATATGGCCACAAAAAAATACATGGTCTGCTGCATCCGCCTGATATCGCCAAAGGCAGTCTCCGTATCTAAGGAAACCACCACCGAAAGTCCGTAATCGTTTTCCGGCGTCCTGATTACAAAGCGTTCCTTCTGCCCGTCCACATTTTCCATTATCCGGCTGATATTCTGCCCGATTAGCTCCGCCTGATTGCTGTAAAAGCAGTCGTTTTCGTCGTTTACCACATAAAGGACCTCGTTTCCGGTAAACGCCACGCTTCGGAAAATCCCCTCTAAGGTTTTCAAATCAATGTCTATAAAAATCGTACCCACATAGGGCGTATTTCCCACCGTACCCCGCAGGTCAAAGTAGTTGCGTGCAACCGTGAGAACCATCTCGGGCGTTCCGTAAAAGTAAGCGGTGGTGTGGGGCGGCACAAGCATCAGATTTTTTCCGCTTTTATCCGTTTCCGCATAGGCCACCGTCTCCTCGAACAGCTCCGGGTCCAGAAAAAAACGGTTATAGACGCTGTAGTGGAAGGACTGCTTTTCTCCGCTGCTGTCTAACGCAATCACGTGGACGCCGCTGATATAGGCATCCACGCTCTGGATGTACTGCAGGAAATTTCCCATGTCCCTCTTCCTGTCCTCCTCCATGGTATCCGCCTCATAGCCCTCTCCGTACAGAATCTGCCTGAAATGGTCGAAAGACAGATAACTGCCCTGCGTATCATTGTCATTGAAATTATAGTAATAGGGCATTTTGGATATGGTGTTATAAGAATCCAGCATGGACTCAATGCTGTATTCCACATAGCCCGCCGCCTGCTCGTACTGCCCTCTGAGCGCCAGGGAATAATCCTTAATCATCTTATTGGCGATAAAGGTTGCCAGCACCGCCATAGGTAAAAGCCCCAACAATATAATTGTCAGGGCAAATTTCTGATAAAGACTGAAGCCTTTCACGATTTTCCTCCATACCGCCAAAGCGGGAATACCGGTTTTCTCTGCGACGCAGATTCTTATATGCTGGTTTCAGCAATGCTGATTTCAGCAATTCTGATTTCAGAATAACAAATTCAGTGTAAAAGCGCAATCAGCCTTTTGCGGCCCCGGCCGTTATACCTTTCACAAAGTACTTCTGGAACAGGCAGAAGATAATCAGGGCCGGTACAATGGAGATAATGGTTCCGGCAAAAACGATATCCCATCTGGCCGTATACTGGCCCACGAACCCCGCGATTTCAACGGTAATGGTCTTGGCTTTCCCGCTGGGAAGCACCAGGTAAGGCATCAGGTAATCGTTCCAGATTCCCAGACCGTTTAATATAACCATGGAACCCGTACAGGGGCCAATCAGCGGAAACGTTACTTTCCAGAAGGTCTGAAAGGGCGTGCATCCGTCAATCATGGCCGCTTCCTCTATCTCCAGAGGGATTCCTTTTAAGAAACTGCAGTAAAGCAGCGAGCCGAAAGCAATGGAGCCGGCGATATAGTTTACAATCGGGCCCGCCATATTTCCGAACAGATGGAACATTCTCATTTCCTTAAACAGCGGGAACATATACAGATGAAAAGGTATCATCATGCCGGCCAGAAAATAGGTATAAATCAGGGCGGTGGTACGGCTTTGCCTTCTCTCAATCCCGTAAGCCGCCATAGGAACGATGAACACAATCAGCACTTCCGACACAACCGTCAGAAACACGGAATGGAGAATCGCCGTGAAGAAATCCGACTGCGCAAATAAATCCTTAAAGTTCTGTATGTAAAGGCTGGTGGGAAAGCTTATGGGACTTTTCAAAATATCGCCGTTACTCTTAAAGGCCGACATCAGCGCAAACAGTACCGGATAGATAAACAGAAAGGCCAGAATCACGGTTACCGCAAATAAAACACAGTCGCCGGGCTTTACTCTTTTCTTTGCTTTCATAATTACATCTGCACCTCCCTGCTCCTTAAGAATTTCTGCTGGATAGTATTCAGCACGATTATGATAAACAACAGCATAATTCCCACCGCAGTGCCGAATCCCTGTCTGCCTTCGTTGAAGCCTACCTTATACAGCAGGTAAACCAGCGTTTCCGACGTAAATCCCGGGCCGCCGTCCGTCATTACATTAATCTGGTCAAAAACCTTCAAACCGTTAATCAAAGACAGCGTAAAGTTGATGGTAAACGCTCCCGAAATCAGGGGAACCGTAATGGCTTTAAATCTCTGGATGGGGCTTGCCCCGTCAATCTGGGCCGCTTCTATCAAATCTGTGGATACGCTCTGTAAGGAGGCCAGATAGATAATCATATAGTAGCCCGCCCCCTTCCAAATCAGCACAACGCCAATCATAAGAAGCGTCAGGGCGCTGTTTCCAAGCCAGTCCTGTTTCCATTTATCCAGCCCCAGACTGCCCAGCACCGCGTTAAAAGTACCGAAATTGTAATTGTACATAATCTTCCAGATAAAGCCTGAAACAATGCCGCTGATTAAGACGGGAATGTAAAAACCGCTTCTGAAAAAATTCTTTCCCCATCTTACATTGTCCACAATAAGGGCAAGGGCAAGGGCGATTATATTTTCAAAGATAGAGATGAACACCGTCAGGATTATCGTATTTTTCATGGCGTTTCCGAAACGGTCGCTGGTAAATATTTCTTTATAATTGGCCAGACCGATAAATTTGATATCGGGGCTGATGCCGTCCCAGGAGGTAAGACTGTAATAGACGCTGGAGACGGTGGGAACTATGATAAATAACGTGAAGAGGATAAACGCCGGCGCTATGAACATAAATGCCGTTTTGTCAAACTTTTTTTTCTTTTTCATCAAAAACCTCCGTGTCTGCCGGTTCTGCGGGCTTTGGCTTATGCGGCTCCAGCCAGACGAACATACCGGTATGCCGCCCGGCCTGCCGTTTGCGAAAATAAATCCCGTAACTGCTCACACAGTCCGGGATTTACTTCTGACCGCATCGCTGGTTATTCGATTCCTACACCTGTAATCGGGTTAAAGCTCTGCATGCTGACCTGCCATGTTTTGTTTAATTCCTCACATGCCGAGTCAATGTCTCTGGTTCCCTGCAGAACCTCAATCAGCGTTTTGTAAGTAAAGTTTCTGAAATCAGGAGGAAGCTCGTTCTCTCCCACTCTTCCGTTCCACATGGGCGCCAAATCATCCGCCGTTGCGTTTGCGTCGATTACTTCCTGGAACACATCCATCACTTCAAGGTCAGGGGTTTCCACAGTGGAAGGAATTGCGCTTAATTTTTCACAATGTCCTTTGTAGTTTTCGGGCTGGAAGAAAAATCTGATGAATTCCTCCGCCGCAGCCTTTTTATCAGGGTCCTTTGCCGCTTCCGCGGAAATTGCAAGACCGCCTACACCGCCGCCGCCCACCAGACGCGTCTTTCCGTCCGGGCTGGGAACCGCAAACCATCCCATTTCAAATTCCGGGTCCGCCTGGGCAATCTGTGAAAACATATGGGTGCCGGAGTACATCATGGCTGCCATATCGTTTACGAGGAATGTGGTAATCTGCGCATCCGGCGTGGACACCCATCCGTCCTGGGCATACTGCATGATGGTCTTCATTTCCTCAAAAGTAGCCTTTACCGTTTCATCCGAAAAATCCTTGCTTCCGTCATAGCAGTGTTTGATAAAGTCAGGGTCTTTGCTCAGCACCTGGTCGTTGTATGCCTTGTGGAACCAGAAGCCCATATGCCAGATATCCTGACCTCCAACTACCAAAGGCGCCATATCGCCTTTGTCCGCAATCTTCTGGCAAAGCTCGATAAACTCGTCATAAGTAGCAGGCTCGCTAAAACCGTTCTCGTCAAAATATGTCTTGTTATAAATGATTCCGTTGGTGTTTTCCCCGCCGAAAGGCGCCGTATAAACCTTGCCGTCAAAAGCCGTTGTGGTTCTGAAAAGGGATACGATGTCCTCTGACAAAGGCTCCAGCTTTCCGGCGCGTACATACATGGCCGTGTCCCTCATTTCCATCACATCCGGGAACTCTCCCACACTGTCCTTGGTCTTGATAAACTCGCTGTAAGCGCCGCCGTTTCCGGGCTCAATCGTAACGGTGATATCAGGGTATTCTTCGTTAAATTTGTTGACGATTTCATTCATGGAAGCCTTCGCTCCCTCATCGCCGTCGGCAAAAATATAAGTCAGTTCCGTGGGTGCGGAAACAACGGAAGCTGTATCCGCAGGCCCCGCCGTAT
>OFFW01000534.1_pt1 | contig 27554 bp, 28 predicted proteins | sample 1521501 | NCBI WGS metagenome assembly OFFW01 (sample SAMEA3504107, study PRJEB24116) | mouse gut metagenome | biome: mouse gut; feature: mouse-associated habitat; material: faeces | place: Denmark | collected 2011
TAATTTAGAGCTTCATATTGGAAAAAATGTTTATTATTTTACGATGAAACATGATATAAAAGAGTGTGCATTTGAATTTGAAATAATAAATTGGACTAAGGAAAAAGAGAGAGAAGAAAGAAGACTAAATGTATGTTTGAAGAACCAGAAGGATGCAAATGATTTTATAAAAGCATTTAATATATATTTGCTATCAATTCAATACTTTGATTATAGAAATCTTAATTTATATAAAAAGAAAATAAAGAAGCTATTAAATGACAATGGAGCACCAGACAGCTTGAAAGGCAGATGAAGTCTTTCTTAATAGTTCTTTTTGATGATTGTCCCGTTTTAGATGGTCAGTTTACCTTGTCAAAATTGGCAAATATGTTGCATTTATATAGCCTAGTTGGTATTATATTGGTATACTTGAAATTGGAAGCAGGGCTGTTTTTAGGGAGGCACGTTCCCTGCCCCTGGCGTCAATCAGGGAAAGCAGTCTGTAGTTCTCTATCTTTTGCATCACGAAGACATTGCAGATACATTAATATTAGATTATATTCAGGAGGTAAACGTTTTGATGCGTAGCAGTGGAGTTTTAATGCATATCTCTTCCCTTCCATCTCCTTATGGGATTGGCACGATGGGCAAGGAGGCTAGAAAGTTTGTGCATTTTCTTAAGAAATCAGGACAAAGTTATTGGCAGGTGCTGCCCATTTGTCCAACCAGTTACGGGGATTCACCCTATCAGTCTTTTTCCAGCTTTGCCGGAAATCCTTACTTTATTGACTTAGATGCCCTCTGTCGGCAAAAATTGCTGACGGAGCAGGAATGCGGGGCGTATGACTGGGGGCGAGACGTTACCCAGGTGGATTATGGAGCGCTTTACGAAAGCCGCTACCCGCTGCTGCATAAAGCCTTTGAACGGTTCCAGAAAAAAATACCAAAGGATTATGCAAAGTTTTGCAAAGAACAGCAAGACTGGCTCGAGGATTATGCGCTATTTATGGCGCTGAAAGACGCCCATGGGGGCGTGTCATGGAGTGAGTGGGAGCCAGAATTAAAGAAACGTGACAAAGACGCCGTGGATCGTGCCAAACAGGAACTGGCAGGAGAGATAGAATTCTGGAAGATGCTTCAGTATTTATTTTATCGTCAGTGGAGGCAATTAAAAAAATATGCCAATGACAAAGGCGTCCGCATGATCGGTGACGTGCCGATCTATGTGGCGATGGACAGCGCCGATGTGTGGGCAAATCCAGAGCAATTTTATCTGGATGGGGATCTTTTGCCTATTGACGTGGCAGGGTGTCCGCCGGATGCTTTTTCCGAGGACGGTCAGCTTTGGGGCAACCCCCTGTTTCGCTGGGATGTGATGAAGAAAGATCAATATCAGTGGTGGACTAAGCGGCTTGAAAAGACAGCAAAGCTGTTTGATGTTATACGCATTGACCATTTCCGGGGATTTGATTCTTATTATGCGATTCCTTATGGGGACGATACGGCGAGAAACGGAGAATGGCGGCAAGGACCAGGCATTGAATTATTTCAGGTGATTGAGAAGAAGCTAGGCAGGCTGGACATCATAGCGGAAGATCTTGGATTTCTAACTGACTCTGTGCGCAAGATGCTCAGTGATTCCGGTTATCCAGGGATGAAGCTGATCCAGTTTGCTTTTGACACCCGGGAAGATGGAGACTATTTGCCGCACAATTACACACGCAATTCGGTAGTCTATGCCGGGACGCATGACAATGACACGATTATTGGATGGATGAAGACGGCGCCCAAGGCGAGCGTGGCGTTTGCCAAAGAATATTTGCAACTGAACCGCAGGGAAGGATATCACTGGGGCGTTATGCGCTCTGTATGGTCCAGCGTCAGCGACTTGGCAGTCGTAACTATGCAGGATCTTCTTGGGCTGGCAAGCTCTGCCAGGATGAATACCCCGTCAACCTTGGGAGAGAACTGGATGTGGCGCATGAAACCAGACGCCATTGACACTAAGCTGGTAAAGAAAGTCCGTAAGCAAGTGGAACTGTATGGCAGGCTGCCGAAAGAACCAGAGGCTTGACAGGAAAAGATAGATGCGCCCTTGCAGCTGCCCTTTTGGATATATGCAAGGGGCATCTTGATAAAAGACAGGAGGGAATCTAAGTATGCAAGACTATGTGAAAACCATGAAATATGAGGACTGGGTCGGGGTATGGTTTTATAATGAGAATGATAAGCCTTTTTCAATTGGAGAAAAGATGTCGCAAATCAATGAAAGCGCCTATATGAATGGCTATAATTGGGACGCTTTTTTCAATTATTATCTTGAAAAACATGCGCCAGATCTTTTGGAAGGCTTGGAAAGTGATCCGGAAGCCGGCTCTTACGTTGCTTATTATCAAATGAGTGAAGAAAATGAGAGAAAGGCAGAACGCTTTGTTGAACTGATCGTTTCTTTGATAGAAAATGAAGAAGAGATATACCAGATTGTCCGTGACAATGGAGATGACATTGAGTTCGAATAAATAAAATGCTTAGCAAACCCAGTGTTTATGCGGGTTTGCGGACTTTTGATAACAGTCATGTTTATTTTGTGCTATTTATATTCTGACACCAGGACGCCTGTGCCCATTTGGATTGTTTTTGGGTTGAAAAATAGCCATCTTATAAAAGTTAAGATCTATTATGGGACGGCTATTTTAAGTTCGGTATTCAAAGTTGGGGAGTGGTTATGCCTCTTTTTTAGGATGTTTACACAGTTTGCTTTCCGAATTTTTCAAGATACTCTTTGGCAGATTCAATTGTGATATTTAATTTATCCTGTAAACGTCTCAGAAGTTCCTCCTCGGAAAGCCCGAAATCAATCCCTGTTTCAATTATGCCCCTGGCTGTGCCAATCTCCATGCCTTTTTCAATATTTTCCTGGTCACGCATTAACAATGTCATATACTCATGCCTCCATTCTCTGTTTTTCCGGGCATTCTTCACTGCAGCTTCCAGTTCATCCACGAATGGGTCTGCCGGCTTCTTTCCGGCAACATAATCCCAAAACGCTTTCAGTTCAGGTCTGACATCATCCATAGTCCCTTTAGCGTTCAGGAATATCTTGGTCGTCTCGTCCTTTAAGAGGATGCTTTTGTCTTCCTTGCAGATGTTCTCAAATGTATAGATATGCCTGCCCATGCCGAACTGGTCGAACGGGCAGATAAAGATGATATAGCTTGGTTTTAACTTCTTGCATCTCAATGTCATAAACAGTGCCTCTGCCGTCTTCCACATATGCGTCAAAACGGACGCTTTTTGCGTCTATGTCGGGACGTATCGCTTTCTGTGTTTCCGGATATTCTATGCGGTCTATCTTTAAACCCGGCAATATCCTCTGTAAGAGCCCTTTGCACAGCTTTGGGTCCTGCATGATTTTTCCGAAGATAAAGTCATTCGATATCCGCAATTCTTCCCATGCCGCTATCAATGATTTAGATAGACGATTTTCATGCCGTTTTTTCCAAAATCTAACTGCCCAGAAAGTTGCTGGTATACGGCTATGAGATCACGCTTAATTAGGGCGTCTTTCTTGTGCTTCATCCTTTTCGACGTCCTGTTATGGGACTTCTGTATATCTTTAGGATATAAAACAAAACTGTTAGAAAAGTTGTTGAAGGTAATTGTTGCTTTTGAAAAAGACGGATTTACGCTTTTACTAAAGGTAGTTCAGTTTTAAAGTTAAATAGCACCTATCATAAGGATTTAAAATAAATATAGATCAATTGTTGACGATTGATAATATGATTAAGTTATATTTTCTATATAAAGCAGAATCGGATAAAAAAATTAGCGAGGATAGTCGGACGCCAATACCATATTATGTATTAGGATTTTTAGGGAAAGAATTTAAAAATATGGGTTTTGTTCAAAGAAACAAGAAGCTAAAGGGAGTATTTGCTAATAAGTAGTCCATGAATATGATTTATTCTTAAAAGATAAGTGTTTCAAGTCAATCCATGTCAGTATGAAATTCAATTATCTTATTTTTGTTTAGGACATATTTCCTGTTACACTGCATGTTAGAATCACGTCTATATCAAAATATTTAAATCCGTTGGATATTCTTGCACTTGTTATTATAGTATCTTTGCGATAGATAGTCATTATTTTACCTTGGTATTCGCAGGTAGCAGTCTTTGTAGTATGGGCAATAGGAGAGGTTTCTTCAGTTTCATATTTCATTGTAAAGCCATCTCCTAAATTACATGGTTTCTTGTGCTCCAATGGTTTCATATATATAAACTTTATCGATTTTTCGAGATTCTTTGAATGCAAAAATAATTGCACTTAAAGATAATACAATCAAAATAATTTTTGTTATGTTCCAATAAAAATTTTTTTTAAGGGAGTAAGTACTCTTTTTTTTCTCTGAAGCACAATCCAAATAAGTCAATGCCAGTTCTTGCGGCATGCCAAAATGGCTTACAATTTCAGCCGCCTCTGCAGAATCATTTTCCTGGATAAATTGTGCCAGGTCATCTCTGTATTTCCCCTTTAAATATGTCAAATATGTCAATCCATATTCCGTAATATGAAAGTAAGTCCTTGTCTTGTTTTTTGTTACTTTCTTACTCTGCTCAGCGATGCATTCTGCATTTTTGAGACGGTAAATATAAGGATAGAGGGATTTGTAAGTGAAAGAACCATCGCTAATCCTGTTAAGTTCTTGTGAGATTTCGTAAATATACATTGGTTTTTGCTTCAGTAAGAAAAGGATCAGCATTTCACCCAAGCAGTTCTGAAGGCTTTCTGCAAAGCTGTCTGCCATTCCTGTAATTTTGATCTTTTTGCTCATAACCACCTCTTGCTTTTTGACTAACATGGATACAAATATGTCAAAGCAACTATATCATTAATGATTTCAAAAGTAAATAAATTATAAATAATATTTGGCAGAATAAGAAGAAAAAGGATAGATACGAGGTGACGTAGGTGGCTTGAAGAAGCGGTGAAGCTGTTACAAATTTTATGTTTTAGTCAATAAAAAAAGTGTTTGTTTGAAAGGAGAATATTCGATGATCCTTTGAGTGTCACATTCTTTGATGAAAAATCCAAAAAGAATATATATGGCTCAAGTATGATCTGAACTAAGATATGTTTCAATAGAAAAGAACCAAAAGAGAGGTTTTCCAGTCTGTTTCGGTTCTTTTCTAAAAGATAAATGTTTCCAATCAATCCATGTCAGGATGAAATTCAATTATATTATGTTTTTATTTAAGAAATAGCTCCTGTTTTGCTACAAGTCAAAGACACATTGACTGTTGTATGAAGGAGTCCCTTTTTTAATTTTCCAGTTCCAGTAGCTGTGTTTCCACTTCGAGAGGCGCTTTTATCACTGCAAGTCCATCCATCATATGTAGTAGACGAAATGGATGCGCTGGTACAAGTTGCTGAAGAGCCTGTGTAAGAAAAAGAAGCAGTTAATGTGATTTCTGCAACTGTTTTTCCTCCGTAGACACAGGTAGCGGTTTTGGCAACTGTTTTTGTACTAGCTCGCACATTAGGTGAAACTATTTTGGTTTCATATTTGACTGTGTAGCCATCTCCTAAGTCAACGATTTCAGAGCTTTCGTTGGATGATGTGTTAATTGGTGTAATTTCACTGGCGTTTGTAATAATAGGATGATTAAAGATCAACATTGAAGCAGCTAGAACTGCGATTAATTTTTTCATTTGAATTTTCCTTTCCAAAATATTTGCAATAGAAATAATACTATTCTATATTTTCCTCAATTGTTTTAATAGATTCATAAATATGCATTTGTTCTAATTCATGTGCATTGTAGATTATTAGAGATAGAATAATCACTGTACTTAAGATTGTTACACCAATAATAATCTTTGTTATGTTCGAATAAAATTTTTTCTTAAGGGCATAATCCCTCATGTCTTTCTCTGGAACACAATCCAAATAAGTCCGTGCCAGTTCTTGTGGCGTTCCGAAATAGTTGATGATATCAGCCATCTCTACAGAATCATTCTCCTGAATAAATTGCGTCAGGTCATGTTCCATTTCCTGTATGAACATGTCACGGTAATTCTTCGGGCAGTCCAAGAAACGTTTTGTAGCCCGTATGTACTTTTTCATTTCTTTTTCTAAAAGTATGTTTGTCATATCTTATTTCCCCTTATAAATCATTTCATCAAGATCCAGGATAAGATTGGCGGCAGTAGTCAATTCTCTGTATTTCCTCTTCAGATTTATCAAATGTGTCAAGCCATATTCAGTTATATGGAAATAAATCCTTGTCCTATTTTTTGCTACTTCCTTGCTCTGCTCAGCAATGCATTCTGCATTTTTGAGCCGGTAAATATAAGGATAAAGGGATTTGTAAGTGAAAAAACCATCGCTAATCCTGCTAAGCTCTTGTGAAATTTCGTAAGTATACATTGGTTTTTGTTTCAGTAAGAATAGGACTAGCATTTCGCCCAAGCAGTTTTGCAAGCTTTCTGCAAAGCTGTCTGCCTTTCCTGTAATTTTGATCTTTTTGCTCATAATCACCTCCTGTTTTTGCCAAACAAGGCTACAGATACGTCAAAGCAACTATATCATTAATAATTTCAAATGTAAATAATTTATAAATAATATATATGTGTGGCTTTTTTGAAATTTGATTCCATTACTTTCATCATCATTAATAGGGAAAATTGTTGAATAATGTAAAATTTTGAAGAATTTCCTTGACAAAATACTAAATTTGTAATATATTTTATTAATAAAGTATATAGCAACAACACCACAGCAATGAGGTGCTTAAGAGGATATCTGGTAGTATCCGAAGTTTTCGTTTCATTTACCATCTTTTCTGAAAAACAGAATATAAAGTGATTAAGAAGAATGAAGGCTTTGGGATACCTGATATAAAGCAACTATTAACCATATAGATGGAACCTGGCTTAACGATGTTTGTGAAGTGAAATTTTTTTAGCATTGTATGTAGGAGGGGAACTGTCTATGAGCAATTAAGCCTATATCATAGAATTATTTACAAACGTCAGGTCAGTCATAATTCCTGGCGGATATAGGCGAAAACGGGGGAGCGGGTGAGGTAGAAAGCGAGGACTATCTAAACGATGGTGCAGAACGAATGCCTTCAAGTGATTTATCATATGGGGAAGTATAATTAAGGAATACAAGATTGAACAATAAAACATGTCGAGCTGGCATATGGTGTTTGTCTGCAACATTTTGGAGCGTGATCCATGTAGCTGTATATCCATCCGGTAGTGAGAGGTTCTATTTTAGAGCCTCTCATTTTTTACCATATGAGATTAATATGTCAAAAGGTCTAAAATTCGCTTGCAGGTTATTTTTCGCAATCTTGCATAACGATATCCATCAAGAATGCGCTGCATCGCTTCAAGATATTTTTGCACAATCTTGAAAAGTCCACAGATTCGAAAGATCTAGAAAATAAAATCATATAAAATAAATTTATAAAAAAATCAAACAAAAAACAGGCTTCGCTTGTCTAATAGTTGTAATGCAAAATGAGAGTTCCGGACTCTGAAGAAAGGAAATAATGATGAATCTGTTGATAACACGAGCCAGAAGGCATGATAAAGCGGCTTTCCAGCAGTTGATGGAACAGGAGGGAAAGTCTCTCTATAAGGTAGCAAAAGCCATTTTAAAGAATGAAGAAGACGTTGCGGATGCAATGCAAGAGACAGTGCTGACATGTTGGGAAAAAATAGACATGTTGAAAAAAGACAAATATTTTAAAACATGGTTAATGCGTATTTTGATCAATCACTGTAACACAATTTTCAGGCAGCGGAAAAGAACGGTATCGGAGGAAGCCGTTCAAGAAACATGGGTGCAGGAGACAGGATATGCAACAGTGGAATGGGAAAATTTTTTGACTTGCCTCGATGAAAAATATCGCGTGCTTATCATCTTGTACTATGTGCAAGGATTTAAAACCAAGGAGATTGCTAATATTCTGGAAGTAAATGAAAATACCATTAGGGGAAGACTGGCAACAGCGAGAAAGAAGTTAGAAATCCAGTACAAGAGCGAAAGGAACATCGTGCGGAAAATGGAATTTGTGACACAAAATGGTTATGGCACAGTAGAAAGGAGAATATAATATGAACCGATTTGATGATATGGTGAATGAGCTGCGCAAGGATGTAGAGATTCCAGAAAGTGTGTGGCAAAAATATACGAGTACTTTTGCAAATCTTAAAGACCAGCAGTCGCAAAACTCAAGACATGCTTTTTCGAGAAAGAGGGTTTGGCCTGCGATCGCAGCGTTTTTCATAATTAGCACAGTCAGCATCAGCGCAGCGGCACATATGCGATGGAGTCAGGGACTGGAACAAAAACTGCATCCAACGCCTAAGCAGCGCTTGCAGTTAGAGGAGAATCAGATGGCTTCGTTTGTAGGTAAATCTGTGACGCAGGGCGATGTCACGGTGACAGTGCATCAGAGCATCGTGGATAATAACTTTGCATACCTTTCTTTTAAAGTGGAGGGATATCAGCTTGAAGACGGAAAAGAACCAGGATTTTCTGACATCAGCATTGCCGTGGATCATGAGAAAGAAGCGAGCGGAGGATGGAGTGCGTCATTTTATGACGGCTTGATACAAGGAGCGGATGGAAAAATGATGCAATCAGACGGTACGCCTCTGGCAGAGGGAGAGAGCCCGAGTTATATGATGGAAGATGGGAGCATGGAATTTCAAGTAATGATGATGAACAGCCGGAAAGGAGCCTTTATTGACAGGCCGATCCATGTGGAATTAAGAGATTTGGGCGTCTATGAAGAAAAAGCAGGAGAAGTCGCTGTAGACGCTCAGGGAACGTGGACATTTGACTGGGTGTTATCAGGGAATGAAGCAGTCGAACAGCATCAGCTAAACGCCTGTTTGCAGGGCAGTGATGCGATTGTGCAGAGCGTAGAACTTTCTCCGGTTTCGATTTCTATCACGTATGAATTTCCAAGAAATCTGGAGACAGTGCCAGGAATAGATGAAAATGGAGTGGAGATGGAGCATGGGCTGCTCCAGGAACCGCCGGCATTTACTGGAGTGCGTTTAAAAGATGGAACGATGCATATAGGGATTTCTAATGGCTTGGCCAGCAGCAATTATGTAGATCAAGAGTCAGAAATTTATGAATCCAAGGTAGCTCTGGCACGAGTGATTGATGTAGATCAGGTGGAGAGTCTTTTGTTTATCAAATCCTATCCAGAGGGAGAGGAACCATTGCAAGAGGAGAATTTATATATCGTGCCAATAAATTGACAAATACGGCTGAGCCTGAAGCTGCCCGCCATATTTCTATAAACTGTATGTTCTAAGGATAAACCTCCTGCATATACTGATAACAGTAGAACAGGAGGTTTTTGTATGGAAAATATCAGTGCAGGTACATATAATATTTACAAAGATATCAGCGCTAGGACCAATGGGGATATTTACATTGGAGTGGTGGGACCTGTAAGAACCGGAAAATCCACGTTTATCAAGCGGTTTATGGATTTGATGGTGCTGCCAGAGATGGAGGACGTACATAGCAGGGAGCGTGCCACAGATGAGCTGCCGCAGTCGGCGCAAGGGAAAACAGTTATGACTACGGAGCCGAAATTCGTGCCAAAGGAAGCAGCGAAAATCCGGCTTGGCGAAGATCTCGAGGTGAGCGTGCGCTTGATCGACTGCGTGGGATTTATGGTGGACGGGGCAGCTGGGCATTTGGAGGACGGAGCGGAACGGATGGTGAAAACGCCTTGGTTTGACTATGAGATTCCATTTACCCAGGCGGCAGAAATCGGTACGCAGAAAGTGATTCGGGAGCATTCGAATATCGGGATCGTCATTACTACGGATGGTTCCATCACGGAGCTGCCAAGAGAGAGCTATGTTCCCGCTGAAGAAAAAACGGTAGGGGCTTTGAAAAAGCTGGGCAAGCCATTTATCATGCTGCTCAATACCCAGAAGCCTTACGGCGCTGAGAGCCAGAAGCTTGCAGAGGAACTTGCGGAAAAATACGGGGTCGCAGTGCTTCCGGTCAATTGCGAGCAGCTTCGCAAAGATGATATCTACCACGTTTTGGAAAGCATTTTATATGAATTTCCCATTGAGCGGGTGGATTTCTTTTTGCCCAAGTGGGTGGAAATGCTGGATAATTCTCATAAGATTAAAGAAAACGTGATTCAAAACGCGATGCAGATTCTTAAGAAATTCACCTTTGCCAAAGATATCCGAGGACATGAGCTTTCGCCGGAGGGAGAATACATCAGGCGAATGAAGCTGGATAAGGTGGAGCTATCGCGGGGATGCGTGCAGATTATTTTTGATATTGACGAGAAATATTATTATGAAAATATGAGCGAGCTTACAGGCGTGCCGATTCAGGGCGAATACCAGCTGATTTCTATGATCCGTGAACTGTCGGTGATGAAGAAAGAGTATGACAAGGTAGGCAGCGCCATGGAGGCGGTGAAGCAGAAAGGGTACGGCGTGGTAACGCCGCAGCTTACGGATATTGAGATTGAGGAACCCGTGCTGATCCGTCACGGTAATAAGTTCGGCGTCAAAATCAAAGCGCAGTCCCCGTCGATCCATATGATACGGGCGAATGTGGAGACGGAGATCGCCCCGATCATAGGCAGCGAGGAGCAGGCGCAGGACTTGATTGGCTATATTAAGACCTCCAGGGACCAGGAGGAAGGGATTTGGCAGACAAACATTTTTGGAAAATCCATCGGGGAATTGGTGGAAGACGGCATACGCAGCAAAATAACCATGATGGACGACGAGAGCCAGGTGAAGCTGCAGGACACCATGCAAAAGATTGTCAATGACAGCAACGGCGGCCTGGTATGCATCATTATATAGTGTGGAATAAATATCTAAGAAAAGGGGTGATTGTGCAGCGGGCAGTTGCGCAATTACCCCAAGCTTTTTTACTTTTCGAACAATTATGGGGCGTCATTGAAAAACAAGGGAAAATGTGATAGTATATCTGTGTGAGAAGTTGCAGAAGCCGTGACTTCTGTTGTAAGGAAGACTTAGAGGACTTGAGTTTTTGCATTTTGCAATTCATAGCGCCAAAAGGTTTCCATCACAAAGTGATGAAAACACTTTGCACATAAAAGCGCTCTGAAAAGCTAGCTTTTCAAGCACTTTTTGTGCAAGATGTCTATGCTGCCAAAGGCAGCAAGACCTTTTGGCGCTATGAATTGCAAAATGCGGAAACTCAAATTAGAGGAAACATGATATGAAGATCACTTATATTCATCACAGTGCCTTTTGCGTGGAAGTAGAAGGCAGGGTATTGGTATTTGATTATTACAATGGGACAGGCGTTCCCTCCTGTGAATACCATGGCAGGATGCCAGAATTTCCAAAAGAGACTCCCGTGTATGTGTTTTCCAGTCACAGCCATAGAGATCATTTTGACCCGGAAGTACTCACATGGAGCCGGCGATACAAGGATATCCATTACGTCTTTGCCAAAGAGGCGAAAAAGAAACTTGGCAATTCTGTGTTGAAACGTCTGGGAATCGGGGAGGATGTCAAAGAGAGAATCACCTATGTAAAGCCAGGGGAGAGGCATCAGGTTGCAGAAGCTATCGTGGAGACTTTGCGTTCCACAGATAGCGGCGTGGCATTCATGGTCACTATTTCTGGGAAAACGATCTATCATGCGGGAGATTTGAACTGGTGGCGCTGGGAAGGGGAGCCGGAGGAATCAAACAGTTATCAGGAGACGGCTTATAAGGAGCAGATTGACTTGCTGCGGGACGTAAAAATTGACGTATCTTTCGTAGTGGTTGATCCTAGGCAGGAACATAATCAGTTTTTAGGGATTGATTATTTTTTAGAACAGGTCGGGACAGGCCTGGTGATTCCGATGCATTTATGGAAGCATTATGAACTGTCTGAGGAATATCTTGGCATTCCTGGGCATGAGAAGTTCCGGGGGCGGATTTTTGCGTTTCATAAAGAAAATCAAGAACTTGTTTTCGAGTCAAAGAGCGGCAGGGCTTGAAAGAGGCGGCGGCGTGTGGTATGATAAACATTTGATAGGAGGTGCGTTATGGCATTTTTAGCTTCGTTATTACAGTATGCAGTGAAGGTTGTGTTATTTGCAGCAGTGGCAGCGGCGGGAATCTTTCTGGGGAAGAAGCTGCGCGACAAGAAAAACGCCTAGATGGGACGGCGCAAGAAGAGAAATTGACGTTGGAGGAAAGTTGTTGTGAAGAAATATGGAGTAAATGAGCTGCGCAGGATGTATCTGGAATTTTTTGAGAGCAAGGAGCACCTTGCAATGAAGAGCTTTTCGCTGGTGCCGCATAATGACAACAGCCTGCTGCTGATTAATGCGGGGATGGCTCCCTTAAAGCCTTATTTTACGGGTCAGGATATTCCGCCGAAGAAGCGTGTTACCACTTGCCAGAAATGTATCCGTACCGGGGACATTGAGAATGTTGGAAAGACCGCAAGGCATCTGACTTTTTTTGAAATGCTTGGAAACTTCTCTTTTGGAGATTACTTTAAACATGAGGCGATCGCATGGAGCTGGGAGTTTCTTACAAAAGTCATCGGCATGGATCCAGAACGTCTCTATCCCTCGATTTATGGGGAAGATGACGAGGCTTTTGAGATCTGGACTAAGGAAGTGGGTGTTCCTAAGGAGAAGATTACCCGTTTTTACCGGGATGAAAATGGGAATTGCGATAATTTCTGGGAACATGGGGCAGGTCCCTGCGGTCCTTGTTCTGAGATCTATTATGACAGGGGAGAGAATTATGGATGTGGTAAGCCGGACTGCAAGGTGGGCTGTGACTGCGACCGCTTTATGGAAGTTTGGAACAACGTGTTCACCCAGTTTGACGGGGATGGGCATGGGAACTATCAAGAGCTTGCCAATAAGAATATTGACACGGGAATGGGCTTAGAACGTCTGGCGGTGGTGGTCCAGGATGTGGACTCTGTATTTGACGTCGACACCATGAAAGCAATCCGTGACAAGGTTTGCGAAGTGTCAGGCAAGGCTTATCAGGTAAACGAGCAGGACGATGTGTCTATCCGCCTCATTACAGACCATATGCGCTCTGCTACATTTATGATTTCCGATGGAATCATGCCGTCCAATGAAGGAAGAGGATATGTGCTGCGGCGATTGATCCGCCGTGCGGCGCGCCATGGAAGGCTTTTGGGCATTTCTGACAAATTTCTGGCGATTTTAAGCGGCACAGTGATTTCAGAGAGCAAGGATGGCTATCCAGAGCTGGAAGAGAAGAAGGAATTTATTTTTAAGGTGCTGACCCAGGAAGAGGAGAAGTTCGACAAGACCATTGACCAGGGATTAAGCATTCTTTCTGAAATGCAGGAGGAAATGGCGAAAACGGGAGAGAAAGTATTGTCTGGCGAAGATGCCTTTAAGTTGTATGATACTTATGGATTCCCCATCGACCTTACCCAGGAAATCTTGGAAGAAAAAGGATTTTCCATAGACGAGGCAGGTTTTGCGGCATCTATGGAAAAACAGCGCAGCAAAGCCCGCAATGCAAGGAAAGAGACCAACTATATGGGGGCGGATGCCACCGTATATGATGATATTGATACGGCCGTCACCTCAAAATTCGTGGGATATGACCGTTTGAAACACAGCTCTAAGATTACGGTGCTGACCACGGAAACGGAACTGACAGAAGCGTTGTCTGACGGCGAGCGCGGAACCATAATTGTGGAAGAGACTCCGTTTTATGCGACCATGGGCGGACAAAACGCAGACACTGGCGTGATTCGTGCCGGAGATCATCTATTCCAGGTGGAGGACGTCGTTCATTTAAGAGGCGGGCGGATTGGCCATGTGGGAACTGTAAAGGCAGGGATGTTTAAAACAGGAGACATGGTAGAATTATCTGTGGCTGAAGAAAAGCGCGCCTTGATTGGAAGGAATCACAGCGCTACGCATCTTCTGCAGAAAGCGCTGCGGGAAGTGCTGGGAAGCCATGTCGAACAACATGGATCCGATGTGAATGCGGACAGGCTTAGGTTTGACTTTTCTCATTTTGCAGCTATGACGCCAGAAGAGATTGCAAAAGTGGAAACTATCGTCAATGAGAAAATTGCATCCGCTCTTCCGGTGGTGACAGAGGTGATGACCTTGGAGGAGGCGAAAAAGACAGGGGCAATGGCGTTGTTTGGAGAGAAATATGGAGACTTTGTCCGTGTCGTTAAAATGGGAGACTTCTCTATTGAGCTCTGTGGCGGAACGCATGTAGAAAATACTAGCGGCATCAGCGCTTTTAAGATTATTTCTGAATCAGGCGTCGCCGCAGGCGTGCGCAGAATCGAAGCCCTGACCTCCAAAGCCGTGTTTGCCTATTATGACAAGTTAGAGGAGACTTTGGCGGCAGCGGCAAAGACGGTAAAAACCAATCCCGCAGGGCTTTTGGAAAAATTAGAACATCTGATGTGCGACTTAAAAGCGTTACAGGCAGAAAATGAATCCTTAAAGAGCAAGGCGGCAAAAGACGCTCTTGGAGACGTGATGGATCAGGTGACAGAGGTAAAAGGCGTGAAGCTTCTTGCCGCAAGCGTGCCAGGAGTGGATATGAATGGTCTTAGAGACTTGGGAGACCAGTTGAAAGACAAGCTGAAAGAAGGCGTGGTGGTGCTTGCCTCTGAGAAAGATGGCAAGGTCAATCTTATTGCCATGGCCACCCAGGAAGCCATGAATCAGGGAGCGCATGCCGGGAATCTGATTAAGGCGATCGCAGGAAAAGTCGGAGGAGGAGGCGGCGGGCGTCCCAATATGGCTCAGGCAGGCGGAAAAAACCCGGCTGGAATTTCGGACGCCATCGCAGAAGCAAGAACGGCTTTGGAGAGTCAATTATGATTTCTAAAGATTTCCAATAAAAATAGTTGACTTATGTAGAAAATCTGTTATACTATCTAATAGTGCAATAAAATGACCCAAACAGTTGAATATGCACAATACGCAACTGGAGGGAGGTTAGGTGTGGGATAATGTCCAGTGTGATCGTAAAGGAAAATGAGACTTTAGACAGCGCATTACGCCGTTTCAAGAGAAACTGCGCAAAGGCTGGTATTCAGCAGGAGATTCGTAAGAGAGAGCATTACGAAAAGCCGAGTGTAAAGCGCAAGAAAAAGTCTGAAGCAGCAAGAAAAAGAAAATACAATTAATGCTGAGATGATTCATGAATGGAAAAAGCTGTCGCGATAAGCGGCAGCTTTTCTTGTTTTAATATCAGGGAAGACTTTGTTGCTATGATGTTCTAAAGCATGTGGCTTTCCTATGAAATAAAAAGTTCTCCGGGCAGAATCGCACTGCGTCGGAGTGGAAGTGCATGATTTTTTATGTTCAATATACTACAAACATAGTGCATATGCAACTGCCACACAGACCGGAAACAACGGTTTCGCGGAACAGTTTTTTTATTTCAATATTATATACTAAGAAACTGCGCCTTCAGATACATGCAGAGCGTGAAAGACAATTTTTTATTCCGTATTTTTATTTCCGTCCCGTATATCGTCAATAATCAGCTGGATGTGGGAGAGCTGTTGCTGTGTCAGCCCGCTGACTTCCAGATATTTGCGGCTGTCCAGTTCGAGCAGATAGTCGGTGCTGACGGAAAAGAAATGTGATATCCGCACAAGCATGTCGATGGAAGGAAGGATATTGTCGTTTTCCCAGTTTGAGACGCTCTGTTTAGAGACGCCGAGCTCTCTTGCCACATCCACCTGACTGAGATTTCTCGATTTTCTCAGGTTGTGAATGACTTCACCAAGCATATAATTCCCCATTTCCCTGCAGCGTGAAGCTGTTCTGTTTTCATAATTTTACCAGGCTTTATCCCAAACAGCTGTGGCAGATTGTCTTATCATTTTACCCGGTTATCCAGATAGTATTATGTCGAAAAAGGCTATTTAAAAAATACTAAAGTATTGCTATAATTGACGTATGTGAAAAGGTTTGTAGTTTCATAATGAGGAGACTGGAATGGCAAAGTTGAGATTTGTTATCGGAGACAGTGATGAAAAATATACCCGGAGGCTGTCTGATTATACCGCGCTTCATTTTGGGGAAAAGATTGAAATGTATTCTTTTACGGAGCCTGGGTTTCTTTGTACATTTCTGCAGAAAAACTGGGTAAACGGTGTGTTTGTGAGCGATAATTTTTCGGGAATACGCAGTCAGATTCCTGAGAAGACGGCGTTTGCTTTTTTGTCTGAAGGGAGCGGTGTGGAAGAACACGGGGATGCACCGGAGATTCTGAAGTTTCAGAATGCCGACGCGCTGATCCGGGAGATGATCTCCTATAGTTCGGAGCAGGTTTCCGACCAGTATGGCGGGAGGAAGTCCGGAGAGCGGGCGGTTATCTGCCTTTTTGAGTCGCCGGCCGGAGGAGTGGGGACCACGACAGCGGCGGCATCCTGTGCCGTGTATCTGTCGCATATGGGAAAACGGGTTCTCTATCTGAATCTGGAACCATTTGGCGACGTAAGTGCATTTTTTTCCGGGGATGGGCATTTTGATTTTGGAGATGTCATATATGCGCTGATATCCAGAAAAGCCAATCTGGGTCTGAAACTGGAGAGTGTCGTGAAGCAGGATGTCTCAGGTGTGTTTTTCATTGAGCCGTGCAGACAGCCGATGGATTTCATGAGTCTGAATGTCCAGGGAATGGAGGAAATTGCGGACACGCTTTGCGAAATGGGAAACTACGACTCTATTATTATGGACAGAAACAGTGGTCTCACAAAGCTGGATGAATGTCTGCGCGCGTATGCTGATGAGATTATCCTGGTTTCGGACGGAAGTCCTGTGGCGGACTGTAAAGTAGAGCGCCTGTATCGTGCGGCGGGTATCTGCGACGGGCAGGAAGACAATGGAATCCGGCGGAAAATGCGTCTTCTGTACAATCGCTGTAGCGGGGAGAAAGCCGGTGCGGGGGAGATTCCGGTGCTGGGCTGTTTTCCACGTTTTGGGGGAATGCCTCAGAAGATGATACCGGGGCAGGCTGTGGGAACAGATGTCTTTGCAAAGCTGCTCCGGTAGTGGGAACGTGGAGGAGATACACATGAAAGCGGAAGAATTACAGCAGCTTGCAGCCGAAGTCAGGTCTCAGGTGATGAGTCGTTATTCTCTGAGCAGTCTTACGGATGAGGAACTGCAGAGTGCGATTGATGAATTGCTGAAAGGCCGGACAGGAACTGTCTGGCTCTCCATCGAGGAGAGAGTCTATATTGCAAATCAGGTATTTGGTTCGATCCGCGGATTCGGGATTCTGGATGTTATTATGAATGACGACAGTATCACGGAGGTGATGGTGAACGGGCCGGATGAAATTTTTATTGAACAGAACGGCCGTGTGAGGATGCTGGAGGAAAAGTTTGAGAGTGAGCGACGGCTTGAGGATATTATCCAGAGAATTGTCGGACTTGCGGGCCGTGAGGTAAATCAGGCAAATCCGATTGTGGACACCAGATGGTTCGCGTGTCAATGTTGTGCTGCCGCCGATATCGCTGAAAGGCCCGATTGTCACGATCCGTAAATTTTCCAAAAGTCCGATGACTATTGCAAAGCTTCTGGAATACGGCTCAATTACTCCGGAGGCAGCGAGGTTTCTGGAGATCGTTGTGAAGGCAAAATATAACATATTTATCAGCGGAGGTACGGGATCAGGAAAGACGACGTTTCTCAATGCACTGTCCAATTATATTCCCTCCGACGAACGCGTAATTACAATCGAAGATTCGGCGGAGCTTCAGATAGAGGGCGTGGAGAACCTGGTGAGCCTGGAGACAAGGAATGCGAACGCCTCCGGAAAAGGGGAGATCACGATCCGCGACCTGATCAAATCGTCACTTCGTATGCGTCCGGAGCGGATTGTAGTGGGAGAGGTCCGCGGGGCTGAGGCGCTTGATATGCTTCAGGCGATGAACACGGGGCATGACGGTTCACTGAGCACAGGTCATGCCAATTCGACTCATGATATGTTAAGCAGGCTTGAGACCATGGTGCTTCAGGGGGCGGAGGGGCTTCCGCTGGAGGCTGTCCGGCAGCAGATTGCATCTGCTGTCGATATTATCATACACCTTTCCAGACTGCGCGATAAGAGCAGAAAAACAATGGAAATCACAGAAGTTGTCGGATTTGAGAATGGCAGAATAGCGATGAATCCGCTCTTTGTATTTAAGGAGAGTGCGGACAGCACTCTCACAAAAGTGCGGGGACGGCTGACGAGAACGGATAATCCACTGAAAAATGATTTTAAGCTCAGGCTTTCCGGTTTTACCGGTAAGCTTTAGGGGCAGCCTGTGGGAGACACAGTCAGCCTCTGGCAGACCGATGCAGGAGAGGATGAATTTCGTGGAGCGAAAGGCTGCATAAGCAGATACAGGAGAGCGGGATGAAAAAAGAGAGGAAGCAGAAAAGGGCAGAGAAAGAAAAGAAGGGGAAAAAAGAAAAAAAGGAGCCTTATATTCCGGTTGCGGGCGTTCTGGGGGAAGCGACGGATTATCATGTGTATCAGATGGGAGCCGGGGATCGCATTGCTGCAGGACTGCTGGCTGTCGGGATCGGTTTTATTGTGGTATACATGTTTTTCCGGCTGATTCCGATGGCGGTTCTCGCGGGCGTGCTTCTGATTGTCCCGGTGCAGAATCTTTATCAGGATGGCAGGCGGAAAAAGCGTCAGCAGAATCTGCTTCTGCAGTTTAAGGATTTTCTGGAATCGCTGGCATCGTCCTACTCTGCAGGACAGAATTCACAGGGGGCGTTTTATGACGCGAGGTCGGACATGGAGTCGATCTACGGGGAGGGAGCCGATATTGTCCGTGAGGTCGAACTGATCATAGAAGGAATTGCAAATAATATTACGCCGGAGACGATGCTGACCAATTTTGCGCAGCGGAGCGGACTGGATGATGTGGAGAGTTTTGCGAGTGTTTTTGAGGTTTCCAACCGTCAGGGCAGTAATCTTGGTCAGGTGATTTCTGACAGCCGGGAGATTATCAACGGTAAAATCGAGATTGAGATGGAGATTGAGACAATGCTTCAGGGTAATAAGAATGAGCTGAATATTATGATTATCATGCCGCTTGTGATTGTTGCCAGTTTAAGCGGTCTCGGAACGATGACGATCGCGAGCAATACACCGCTGAATGTGGCTGTCAAACTGATCTGTATCGGGGTGTTTGCGGCTTCTTATCTGATGGGAAGGAAGCTTGTGGATATTAAGGTATAAAAGCGGGAAACCGGTCGGCGGGGAAACCTGCGGGCAGGTGCGGGAAAGGATGGGGATTTCGGGATGCTTCAGACAGCGGTGCTGCTTGTGGCGACGGTGCTTACTGCCGGATGGATTTTCTTAGGATTCAGGTTCAGACATACGTTTGATGAGATTATCGCGACGATTGATGCGGAGCTGTTTCAGCTGCCGGAACTGTTTTATATCGGATTCGGGCTGATGGAGCTGGTCCGTTTCAGGATGAGCTCGAAGCGTGCGCGCAGACGGATTCATGAGATTTCGGAGATCAGTGGAAAGAAATACGCGGAGTATCAGTTTTATGTAACGACGGGGGCGGAGTTTACGTACGGCTACGCGTCGCTGACACTGATGTTTCTGCTGGCCGCGGCTTCGGTCAATCCCATGCTGGCCGGCCTTGGAGTGGTGCTGGCAGTGCTGGTGGTCATGTATTTTGAGGAGATGGTCAGCAATAAACTCTCGGAGCGTCGTGACGCGCTGCTGTCGGAGTTTCCGCAGGTGCTCTCGAAGCTGACGCTGCTGGTCAATTCCGGCATGGTGATGCGCGATGCGTGGGATAAAGTGGCGGCAACGGGAACCGGGGTTCTTTATCAGGAGATGCAGATTACGAAGGAGGAATTTCGCAACGGAGTTTCAGAGCTGGAAGCGTACCGCAACTTTGCGGACCGCTGCGCGGTCAAGGAAATAAGGCGTTTTTCCTCGACGATGATTCAGAATCTGCAGAAAGGAAATGCGGAGATCGCGTTTTTTCTGCGCGAGATGGCGGATGAGCTGTGGGAAGAAAAAAAGCATCTTGCAAAGAGGAAAGGGGAGGCGGCGAATTCAAGGCTGATGCTGCCGACAGGAATGATTTTTCTGGGGATACTTATCATGATTATGGTTCCGGCTTTTGCCGGGATGTAACGGTTATAATTCATGCAAATGATTATAATAAAAAAATTATGGAGGTACGAAAGAGATGAAAGGGAAATTACTGGAATTGTATGTGAAAGGGAGAGTGAGACTGATCAGGGCGGTGGAGAACTTTTTTGAGGAGGAAAAAGGAGCGTCCCATCTGGTGGAGATTATCGTGGTCATCGTGATAGTGATCGCGATCGCGGGAGTTTTTAAGAATCAGCTCTCGTCAGCGATTGAGGCCATTTTCTCAAATCTGAATAACTTTATCAATAGTTCCAACCACAGCGGCGTGTAAACAGCGGCCATGGGAGAGAACAGGAGGAAAAATGCCGAGAGCGGAGCGGTTCTGGTTGAGTCGGCAATCTATTTCCCGCTTGTGATCTGTACTGTGATGGCGATGATTTATCTGGGTCTTCTGCAGATGCAGGAGAGCGCTCTCTCCTGGATGCTGGAGCGTATTGTGACTGAGGTGGCGCGGGAGGAAGCTTATCCGGGATATGGAAGGTTCAGGATCAATGAGGGGCACAATGTTGACTTTAACTGGGGAAGCACGATGCCTCCCGTAAGTCAGGTAAACGCGTATTTTGCCGCACATCACGAGAGACTGGGAGCTCTGTACCGCGAGATCGGTGTAATTGGAAATCTTATGGGTGGCAGCGGACACAGGACCGAGTATGATAAGAGCGGCTATTCGGAGGCGGTCCGGTCGGTCATAATGGTTGCAGCCGGAAGTGTCGGGGTTCCCACGGTTACCGTTGAAAGAGGGCTTCTCGCTTCGAGTGTGACAGTGACAGTCACCCATCAGATACCGGTTCCCGGTGTGATCCGGTATCTGGGGCTGGATGGTCGCAGTTTCCGCATGGAGACGAAGGCGGTAAAAAGTATTGTAAATCCCGGAGAGTTCGTGCGGAATGTAGATCTTGCGGTCGACCTGGTGTGGTATCTGCTGGAGAAGCTGGGACTGGACGGGGATGCAGGTGCGCTGATTGACAAAACCGTGGATATCATTTACAGGATATTATGATGAAAGAGGGAGAGTTATGAAGGTGTGTTACCGTCACAGGGGGGCAATATCTGTTTTTCTGTGTCTGATTCTGCTGCCGACACTTGTATTTGGTGCTCTTGTCACGGATGCCGTGCGGATTTATCACTCGGAAGGTCTGGTATCGGAGGCAGGCGAACTGGCGATGAATGCCGGACTTTCCCACTATGATATGGAACTTAAGGATGTGTACGGACTGTTTGCCATGAATCAGACGCCGGAGGAAATGGAAGACGCGCTGGAACAGTATTTTACAGATACCATCCGCGCTTCCGGCCTGGAAGGGGCGGGAGATATTTCCTCGCTGCTGGATCTCAAATGTGAAAGCTTTGGGGCATACGGCGTTACGGGCTCCGAAATCTATCAGACGGAGGCGGAGAAGCAGCAGATACTGGAGTATATGAAGTACCGTGCGCCTGTCTGCATCGGGGAAGAGCTGATCGGGCGGCTGATGGAGATGAAGTCCGCAAAGAAACAGGTCGATGCGATGGAATCCCAGATGGAGTTCGCGGAGTCCATGGAAGGTCTGCAGGAGGCGTGCGAGAATGCAAACGCGGCGATTGCGGAATACTGCGCGAAAGCGGAGGACGGAAACGGGATTCGTGCCAGGGACATAAATTACTCGGTCAGGGAAGCGGAAAATTACCTGAAAAAGGCGGCAGAATATTTTTTTGTAATGGATGTGTATGGGAAGTTCAGCTATCAGGGCGACTGGTATAACGGCGATTTTGAGGATGCCATGGAGCTTTATAACAGGGAAGCGGATATTCTTATGCGGAATGCATATAATCCGCCCGAAGGGCTTTACCGCTCTTTCCTGTACTGCTGCTTTTACCAGAAAGGACTTCCGCAGGATCTTACCAGGCTGGTTGAAGAGCGCAGAGACATTTATACTGCGGCAGGCAATGACCAGGCATCCAGGAAAGTTGTGGATGTTCTCAATGAGTATGTGAATAAGCAGTACGCCACCAGGGATTTTTACACGCAGTTGAAAAAAAAGGCGGAAGAAGAGCTGAAGTCGGCCTGGAACTGTATTATGTCATGGTACACGAAAGTATCAGGCACGAGGGCTGCATCGGAAAACGCAGCGTGGCAGCTCAGAAATGTGAAGTCAAAGTTTGGAAACGCACGAACAAAGCATCAGAACTGGAAGAACAGGACGGAGGCTCTTGATGCCGGAGATTTAAAGCGGAATATGAAGGAGAATGCAGCCGAATATGAACAGCTTTTAAGGGAAGATGGAATTGATGATCTCCTGCAGAAGATAGATCACAATACGCAGTGTCTGAGAGATATGGAACGGCTTCTGCGGGAAATTACGTTCTGTAATCTGCAGATGACGACCGGATACAATAATTCTGTCTCAAACAGGGTTCAGAATACCGTTAGCGGCGAAAATTTTTCTATACGGCTGCGTGAGTATGACAATTCCGGGAGTAAGTTTTCAGGGGAAGCCGCCCGGTTTGTCTCAAACAGGTTTCAGGGCAGGGAAATTCCGTCGGGTGATGAACTGAGAATAGTCGGGAATGATCCGTTTTATCAGAAGCTGAAAGAGATCTGTAAGAGTACCCCGAAGACAGCTGAAAGTGATACCTATGACAGAAGGCTGAAGGAGCTGCTGGTGAAAATGGGTATTGCGATGGGCGGCGACGGAATTGATGAGCTGACGGATCCGGACTGGTCGGCACAGCCTCTGCCGTCGGAGGTGATTGGCCAGGGCCCACGTGAAGATGCGGATCAGAGTGTTGTCCCGTCCGGGGGAGATACGGACCGGGAGGGAAGAAAGGAAGCCATTGAAGGTACAAAGAATTCACTCGGAGCCATGTCTGGTTTTATCGACGGGCTGGTCCGCATTATGGAGCAGATCATCGAAAAGATTTATATTGCGGAATATGGCATACAGATGTTTTCCTATTTTACAGTGGATAAGAGCGAAAATGGGACCAGTCTTCAGGGAGAGATCACATCGCTCAGCAATGATGATCTGACGGAGCGGGGACTTTACCGGGGTGAGGTGGAGTATATTCTCTGGGGAAAGAAAAATATACAGGAAAACGTCAGGAATACGAAGTATCTGTTGTACGGAATCCGGATGATTTTTAATCTGATTTATACTTTTACCGACGGACAGGTCGGAGGGATTACGAAGCTGATGGCAGCTGCGCTCTCCTGTGGCGTTGCGTTTCTGATCCCTGTCTTTGAGGTGGTAATAAAAGTAGCGCTGGCCGGTGCGGAGACGGCGATGGATGTCTCGTGTCTGATGGCCGGAAAAAAGGTTCCGCTGATCAAAAGGGCGGATAATGCGCATTTTTCACTGAATACGCTCACGGATAATCAGAAACATGATCCGCTGGGCATGAGTTACAGGGATTATCTGACAGTGTTTCTGCTGATTCAGGCAGCCGTGGGAGAGCAGGGGATTCTGGCGCGTATTGCAGACTGCATCCAGCTTGACACAGAAATGGATATCACACAGGGGTACACAATGATATCCGTGCAGGGTGATGTATCTGCACGCACCACGTTTATGAGCAGAGTGGCGTCTCTCCCGGACGGGTCGCACGGGGCAGGTATGGAAGACTGGTATCACATTTCTTACCAGAGCGTGCTCGGATACTGACAGGTGCGCCCGCAGGAGAGGATATACACGCTGGGAGGAACGATGGACAAAAGATTGGGTAAAGGTTCGCTGACCGTGGAGGCAGCGCTGTTTCTGACGTTTTTTCTGATGGGATTTCTCACCATCATTAATTTTGCCAGGCTTACCAGGGCGGAGGTCGTTGTGCAGCGCGCGATCAATGGGACGGCGATGCAGATTTCCCAGTACGGGTACCTGCTTACAAAAACCGGGATATATGATGCGATGGAAGGCACAGCGCAGGAGGCGGTCAAACAGGAATCTGATATTTCACAGCTGAAAAGTGCGGTCACAGATCTTGCAGGGGCGATTGATCAGACGTCGCTGAACGGAGTTACGAATCAGACCGTGGAGGATCTGGCCGGCGCCGTGTCGGGCGCGCAGGGGGCAGTGGACATTGTCCAGAGCTATTTTCAGAATCCGGCGGGGCTGATGACAGGACTGCTGGCAGTGGCAAAGTACCAGGCGCAGCAGGAGGTCTGCACGCTTCTGGTGTCGCGGATCGCGGAAAGTCAGGTGGAGGCATATCTGAAGGAGGTTGCGGATGACCCGGATGCCTATCTGAGAGAACTTGGGGTTGTGGGAGGTATGCATGGGCTTGATTTTCAGGATTCACGGCTGATGAACCGAGGGAGCAAGGATGTGCAGATCACGGTGCGGTTTAAGGTAAAAAATCAGATGTTCCCAAACTTTGATTTCGGGGAGTATGAGATGATGCTCAATGCGTCGACGAGATTCTGGTGAGACGGAGAGGAGAATGATGGCGGGAAAATTGAAGGAAAATTCCCTGAATGCAAAAAAAATTCTGCCGGTGATTTTTCTGGTGCTTTTTAGTGCCGGGTTTGGATATGTGTCGTGGGTGCTGAAATTCGGACCCGTAAAAATCCTGCGGTATTATATTCTGGTGTATACCGTGTATTATCTTGCATGCGTGGATTTGAAAACGCGGATTGTGCCAAACCGCATCCTGCTGATCCTGCTGGCGGTCCGGACGGCGCTGTTTCTGGCGGAGGCATTGCTGTATCCGGAATATATTCTGGCATTTCTCTCGTCGTCCGTGTCGGGGGCAGTGCTCGGTATGGCGGTGCTTCTGACCGGTAACGTGCTGTGCAGAAAAGGAATGGGGTTCGGCGATATCAAACTGTCCGGTGTGATCGGATATTATGTCGGGCCGCAGGCTGTGATGTTTGTGCTTTTTTTCTCTCTTCTGACGGCGGCAGTGTACAGTATTGTGCTTCTTCTGGGAAAGAAGATCAGCGCGAAAGATGAGATACCATTTGTGCCGTTTGTGTTTGCGGGACTGGCAGTGACCTGTCTGCTGGGAGCATAACAGGATTAAAGGCGTGGCATGTATATTGCTGCGAGGGACAAAAGTGCGGGTGGAGGCGGGAGATATGAAAAAGAAAGTGACGCTGCTGCTTGTGGTGCTTCTTGTGCTTGGCTGGTATCAGACGGTAAATACCGTGTTTGCCATACCGGTGCGGTATGCGGCGCATATTACGGCGGCGGAGAAATATGCACGGAAAGAGATTTTTGAGGATGCCCTGACCGAGTATCAGGAAGCGTTGAAGCTGCAGCCAAAGTCGGTGCGGGTAAAGCGGAGTATCGCTGAAATGCAGCTGAAGCTGGGTAACAGGCCGGAATTTATCCGGGGCTGCGAGGCTCTGATCGGCAGAGAGGAGCTGGACGAAGAGGCGCTGAGAATGCTGGCAGCGTATTATGACAGTAATGGAAAAGAGGAAGAGATTGTTCTGCTGCTGCGGGAACTGCGCGGGACGCATTCCGGCAGCGAAGCGGTGAATGAACTCTGGGACCGGTATCGTGGAAGTTATGAGGAATTGTACTACAGTTATGAAGAAATAAAGCCGTTTCACGACGGATATGCGGTTGTGAAAACAGAGGGAAAATACGGTCTTATTGATATGGAAGGAAAAGGTGTGATTCGCCAGATATACGATGCGGCGGGCGCTTTTTCGCAGGAAGCGGGCTGTGCGCCGGTCAGCGAGGGCGGGAACTGGTACTATCTCAATGAAAAACAGCACAAAAAACTGGTTCCGGACGAGGATTATGATTATCTGGGCACTGTCTCCGGTGGAATTGCGGCCGCCGGATCAGGCGGAAAATTCGGATTCGCAGATACGCAGCTGATACTGAAAACAGAATGCGGATGGGAGGAAGTCAGTAATCCGTATCAGGGAATTGCGGCGGCAAAGCGAGACGGAAAGTGGGCCCTGCTGGACGATTCCCTGCAGCCTGTGACGGATTATATTTATGAGGATATCGCAATGGATGAAAATGGCTTTTGTTCCGGTCACGGTCTGGTGTTTGCGAAAAAAGAGGACGGATATCATCTTGTGGACGGCGGGGGCGGAGAGGTCTGTGCCCGGGTATTTGAGAATGCGAGGCCATTTGGCAGTTCGGAGCTGACAGCCGTGTGTATGGACGGAAAATGGGGATTTGTGGACACTAAAGGAGAAATGGTTCTTTCCTGCCGATATGAGGATGCAGGACCTTTTCAGATGGGGGTTGCTCCTGTAAAGCAGAGCGGAAAGTGGGGTTACATTGATCCGGAGGGGAATTTTCTGATTGATCCGGTGTTCGAGGACGCCTATCCGTTCTGTGAGGGCGGGACAGCTCCGGTAAAGCAGGAGGACTGGTTCCTGATACGGCTTTATGCAATATCATAGGAGAAAAGAAATGGGAAGATTTACATATGAGAATCAGGGTGCGGTCACATTTCTGGTCTATTTTCCGGAAGAAGATGAGAAAGTAGATTCGCTTGCGGCGGGAATGGCGGCAAACAACCGGATGACGGGAGTTCTGGTTCCAGGTTTTACGCAGCAGAATATGGAACGCCAGCTAAAGTATAATATTTCCTCCAAAATCACTCTGGAACAGTATTTTTCTGGAAATGTAAAAAAACGGCAGCTTACCGGTGTGTTAAAGAGTCTGACATCCGCGTTGATACAGGCGGAAGGGTTTCTGCTGGATGAGAGCAGTTTTCTGCTGGACTGGAGATATATTTATGTGGATGTTGGAAGCGCACAGGGATATCTGCTGTGTTTTCCGCTGGAGGGGGCGGTGGATCAGGAGCTGTCGTTTTATGAGTTTGTCCGGCGGGTGATATACGGGATTAAATTTGAGGAGACGGAAAACTGTGCTTACATTGCGGTGCTGATGAATTACATAAACAGAAAAGAAAGCTTTTCTTATGAAGGCTTTCTGCGGGTGCTGGAGGGTATGACGCAGTCCGGTCAGTCGCCTGTCGGGATGAGCTCCGGCGCGGAATCTGCAGAAGCAGACGGGTCTGGCGGCCGTATTTTTCACAGATCAGGAGGAGTAGCGGCAGACGGGATACAGGTAAGATCCAAAGATGTGGTTCCGGGACAGATGCCAGCCCGGTCACAGGATGGGGGATTGCCGGAATATGCGTCCGGTCAGCCGCAGAACGGGGCATCTGCAAAGATTTCTCCCAGTCAGCCACAGAGCGGAATTCAGGGAACCATGGCCGGGCAGATTGTGCTGCCGGGTTCAGGAAGTCCGGCGGACGGGGCGGAGAAGCAGCCAGCTGCGGAAAAGAGTGACAGAAAGAAAGGATTTTTATTTTCGTTTGGGAAAAAGGAAGAAAAACCTGAAAAACCAAAGGGCGCAGATAAAAAGCGGGAGAAGAAAGAGAAGAAAGAAAAAGAAAAGCAGGAAA
>OFFW01000537.1_pt1 | contig 27394 bp, 20 predicted proteins | sample 1521501 | NCBI WGS metagenome assembly OFFW01 (sample SAMEA3504107, study PRJEB24116) | mouse gut metagenome | biome: mouse gut; feature: mouse-associated habitat; material: faeces | place: Denmark | collected 2011
GCGGCATGGGGTTTGACAAGGTGGCGGAGCGGATTTACAACTATCCGGAGGTGGACTGTGTCTATCTGATTTCCGGAGGTTTTGACTTTATGGTGATGATCGAGGGCAAGACTATGCGCGACGTAGCCCAGTTCGTGTCGGATAAGCTGTCTCCGCTGGATACCGTGCTGAGTACAGCTACCCATTTTGTGCTGAAAAAGTATAAGGATCATGGCTCTATTATGGTACATAAATCAAAAGATGAAAGGATGCTGGTGACACCGTGAGAAATTTTTTAGCTGATAAGGTTGTGAATATTCCCCCATCGGGCATTCGGAAGTTTTTTGACATTGTAAGCGAGATGCCGGATGCCATCTCCCTGGGAGTGGGTGAGCCTGATTTTGATACGCCATGGCATATCCGGGATGAGGGAATCTATTCCCTGGAGAGAGGACGCACCTTTTATACTTCAAATGCAGGCTTAAAGGAGCTTCGTGATGAGATATCCAATTATCTTAAAAGAAGAATCGGCGTAAGCTACGATTCCATAAAGGAAACCGTAGTGACCGTAGGCGGAAGCGAAGGCATCGACATGGCCTTCCGGGCGGTACTGAATCCGGGAGATGAGGTTCTGATTCCCCAGCCCTGCTACGTTTCCTATGAGCCCTGCGCCGTGCTGGCCGGGGGCGTGCCTGTAATAATCAATCTGAAAGAGGAAAATGAGTTCCGGCTTACGAAGGAAGAGCTTTTGGAGGCCGTTACAGAGAAAACAAAGATTTTAGTGCTGCCCTTCCCCAACAATCCCACTGGGGCGATTATGGAGCAGAAGGATCTGGAGGACATTGCACAGGTGGTGATCGAGAAGGATCTTCTGGTGCTGTCAGACGAGATTTATTCAGAGCTCAGCTACAAGGAGGAGCATGTGTCCATTGCCTCTCTGCCGGGAATGAAGGAACGGACCATTCTCATCAACGGCTTTTCCAAGGCTTATGCCATGACCGGCTGGCGCCTGGGATATGCCTGCGGCCCTGGGCCTATTATTGAGCAGATGACGAAGATCCATCAGTTTGCCATTATGTGTGCTCCCACAACAAGCCAGTATGCGGCAGTGGAAGCGCTGCGCAACGGGGACGATGATGTGAAGGAGATGCGGATGGCCTATAACCAGAGAAGGCGCTATCTGCTGAATGCTTTTCGGGAGATGGGACTGGAATGCTTTGAACCCTTCGGGGCTTTCTATGTGTTCCCGTGCATTAAAGAGTTTGGCATGACCAGCGACGAGTTTGCCAGCAGATTCCTGGCAGAAGAAAAGGTGGCTGTGGTGCCGGGAACGGCTTTTGGCAACTGCGGGGAAGGGTATCTGAGAATTTCCTACGCTTATTCTCTGGACAATCTGAAAGTTGCGATCGGGAAGCTGGCGGCTTTTGTGGAAAGGCTGCGGGCAGAGAAATAATTATGCATATCATATTACATCAGCCGGAGATTCCGGCAAATACGGGGAATATCGGCCGTACCTGTGTAGCAACAGGTACGAGCCTTCACCTCATTGAACCGCTGGGGTTTCGGTTGGATGAGAAGTCGATCAGGCGGGCCGGCATGGACTACTGGGAACATCTGGATGTCACCCGCTATATGAATTACGAAGAATTTAAGCAGATGCATCCGCAGGCCAGAATCTGGATGGCGACAACCAAAGCCAGACAGGTCTATTCGGACGTTACTTTTGCGCCGGATGACTATATCATGTTCGGCAAGGAGAGCGCCGGCATTCCGGAGGAAATTCTGGTGGAGAACGAGGAGATGTGCATCCGGATTCCCATGCTGGAGCAGATCAGGTCGTTGAACCTCTCTAATTCTGTGGCTATTGTGTTGTATGAGGCGCTGCGGCAGAACCGCTTTCGGGAGATGCAGACGCAGGGAGAGCTGCACCGGCTGCAGTGGAGCTAAAATTCCTTCGGGGTAACGCCGTAATATTTCTTGAATACGGTATTAAAATGTTTTACGGATACAAATCCGGTCTGTTCTGCCACGGTGTAAACCCGGATATTCGGGTTTTGCCGCAGCAGTCTGGCAGCCTGCTCCATTCTGATGCGGAGCAGGTATTTCGTGTAGGATTCCTTTAACGTCTTATGAAATAGATCGCTCAGATAGCTGCTGTTTATCCCGCAGTATGCGGCCACATCGGAGAGGGAAATATTTTCCTGATAGTGCGCCAGGATATATTCTTTGGCCTTTGTGACGATCTCCCCCGGTTCTGCGGCAGGCGCTTTGGAAGAGGGAATGAGTGTGCAGATGGTATTGGACAGCAGCAGGGTACAGGCGGCCTCGTCCGGCATCCCTGAGGGCAGGTGGAGGTCGATCTGATGGAAAAGCTCTGTATATGCGCTCCTGCGATAAGCAGGATTTATTTTTGCGCGCTTGCAGATGATTTGGATCAGGTAGGAGCCAAGGCGCAGTAGGGCGGCAAAATTTTCCTGGGCAGGACAGTCCCGGTTCTGGTCTTTTGAAGAAGAGCCGGCGGATGAGTCCGGGGATGTATGAAAAAAGAGGGAGAGCATTTTGCCGATATCCAGGTATATCCTGTCCGGAGAGCATGTGAGGTAATCGGTATAGAACTGTTCTTCCAGAGCGTGCATGGACCTGATAAAATCATCGTAGCCGGCGGTATCACAGGAAAGATAAAGAGTGCCTCTTCTGAGCAGGGAAAGAGGCGCCAGGCGGTTGATTTCCTGCAGGGCATAAGGAAGCTCCATGATATCCTTTACGCACGGGCTTCCGTAGACAAGGTTTTTGGGTATATTTTCGGCAGCGGTTCTTCGGCACAGCTCCTTATGAAGTTCATGGATGTTTTGTGTAAGGGCCGGGAGATCGGAAGCTGTCAGCAGGATATAAGTAGCTCCGTCGGTATTATAAAGTGTCGTATAGCCAAAGTCTGCGCAGATGTCCTGCAGAAGCTGGTTCAGGCGCAGATGATCTGTTGTCACGTCAAATGCCGTGCGGTTCTTTAACAGCAGTTCAAGAGTGTCCGGCAGGCATTTCAACAGTACATGATGGCTGGCCGGACAGGAGAGTCCACAGGATTCCAGTCTTTGGAAAAGGTCATAGGTCAGAGCGGTATTGCCTTCCAGAATAGAGCCAAAGAGGGCTTTTTTAAGTTCCTGTTCTGTGGAAACGGACTCACCGGAGAGGAACGCGGAGGCCGGCTGTTTCTCCAGACGCCTGGCGATAGACTCCAGCAGGAGGATCAGATTCTGGTCAACAAGGGGCTTCAACAGATAATCAGTCACCCGGTACTGAATGGCAGATCGGGCATATTCGAAATCATTATAGCCGGATATGATAATGACAATGATGTCCGGGAAATTATCAGCAATATATTTAGCAAGACTTAAGCCATCTACTTCCGGCATCTTTATATCGGTAATGACTACCTCAAAGTGCTGCTTCTTTAACAGTTCGATCGCTTCCAATCCGTCTTTGGCGATACCGTTCACCTGGAATTTGTCAGTGAAGGAAGGAATACTGTTGGCAAGGTAGGTGCGCATCAGTTTTTCGTCATCGACAACTAATATATGGTACATAATCTTAACCTCCAATCTGTTTATCGGGAATGTGCAGGATCACGGTGGTTCCTCTGCCACAGTCGGAAGCAATGTTGATCCGGGTGTCTTCTCCGAATTTCAACAGCAGCCTTTTACAGATGTTGATCAGGCCGATGCTGCCCTGTGGTGGGGTGGTATCTTCGGCATTGTGTCTGTCATGGGCAGGATTTTCCGGCAGCGCGCTTACCGTACAGATCTGTTCGTTGATCTGTCGGAGCTTTTCGGGCAGAATGCCCGGGCCGTTATCGGTTACCTGAATCAGATATCCCGCGGATTCCGGATGGGCCAGAATCTCAATGTGAGCGGCATTTCTGGACTTCTCGCAGCCATGTTTTATGGCATTCTCAACAAGGGGCTGTACGGAAAGGGAAGGGATCTGACAGTGGTGCAGCGTCGGGTCGATTTCCATATGATAGGTCAGTTTGTCCTCATAGCGCAGCTGCATGATGGAGAGATAGTCCAGGCAGATCTGTATTTCGTCTTGCAGAGAGATTTCTTTGTCAACATTCATGATACCGCCCAGATAGGAGGAAAAAGCCTCGATGGCGCGGACAGCGCTTTGGCTTTCACCACATTTGACAAGCAGGCTTATGGTATTTAAAGTGTTGTACATAAAATGCGGTTTAATCTGACTGCAAAGGGCGTTGTATTGGGATTCTTTGTATAGATACCGGGTCTCGTAAACCTCCTTGACCAGCTGGGTATTTTTGAGGACGAACCGGCGCAGATTATTGACCATCCGGTTAAAGGACAGGGTCAGGTAACCGATTTCGTCCTGTGTCTGTACGGGAGCCTGTACAGACAGGTCTCCATCTTCCACCTTGCGCATCAGCTGTACGATGGTGGTGAGCGGGGATAGAAATCTTCTGATAAAAAAGGTAAAAAATGCAATGGATACCATCACGCAGGCCGTGGTCAGCAGTATGGTTTTCTGCATATTTTCCCGCATCGGTTTCATGAGTTCCCCGTAAGAGTTCAGGGCAATGATCTTAAGTCCCGAAGAGGCGATGGTGTAATGATTCCAAATATATTTCTCACCGTCGGAATCTGTGAAAAAATGTCCGCTTCCGGCCATTTTGGAGGGCGTCAGAAAGGACAGGAAATCGGGGCTGATCTGTTCGCTTGTCTGATATATGATCTGGTTTTCGTCGTTGGTGATGATGAGTGCACCTCCCTTTTCCAGTTCTACGCGGTCGCAGATTTTGCGAATGCCCGAATAATCGGCATCTACTTTAATGACGCCGAGTATCTGTGTGTTATCCTTCTTGCTGCGAATTGGCCTGACCACAGAAAAGACGGGTATTTTCCTGCTGCCGAAGGCCTTTTCCAGATGCGGCGGAATATAGATCGGCTTTGTCTGGGACAGAGCCTGTCGGTACCAGCCGCTTTCCTGATAACGCTCGAAATCTTCCATTTCATAAGGTGTCCGGGTATAGGAATAGATATTCTTATCATTCATGATATAGACCCGCAGGATTTCATCGCGGGGCAGCGTCATGGCGGAAGCAAGAAAATCACCGATCGTTCTGCTGACGGACAGCTGTTCTTCCGGAGAGCGTGGGGACAGTTCAAGGCTGTGCAATACATCGTCATCGTAATAGGGAGCCAGTGTCAGACGGTTCAATTCATTGAGATAGACGTTAATGTTGGAACCGGTCTGCTCAATGATCTGCTGGGTCTGGGCGATCGTCTGCCCGGTTACCTGCCTCGAATATCGCTGGTAATTCAGGTAAGAGACAGCGGATATTGCGGCTATATGAAAAAGGCATATCATAGCGACAAGTTTTGTTGTGAATGTTAAATGTATATTTCTTTTCATGGACAGCCTCCTTGTAATCATTATTGAACAGCCGTAGAAAAATAGCAAGCATTAGATGATATATACAAAAAACTGAAACTATTATCCAAAATATATGGTATTTTATACAAACAGGATAGATGCTAAGATGAAAATGCAAAATAAAAAGACAGTTTTTGATATTGCATGGAAAGAAAGATGATCAAGAGTGACTGTCAGTAAGAAGGAGGATATAAGAATATGAAGAGAAGAAAAGCAGCAGCGTTATTTATGGCTTTGGCCGTGGCGGCAGGTACACTTGCAGGATGCGGCGGTGCGGGAAACCAGACGGCAGCAGAAAGTAAAGTAAGTGAACCGGTTGAAGAGACTGCCGGGGCGGAAGAAACGGATGATACACAAAAGGAGTCGGAGACCGGCCCGGCGGCCAGCGGCGAGAAAGTGAATATTAAATTATTTACAGGGAAGATAGAGACCATTGACGTGATGAACGAGATCATTGAATCGTTTAATAAATCCCAGGATCGGATCACGGTAGAACAGGAGTATCAGAAAGACGCCAGCAATATCATTAAGATCAAGTTTGCGTCTGACGAGGTGCCGGATATTATGACGACCTATGAACAGGGGTTTGTGGATGAAGGGAAATACATGGATATTTCGGACCAGAATGAGTGGTGGGACCGTATGTCACCGGATATGAAAGCAGCGTGCACAGATGTGAAGACAGGAAAGACTTACCGCGTATGCACCAATATGACGATGGCGGGATTCTTTTATAATAAAGAGATATTTAATGAGCTGGGGATTGAGGAATTTCCCGGAGAGTGGAATGAATTTGTGGCAATGCTGGAAAAGATCAGGACCGAGAAGCCGGATGTGGTTCCGTGGTTCATTTTCGGAAGCGAAGCCTGGCATTTAGGACATCTGATCGAGTTCATCCCGCATGGCTATGTGAAATCAAATCTGGGTACGATCGAAGCAAAGAAAGCGATGCTGGAGAATGATCAGGAGGCATTGAAGTTTGCGGACAGCGATGGACCGATGGCTGTTTTTGCCGGCAATATGAAGGAATTGCAGGATAAGGGACTGATCAATGAGGATATTCTGACGGCTACCAACGATAACTGTGTACAGGATTTTGTCAGTGGGAGAACGGCTATGTTCAGCAACGGCATGTGGGCAATTTCCAGTGTGCTGGAGGCTTCTCCGGAAATGGAAGATAAAATTGGATTCGCACCGTATCCGGCATATATGCAGGGTTCATCTCCGGTGGTGTTAAGTGCGGAAGACTCCGGGTATTCGATTTCCGCAACTACAGAACACAAGGAGGCATGTATTGAATTCATGAACTTCCTGTTCCTGCCGGAGAACCAGCAGAAATACTGTGAAGTGGCAAAAGCGCCGAGCGCCTTTAAGGATGTGACTGCCAAATGGGCACCGGAGGCTGTTGTGAGTGAGGTTTCCGCGGCTTTGGACGGTGCGGTCAATATCGGTTTTACCAATGAAAAACCGGCCGGTTTTTCAGGGGATGACGCTGGAAGGATGCTGCAGGGCCTGTTTGCCGGTCAGTATACGCCGGAGCAGTTTGCGGAAGCCTATACGGACGCGTGGAATGACGGAATGGGCAGTGCTGGAGACGAAGAACAGTAAACTCCGGAAAGGATGGAGACATGAAAAGCCGAAAGATCGGGTTACATCAATTTATGGCGGTTCCGGCCTTTGCGCTGTATGCGGTGTTTTTCATCTACCCGCTTTTGAAGGGAATCGGCCTGTGCTTTACCGACTGGGACGGGATCAAAGCCGCACATTTTGTCGGACTCCGGAACTTTATAGATTTTTTTCATGACCAAAGGGCATTGTCGGACATCAGGACAACCGTATTGTTTACGCTCGGAAGTGCCCCACTGTTAAATATAGTGGGGCTCGTCTATGCCCTTTTGATGAATTCGGAATTCAGAGGAAAATCGATCGCCCGCATGTGCATCTATATGCCGGCCATTATCAGTCCCCTGATCATGGGGTATATATGGTATTTTCTGCTGCAGCCGGGCAGAGGATTCCTTTATCATTTCTTTGATGGACTGGGGCATCCGGAATGGTTTGGTAATTGGATGGGGAATTATAAAAGCGCCCTGCTGGTGATCGTTCTGGTAAACGTCTGGCAGTATGCCGGGATGACTATGGTAATCTATCTGGCAGGACTGCAGGGTATTTCCAGAGACTTATATGAGGCAGCCAAAATAGACGGGGCGCGTTGGGTGGACGGTTTCCTGCATGTGACTCTGCCATTGCTTGGTCCGTCGATCAGGATCAATGTCATCACAAATATCATCGGCTCACTGTCTGTATTTGATATTGTGATGTCCCTTACCGGCGGAGGTCCGGGGTATCAGACAGAAACGTTGAGTATTTATATCATGCGTATGTGTTATGGAAGCAAGACAGGATATTCGGTTGCAGTAGCGATCATTCTGTTTCTGATCGTACTGATACCGGTAGCGGCATCCTCGTGGCTGATGAGAAAGAAGGAAGAAGATTAAGAAGAAAAGAATCTGGTGCATGACGTTCCGGATCATGAATGAAGGGAAAGGAATGGATATCGAGATGAAAAAAATACTCTGTGGTTTACGGTATCTTATAATTATTATGATCAGTCTGTTGTGTCTGGCGCCTTTTGGAATCCTCCTGATTCTGGCTTTAAATACGCCCCGGCGCAATTTTTATGAAGGTAATATGTTTGTTCCGGATTTTTATTCCCAGAATTTCCCGGACGGATGGAAACAGTCCCAGATCGGACACGCAATGCTGAATTCGGGCCTGATTACGGCAGGGGCGATCCTGTTGATCGTAATTTTGGGCGCGATGGCCGGCTATGCTGTCGCCCGTTGTAAAAATAAGTTTAACCAGACGGTTTATCTGATATTTCTCTGTTGTATGATGGTGCCGGGTATTATCAATACGGTGCCGCTTTATGGGCTGATGATCAGGCTGCACGCCGTAAACACTTTGTGGGGGATGACATGCGTGTGCGCCACGCTGGCGATTCCGCAGGCCGTCTTTGTATTTACCGGATTTATCAGGGCACTGCCAATGGAGTTGGAGGAGGCGGCTGTAATTGACGGATGCAGCCAGATGCAGGTGTTCTGGAAGATCATTCTTCCGCTGTTAAAGCCCTCTGTGTCGGCGGTGGTAATCCTGAACGGTTTCGGGATCTGGAACAATTATGCACAGGCTGCTTTTTTCTTACAGGACCGGGCGAAACATAATGTGCCGCAGGCGTTGTCCATTTATTTCCAGCAGTTTGCGGGGGCCAGATGGAATATCATGGCGGCAACGGCCGTGATCGCAATCGTGCCGGTAGTCATAGTCTTTCTGCTCTTCCAGAAGAATCTGATGAGGGGACTGACGGACGGTGCCCTAAAGGGATAGTACCCTCACTGAGGGTAAAGACAGAAAAGTTAGAAAACATAGAAAACGGAGGATGGAAGCGTATGGATTTTTATCCGCGAAAAGCGCAGTATCTGACAGGAGAAGAAGTGTGGCTATGTCTGGAAGCGGAGGATGTTTGTGAGGCACGGCGCTATGACCGGGTGGTGCTAGTGGTTTACTGGCTGGAAGCCAAAATCCGTACCGTGGAGATAGACAGGCTGCAGCAGACGACAGAGATATGCGCAGGCAGCTATGACTCCTGTTTTGCGGGATATGGGGTACGGGCAGTGCTGTATGGGAAAGAAAAGCCACTTATACTGGAAACGGCTTTTGACGTATGCCGGAAGCCGGAATATTCCCTGCGGTATGGGTTTGTCAGCGATTTTGCAAAAAAAGATATGGTAAACGGAGCCATGGAGCAGCTGCGAAAATACCATATCAATATGGTGCAGTTTTATGACTGGTCCTATCGGCATGATAATCTTGTAGTAGAGCAGGATGATTATGAGGATATGATGGGTAAAAAGATTCACAGGGATACCGTGAGGGAGAAAATTGTGCAGGCAAAGCGGTATGGAATGAAACCGATTGCCTACGGGGCAGTCTATGCCGCCTCGAAAGAGTTTTATGAGCAGCACAGGGACTGGGCCTTTTATAATGGGAACGGAGATGTGTTCTGCTTTATTGACAGGTTCTATATCATGAATATACAAAAAGGTTCGCCGTGGAGAAGTCATCTGGCCGCTCAGTATCAGAACGCTTTGGAGAAGATGGGTTTTGCAGGGATCCACATGGATACCTATGGGTTTCCAAAGACTGCTTTTTCCAGGTTGGAGGGTAGGTTTGAAAGGGTGGCATTGCAGAAAGAGTTTGGCAGTCTGATCGATGAGGTCTCTGCGGCCCTTACAGAAACAGGGCAGGAGCCTTTTCTTGTTTTCAATAATGTAGGAAACTGGCCCGTATCGGAGACGGCATGTCATAATGTGAAAGCAGTCTATATAGAGGTATGGCCGCCCTATGAGCGCTATTTTCATATAAAACAGCTGATTTTGGAAGCAAGACGTCTGGTACAGGACAGGAAGCCGGTCATCCTGGCGGCGTATCTGGAGCCGTTTCGCAAAGAGGACGGTCTTCTGGCGGCTTACGCTGCGCGGATCCTGATGGCAGTCATTGTTTCCAATGGCGCTTATCACCTTTTGCTGGGGGAGAACAATGCTGTTTTGACCCAGGGGTATTATGGGGATTACAGCTTAATGGGAGAAGAGACGGCGGCGGTGATGCGCAGGTATTATGATTTCATGCTGCGTTATCTTAATCTTTTCTATGATCCGGAAATGACTGATGTGACCATGACGCATATGGGATGGGATAATTATGAATATCAATGTGGAGCGGAAGCCGGGACAGCCTGTTGGAGCGCCTATGGGGAAAGCGGGAAGCTGTGGATCACGATACGGGAAAGCACAGGATGCAAACTGCTTATATTTATCAATCTGTGCGGCTGCTCGGAAGATTACTGGAATAAAGGAAAAGAAAAACCGCCGATACAGAAGGACATTCTCTGTACAGTGGCGGTGGATGGAGATATAGAAGGGATTTATTGTGCCAGTCCCGACCTGCCGGACAGTACAAGTCAGGAGCTGCCATATGAATCTGTGACGAATGAGAAAGGAAAATTTGTGCGGTTTACACTGCCGGAAGTGGAAGTATGGGCAATCGTGTATCTCAGGTGTTGATCATGATATTTTTATATACATTCAACAGATTTCATAGTTTACTCCAAATTGCCTAATCGTCATCCTCCACATCCGATTTTGGCAGTGAAAAGATAAATTCCGTGCCTACGCCTTCCGTGCTGATCACATTGATGTTCTCGCCGTGGGAGCGGATGATCTCCTTGGTGATGGACAGGCCGAGTCCGGTGCCTTTCTTGTCTTTGCCGCGGGACAGGTCGGACTTGTAGAAACGGTCCCAGATCAGTTTCAGGTCGTCTTTCGGGATACCGATGCCGGAGTCCTTTACGCTGACAAAAATTTTATTATGCTTTTCGGTAGTCTCCATCTTGATGATGGAATCGTGATGGCTGAATTTGATCGCATTGTCCAGCAGGTTGTAGAGAACCTGCTGGATCTTGTCTACATCGGCGAATACATACATCTGGTCGCCGGTCAGTACCAGTTCGATGGCGATGGTCCGTTCGCGGCAGGTGCCCTCAAAGGAGGCGGCCACATTGCGGATCACGCCGTTGATATCAAAATCGGATTTGTTCAGCATAATTCCCTTGGTATTCAGATTGTTGAGCGTCAGCAGGCTGTTGGTCAGCTTTGTCAGGCGCTCCGTTTCATTTAACAGGATGGACAGATATTTCTCGTGCATTTCGGGCGGGATCGTGCCGTCGATCATGGCTTCCAGATATCCCTTGATGGAAGTCAGAGGGGAGCGGAAGTCGTGGGAAACATTGGCTACGAATTTCTTCTGGTCATCCTCGGAGCGGGCGATCTCGCTGGCCATGTAGGACAGGGTAGCCGCCAGATAACCCATCTCGTCTTCACTTTCCACGGTGAATTCATAATGCATGTTGCCGCTGGCGTACTGCTCCGTGGCTTCTGTAATCTTGCGCAGCGGTATATAGACGATTTCCGTAAAAAAGATCAGGATGATCAGGGACAGCAAAAACAGGATTACGAGCATCAGATAGGAAATGGTAAGCATACTGTTGGCTTCCATCTGAATGCTGCCCATAGGCATATGGATGACCACGTAGCCCTTTACTTTATAGTCGGCCGTGATGGGTGCGAAAACACTCAGCATATCTTCTTCGAATGTATTGAAAAAGTTTCCCACGACGTAATTGGAGCCAGCCGTGACCGTGGAATCAAAATTCTCTATGACGATCTCATTTTCCAGATCCAGCGGGGCGGAAGAATCCAGCACAAGGCGTCCGGACGGATTGATGATCCAGAGAACGGCGTTCGTGTAGGCGTCCAGCGCGTCCAGCTGTACTTTGACGGCTTCCAGAGATATCTCGTTTTTGTACAGGTCGGTAGCGTAGGTATTGGCGATGAAAGTAGCCTCGCGGTAGAGGGATTCCGAATGCTCCTTTTTCAGATGATCCAGCGTCATGTTGGCCACAAAAGTAGCCACCACCACAAAGCCAAACAGGCCGAAAATAATATATGCCAGTATTAATTTGAGATAAAGGGTCTTTCGCATGGGTAACCTCGTATTGTATAATGTATTCGGATGCTGACCGCCGCGGCCCTGCCGTGCCTGAAAGCGGGGTAGTCTTACTGTCGAGATTATATCATAAACGGAAGAGTCTGCCCATATGCAAAAGGGAATGCGGACGTGCCGCTTGCTATTATTTTGAATTGTGAATATGATATGGATATGTGGAGAAAAGCTGTTGACCTCGGAAAATGTCTGTAAATTTGCCGGGGGATGACGCGGAACAATCATTATATGAGATCAGAGAACGGAGTAAATAAAAAATGGCTGTACCAACAAATATAAAAACGCTGCTTTCCGGAAATGTTGTGGAATGGGCCAGAATTGAATTTAAAGAAACCTGGGATGCAGAAGCCTCCCTGAAGACAATCTGCGCTTTTGCAAATGATATAGATAACTGGGGTGGCGGATATATTGTGATAGGGGTGAAGGAAAAAGATGGACGTCCCGATGCGCTGCCGGGTGTTTCGCCGGAAAAAATCGACCATTATCTGAAAGATATGCTGAATAAATGCAAACGTATCCAGCCGGAATATCTGCCCATTGTCGAAGTGGCCGATTATGAAGAGAAAAAGTTTATTGTGATCTGGGCGCCGGGCGGTTATCTGCGTCCGTATTCTTCTCCCAGAACCATGGCAAAAAACGAGAAGGAGCGCGTTTATTATATTCGGGAAATGGCCAGTACGATAGTGCCTTCTGAGGAGGAGAAGAGAGACCTTTATAATCTTGCCAACAATGTCCCTTTTGATGACAGGATCAATCATGAAGCGGATTTGACAGACCTTAATCTCACGCTGATCCAGTCTTATTTGAAAGAAATCGGCAGCTCGCTTTATGAAGAGTCCGGGCATATGCAATTTGTGGATTTATGTCGGAATATGAACATTGTAAATACTCTGCCGGAATATACGAAACCTAAAAATGTTGGGCTGATGTTTTTCAGCATGGAGCCGCAGAGGTTTTTTCCCTATGCACAGATTGATGTGGTTCAGTTTCCTGATGATCTGGGCGGAGACAGGATTATCGAAAAAATTTTCAAAGGACCGCTGCATCAGCAGCTTCGCGAAGCACTGCAGTATATTCAGAACAGTATTATTCAGGAACAGATCATAAAGATCCCGAATAAGGCTGAGGCAGATCGGTTTTTTAATTATCCTTATGCGGCTATTGAAGAAAGCCTCTGTAATGCTGTCTATCATAAAGGTTATGATGTCCGTGAGCCGATTGAGGTGCGTGTTCTGCCGGACAGGATAGAGATTGTCAGTCATCCCGGAGCAGACCGTTCTATTACAGAAGAAGGTTTGCGGACATATCATGTATTTAACAGACGATACCGTAACCGCCGGATTGGTGAATTCCTGAAAGAAATGCATCTGACTGAGGGACGCAATACAGGATTTCGGAAAATTTTAAATGCTTTGGAGCGCAACGGTTCACCGAAGCCAATTTTTGAAACGGATCCTGAACGCCTTTCGTTTTGCACCACTTTATTGATTCATCCACTGAAAAAAAGGCAGATGATTATTCACGAAGGGCCTGCCAAAAATGGCAGATGGATTGTATTGAAATAAAAGGAAGGGGCTTTAAAATCCTTGAAAAAAGACACGATCATGATGTAAAAGATTGTGCCTTTTTTCATGAATTAATCTGACAAAGTATGGCAGGTGTTATTGTCCTTTGCATTTTTTGATATGTGCTTTCAGCTTTTTCATGGCCCAGTCGTAATGGCTGGATGTATTGCTGACAAAGTAGGATCCTAACGCGCTGCCGCCTACCCATTTGTATACGCCTTTTGAAAACAGTTCTTCGTTGGAGAAAGTTTCCGCCAGCTGCATGATTTCCCGGTGACTTTGATCAAGCATTTCTTTTGCTTCTTCCAGGGATGTATTCTGATGCTTTTTCCAGAAAAAGACGTTCATCTCGCCATAGGTTTTCCAGTTGTAGGGCCGCGGCAGGAAGGGTTTTTCTTCTCCGTTTTGATTAGCCTGTACCCAGCTTAAGAGGAGCTGGTGCCACTCATAGAGATGGATCAGGACGTCCCGGAGATTTTTGTCCCGTTTCCAGTGCGCTTCTTTCTTTTTCTCATCCGCTGCGAAATCAAATTCGGTTGTCAGTTCTTTTTCTGTCAACCCGTCAATAAGAGTATTCAGTTTGCGGTAGTTGTCGGCGGCTGCGGTCATTAAGTCTGTTTTTGAAGTTGGTCTGCTCATAGAATTCGTACCTCTGTCTTTCTTAGTTCTCAGGTGTTTTGTTCCGGCGTAGGAAGCGGAACAAATATTTGTTATGTTGCCTGCTTTGGTTAAAGAATAGCACATATATCCTGACATCTGATGTCAGGGTTTATTATTATATTGGAAATTCTTTCGTTTACTCAGGATTCACCCGCTTATTCAGGCTTTGCTTATTTATTCGGAATTTAGTCATTTGTTTAGGATTCACCCATTTATTCAGGATTTATTGATTTTTTGTAAATCTGCAGGGCCTGTTCGGCCACGATCTCTCTCAGGTACTGGGGTTCAAGAATCGCGACCTGCGTTCCGAAGGAGAGCAGATAACCAATCAGCCATGCATCCACGGGCATTTCGGCGCTGGCGGTCAGACTGCCGTTATCCTGACAGGTGATCTGTGCTGTGTCAAATTCATCGTAGACGCGGTAGGCGACTTCTCTGGTAAAGGAAAGGACGATTCGCTGGCAGGCAGGCGGCGAAGTCTCTTCCGGCTCCGGATATGGCTTTGGCACAAAGGTCTGTGTCAGCAGTTCCAGGTCTGAAATGCGGTTTAGCTTGAAGATGCGGAAATCCTGCTTGGTGAGGCAGAATGCTTTCAGATACCAGCCTTTTGATTTATAGAGCAATTTAAGCGGGCAGACGGTGCGCTGGCTACTTGTGCCGTTCGTACCGGCGTAGATAAATTTGATTTCCCGGTGCTGGATGACGGCCGTTTTCAGCGTTTCAAACTTTGTGTTGTCGAGGGCGAAGTCGCCCCAGCGTGAGAAATCCACTTCCAGCCAGTTTTCCGTATCCACATGAAAAAGAGCAGCCAGCTTTGTCAGCATTTCTTCGCCGGCGGCATACCCTGTGGCCAGGATGCCCTGGAGAGAGGTCAGGATTTCCTGCTTTTCTTTTTCGGTCAGGACAGCTCTGTCTAAAATAAAATCGTTCAGCAAGCAGATGCCGCCGTTTCTTCCCGGTTCGGTATAGACCGGGATGCCTGCGCTGCTCAATGCGTCAATATCGCGGTAGATGGTTCTTTGGGAAACCTCGAATTTGGCCGCCAGTTCAGGAGCAGTGGCGCGGCCTTTGTCTAAAAGATGATACAGGATCCTGAATAAACGGCTGTCTGACATGACGATACATTGCCTCCTTTTTGGGATTTTCCTTTTTTCTTTTTAGAATAAGCATACCATAAAAATTTTGACACAGGATGGCAGGTTTCGTATTTTTATGGAAGATAAATATAACTTTCGTATTTTACCGGGGTATGCTACAATTTATTGCAGGAAGAGAAGTATTCCTTTGTAACAATAAAATAACAAATCGTTCATAATTTGATAAGGATTGAGAATTATCATGAATAGTAAAGTATTACGTGTCTTAGAGTACAACAAAATAATCGAGCGTCTGACCGACAAGGCCACCTCGGAGCAGGGGCGGAAGCTGACGGCGGCTTTAGAGCCGATGACGGACCTGGAGGCGATCAGGAAAGCGCAGACGGAGACGGCGGATGCGCTGGGATATCTGCTCCGCAAGGGTTCTACGTCTTTTGGCGGCAATAAGGATCTGGGGATGTGTATCCGGTCGCTGGAGATCGGCAGCACGCTTTCCATCGCGGAACTGCTGTGGATTGCGGCTTTTCTGGAAAACGTCAACCGTATCAAGAGTTACGGGCGCAAGGAGCGGGAGGATACGCCGGCCGATTCTCTGGATGAGTATTTCGAGAGTCTGGAGCCTTTGACGCCGCTCTCCAATGAGATCCGCCGGTGCATTCTGTCGGAGGAGGAGATTGCCGACGATGCCAGCCCTGCTTTGAAAAAGATCCGCCGCAGCATGGCGATCGCGAACGACCGCATTCATTCCCAGCTGGCGTCCATGATCAGCGGTTCCTGCCGGACATATCTGCAGGATGCGGTGGTGACCATGCGCAACAACCGCTACTGTATTCCGGTCAAGTCCGAGTACAAGGGGCAGGTGCAGGGGATGGTGCACGACCAGTCGTCTACCGGTTCCACCTTTTTTATCGAGCCGGCAGCTGTCGTTAATCTGAACAACGAGCTGCGGGAGCTGGAGATCAAAGAGCAGGAAGAGATCGCGGTCATTCTGGCCGATTTGAGCGCGCAGGCAGGCGCATATACGGAGCTTTTGACCGGGAATCAGAAAGCTATGACGGCCCTTGACTTTATCTTTGCCAAGGCCGCTCTGGCGCTGGAGCAGAACGCCGCCATGCCTGTTTTCAATACGGAGCATCAGATCCGCATCCGGCAGGGGCGGCATCCCCTTCTGGATAAGAAGAAGGTGGTGCCCATTGATATTCAGCTGGGCATTGATTTTGACCTACTGGTCATCACCGGACCCAATACCGGCGGTAAGACGGTTTCTCTGAAAACAGTAGGGCTTTTGACATTGATGGGGCAGGCAGGACTGCATATTCCGGCGCTGGACCGTTCGGAACTGTCAATCTTTGAGGAAGTTTACGCGGATATCGGGGATGAACAGAGTATTGAGCAGAGTCTGAGCACTTTTTCTTCCCATATGACGAATATCGTGTCGATCCTGCAGCAGGCGGAAGGCAATTCACTCTGTCTGTTCGATGAGCTGGGGGCGGGCACGGATCCCACCGAGGGTGCGGCGCTGGCGATCTCGGTGCTGGATCATCTGCATGGCCGCGGCATCCGCACGATGGCCACCACTCACTACAGCGAGTTGAAGGTTTATGCCCTTTCCACGCCTTTTGTGGAGAATGCCAGTTGTGAGTTCAGCGTGGAAACGCTGCGGCCCACTTACCGCCTGCTGATCGGGATTCCCGGGAAGAGTAACGCTTTCGCAATCTCGTCCAAGCTGGGACTGCCGGATCACATCATTGAGGATGCGAAACGGCATATTACGGAGGATAAGGAGAGTTTCGAGGATCTGCTGGCGAATCTGGAGAACAGCCGCGTGACCATTGAGAAGGAGCGGTTGGAGATCGCAGGCTATAAAGAAGAGGTCAAGGCGCTGAAACAGAAGCTGGAAGCCAAACAGGAGAAGATCGATCAGGCGAAAGAGAAGATCCTGCGGCAGGCCAACGAGGAGGCCCGCGAGATCCTGCGAAATGCCAAGGAGTTGGCGGACGAGACAATCCGCGTTTTCCAGAAGGCGGAGGCCGGTATTTCCATCAAGGATCTGGAGAAGTCCCGCCAGAAGGTGCGCGACAAGATTTCAGAGAAAAATGAAAAACTAACGCTAAAGAACGATAAGCCCACGCATAAAGTGCTGAAGCCGACTCAGATCAAGCCCGGGGACAGCGTCAAGGTGGTGTCCATGGGGCTGAAAGGGACGGTCAGCTCACTGCCGGATAAGAACGGAAATCTGTTTGTACAGTGCGGCATCATCCGTTCCAAGGTGTCCTTGAATGATCTGGTACTGATCGAGGAGGAGACGATCAATACCGGTAAGATGCAGCGGTCTTCTTCCGGCAAATTGAAGATGTCCAAGTCCTATTCCATTTCCACGGAGATCAATCTGCTTGGACGGACGGTGGACGAGGCGCTTTCCGAGCTGGACAAATATCTGGATGACGCCTACCTGGCCCATCTGCCGAGCGTGCGTGTGGTACACGGCAAAGGAACCGGAGCCCTGCGCAATGCGGTACACAATTACCTGCGTAAGAACCGGGTGGTGAAGAGCTACCGCCTGGGAGAATACGGGGAAGGCGACGCGGGCGTTACGATCGTGGAGTTTAAGGAGTAAGGGATTACGTAATAGATAAGAAGCAGAAACAGGAGTTATAAAATATCCACGGAGAGGTATATATGGTAAACAGACAGAAAATCTTGATCGTAGATGACGACAACAATATTGCGGAGCTGATCGCGCTCTATCTGACGAAGGAGTGTTTCGAGACGATGATCGTCAACGACGGAGAGTCGGCGCTTTCGGCGGTGGACAGCTTCGGGCCGAACCTGATGCTGCTGGATCTGATGCTGCCGGGGATCGACGGCTATCAGGTGTGCCGCGAGGTGCGCGCCAAGTCTACGCTGCCGATCATCATGCTTTCGGCCAAGGGAGAGGTGTTCGACAAGGTGCTGGGGCTTGAGCTTGGCGCCGATGATTACATGGAGAAGCCTTTTGATTCCAAGGAGCTGGTGGCCAGGGTGAAAGCGGTGCTGCGCCGTTATAAACCGGTGGCCGCGGAGCCCAGGGCTTCCGACGTCAAGAGTGTGGAGTATCCGGATCTGATCGTCAACCAGACCAATTATTCTGTTATCTACATGGGAAAGACGATTGAGATGCCGCCCAAGGAACTGGAGCTGCTCTATTTTCTGGCGTCTTCTCCGAACCATGTTTTTACGAGAGAGCAGCTTTTGGATCAGATCTGGGGCTATGAATATATCGGCGACACCCGTACCGTAGACGTGCATATCAAGCGTCTGCGGGAGAAGATCAACGATCATGAGCGGTGGCGGATCGCTACCATATGGGGGATCGGGTATAAGTTCGAATCGCGGTAAGATTGAGGACGTTTTCATCGGAACCACGTATGCATCAGGTTTGAGGTTACAGTAGAAGTTTTACAGAAAGGAATCCGGCATGACAGGTAACGCAAGGCTCCCCATGGGGATTGAAGATTTTGAGGAAATGCGTACACAGGGTTACTATTATGTGGATAAGACGGGTCTGATCCGGGATCTTCTGGATCACCTGGGCAAGGTGAACCTGCTCACACGTCCGAGACGTTTCGGCAAAACTTTGAACATAAGCATGTTGAGATGCTTTTTTGAGGTCGGGAGTGACAGCGGACTCTTCGACGGGCTTGAAATCTCGAAGGAGAAAGAGCTTTGCAGGCAGTACATGGGCAGGTTTCCGGTCATCTCCATCAGTTTAAAGGGCGTGAGCGGCAGAACCTTCGATGAGGCCAAAGGAATGCTGCGCAGTATTCTCGGCAATGAGGCTCTGCGGTTTCAGTTTCTGCTTGAGAGCGATTGTCTGTCGGAGCCGGAACGGCAGCAGTACAGAAAGCTTATCGAGCTGAATGAAAAAGGTGTTTTCTCCATGGCGGATGAGCTTTTAAAGGACAGTCTGTTTAAGCTCTCGCAGTTTTTAGAGAAATATTATGGTCAAAAGACGGTCGTCCTGATCGATGAGTACGATGTGCCGCTTGACAAGGCATACCGGTCAGGCTATTACGATGATATGGTTGAGCTGATCAGCGGACTTTTCGGGCAGGTGCTGAAAACGAACAGGAGCCTTTATTTTGCGGTACTTACCGGGTGTCTGCGGATATCCAGAGAGAGTATTTTTACAGGGCTTAATAATTTTAATGTATACACGATCAAAGATGCGCGTTATCGGGAATACTTTGGATTTACGGATGAAGAGATAAGAGACATGCTTTCCTATTATGGATTTATGGAACAGTATGATGCCGTAAAGCAGTGGTACGACGGCTATCAATTCGGTAATACCGGCATTTACTGTCCGTGGGACGTGATCAATTACTGCGGCGATCTGCGTGACGGGAATGTGGCAGAACCGCAGAACTATTGGGTAAATACAAGCAGCAACGATATTGTCAGAAAGTTTATCGGCAGGGCGGGATCGGCGGCCAGAAATGAGATGGAACTGCTGATCGACGGTGGCAGCATCCGGAAAATGATCCGGCAGGAGCTGACTTATCGCGATCTGGATTCTGATGTTGACAACCTGTGGAGTATCCTTTTTACAACAGGTTATCTGACGCAGCGGGGACAGCAGCAGGGCGACATGACGGAACTTGTCATTCCGAACAGGGAGATACGCTGGATCTTTGTGCAGCAGATCCGCAGATGGTTCCAGGAAGAAACGAAAAAGGATACCGCGAAGCTGGAGCGTCTGGGAAGGGCGTTTCAGGAAAATGATGTGAAAGCGGTTGAGGATACTTTTACCGCCTATCTGGGGAAGACCATCAGTATCCGCGATACGAATGCCAGAAAGGACAGGAAGGAAAATTTCTATCACGGGATCCTGCTGGGGCTGTTAAGCAATCTTGACGGCTGGTGTGTGAGATCCAATGCAGAGTCGGGGGATGGCTACAGCGATATCATGATCGAGATCGAGGCGCAGGAGATCGGTATCGTGATCGAACTGAAATATGCCGAGAACGCCGCCTTTGATGCCGGCTGCCGGGAAGCTCTCAGGCAGATTCGGGAAAAGAAGTATGAGGAAGCGCTTGTCAGAGACGGAATGAAGACAATCTACCGGTACGGCATTGCGTGTTATCAGAAACGCTGCAGAGTTATCTCAGGCTGACCCTGCATACAAATATAGTAAACGAAATTTCTAATGTCGTTACCTATAGAATGACTGTGCGCAGCCGGAAGCTGTGAGGAAGGAGTACACGTTACGCGTGTGCTTTTTTTGTGTAAAAACTTATAATAAACGACATAACAACAAAAGTCATTAGGCAAATCAGCCAAAAACAAGCACCTGAAATTGTAAAAATACAACAAAACGTATTTACTTTTTACAAAATCGGACTCCAGTCCTATGTTTCTATAGGGACATATGTCATGATATCGGCATACAAAGTTCACTCTTCCTGATTTCGATGACCCGGGCTTTCTGAAATCTCAGGGAGGGATCTTAACGGTATGACGCGTTGTGCAGGATTAAGGTAATAAGTGAGATGAGACAGGAGGAAATATTTTTATGAAAAGAAAGATGATCGCCATGTTTCTGGCGGCTGCAATGACATTTTCCCTGACGGCGTGCGGCGGCAGCGGCAATGCGGCAGACAAACAGACCTCGGCTAAAGCGGAAGAGTCCGGCGGCGGTGGGGAGGAGGCATCCGGTTCGGATATCAGCCTTGCCATGATCACCGATTCCGGTGACATTACGGACCAGAGTTTTAACCAGACCACCTATGAAGCCTGTAAGGCGTTGGCGGAGGCCAACGGCGTTGATTTTACCTACTACAAACCGGACAGCGATTCCGACGAAGCGCGTAACGCAAGTGTTGATCAGGCAGTAGCGGGCGGAGCGAATGTGATCATGATGCCGGGATATATGTTTGCGGCAGCGGTGGTGGCGCAGTCGGATCTGTACCCGGACGTAAAGTTTGTCGCGCTGGATGTGAGCGCGGGCGATATCTGTGAAAAGGGTGTGGGCGAGGGTTACGATTACAACCCGGATAACTGGGACGTGACGGAATACTATAATACGGACAATGTATACTGCTGCACGTACCAGGAGGAGATATCCGGTTATATGGCGGGATACGCGGCTGTCAAACTGGGGTATAAGCATCTTGGATTCCTGGGCGGCATGTCCGTACCGGCCGTTACCCGTTTTGGCTACGGCTATGTGCAGGGCATCAATGATGCGGCGAAGGAGCTGGGAATCGCCGGGGAAGTGGAAGTTGAGTATGTGTGCGGCGGCCAGTTCTACGGCGACGCGGACATTACGGGAGCGATGGACACCTGGTATGGAACAAAGGGTGTGGAAGTCGTATTTGCCTGCGGCGGCGGTATCTTTACTTCCGCAGCCGAAGCGGCAGTCAAAACCGGCGGTAAGGTGATCGGTGTGGATTCCGATCAGGCGCCGATCATCGACCAGACGCAGGAAGGGCTGACGGTCACCTCCGCCATGAAGGGACTCTCCACCACGGTAAATACGGTGCTTACCGACATTCAGGACGGCAAGTGGTCGGATTACGCGGGCAAGATCGACAATCTGGGAATGGTTTCCGAGATCCCGGAGGAGAATTTTGTGCAGCTTCCCACAGCAAGCACGCAGTGGGGAGACGGCTTTACGGAAGAGGATTACAAGACGCTCGTGAAAGCGATCTATAACGGAGAAGTTAAGATCTCCAATGATATTTCGGCGGTATGGAATTTATTATGGACTATGACCTTTACAGGACGACGCTGCGGGCCATGACAAACTGCACGGTGGTGAAGATCTCCCGGGTCATGTTTGAGAAATGGATGTATTCCGATATCAGGGCCATGAAATATGAGGCCAAGCAGGTAGGGGAATATCTGCTGGAAGAGGGTCGAAACAGCCGGCTGTTCCTTTTTATGCAGGGAGCAGACAGACTGGCGCTGCTGCTTGTGGAACGATACGAGAAATACCAGAAGAACGACTGTCTGCATATGAAAGGCAGTCAGCGCGATCTGGCTGATGTGACGGGACTGTGCGTGAAGAGCATCGGCAGAGGGATCAAAAAGTTTATGGAGGACGGCCTTTTGACAAAAGAAGGCAAGCAGATCGTGATCAACAGACAGCAGTACGAAGGACTGAAGCGGATGGTGTCGGAAAAGGTCGATCTGGAGTAGGGGCTGTCGAAGAGCAGCCGGAGATGTGGTAATTTAGAATGTTTCAAAATGGAGGTTAAGAATGAGTAAGATTTATGATAAACTGGAAGTGTGCATGAAGAGCATCAGGAAACAGACGGACTTTAAGCCGGAGACGGCGCTGATTCTGGGATCGGGGCTGGGAGACTATGCGGATGAGATACGCATCGAGCAGACCGTTGCCTATACGGAGATCGAAGGGTTTCCCGTTTCGACGGTGGCGGGCCATAAAGGAAGGTTCGTATTCGGCTACGTGAAAGAGACGCCGGTGGTCATCATGCAGGGAAGAGTGCATTACTATGAAGGGTATCCCATGGCTGACGTAGTGCTGCCCACAAGACTGATGGGACTTATGGGGGCGAAGAAGCTGATCCTGACCAATGCGGCCGGCGGCGTGAATCCTGACTATCGGCCGGGAGATTTCATGCTGATCACGGATCATATCACGACGGGCGTGCCCAGCCCGCTGATCGGCGCCAATGCCGATGAACTGGGCGTAAGATTCCCAGATATGAGTGAAGTATACAGCCTGCGGATGCGCGGGATCATAAAGCAGGAAGCGGCAAAGCTGGGCATCGGACTGAGAGAGGGCGTCTACGTGCAGCTGACCGGACCGGCCTATGAGACGCCTGCGGAAGTCCGTATGTGCAGAGGCTGGGGAGGCGACGCAGTGGGCATGAGCACGGCCTGCGAGGCGATGGCGGCCAGACATATGGGAACGGAAGTATGCGGTATTTCCTGCATCACCAATCTGGCGGCCGGCCTGTCGAGTGCACAGCTGGACCATAAGGAAGTGCAGGAGACGGCGGACCGGGTGGCCGGGCAGTTCAAGGCGCTGGTCACGGCAGTGGTAAGCAGCATATAACGATATGTAGAGATATAGCGATATATAGTGATGTGCAGCCATATGCAGCAGCATACGGCGTGAATGCAGTGCCGATCAAGGCGGATGACATTAATAGTTGTACTGAAAGTTCCTGTGTAAATTTTCGAGGATATTTTTTAGTGTGCAAATTCAGAAAGGAAGGCGCGGGGGACTATACTGCGAGTTCTGAATTTGAACAAAAAAGATCGAAATATTTGCACAGGATTTTTTCGGTACGGAATATCAGGGAGGTATGTATGGAACAGACGCTGCTGCCGGTGTCGGTGCTGTGCCATCATGCGCTGGTGGATGGACGACATATCGGGGATTTCTACAGGTATCTGGAGGAGGAGATGGTTTTTTTGTGTGATCATAACTAAGGATTGCGGCTGGAGCAATCATTGAGTATACTTATAGTAAACGACATAACAAATTGTTGGCTGTAAAGTTAAAGAAGAAACCGGAAAGGAGGTACGGACATGGCAAGGACGGTGAGCATCGGGAATCAGGATTTTGAAAGCCTGCGGCTGAAAAACAGCTTTTATGTGGACAAGACAGGCTTCATCCGTGAATGGTGGGAATCGGAAGATGTGGTGACGCTGATCACCCGCCCCAGGCGCTTCGGGAAGACTTTGACCTTGAATATGCTGGAGAAGTTTTTTTCGGTTGAGTATGCCGGCAGAGGGGATCTGTTTGATGGGCTGGCTATCTGGAAGGAAGAGAAGTACCGCAGTCTGCAGGGGACATATCCGGTACTCATGGTCAGCTTTGCGGATGTCAAAGAGAACACGTTTGCACAGACCAGAAAAGCCATGTGCCGTATTTTGCGGTTTTTATATGATAAATTCAGTTTTTTGCTGGAAGGAGATTTGCTGAGTGAGAGTGAAAAGAAAGATTTCCGGAAGATCTCTGCAGAGATGGAAGATAATGAGGCGTCATTTTCTTTGAAGATGCTGTCACTTTATCTCTCCCGCTATTATGGGAAGAAGGTGATCATCCTTCTGGATGAGTATGATACTCCCATGCAGGAAGCTTATTTAAACGGATATTGGGAGGAGATGGTGGCTTTTACCAGAAACTTTTTCAACGCCACTTTTAAGACAAATCCTTATCTGGAGCGCGCAGTGTTGACAGGCATCACGAGGATAAGCAGAGAATCCATGTTTTCGGATCTGAACAATCTGGAAGTGGTGTCCATTACCTCCGGGAAGTATGTGAACAGTTTCGGGTTCACAGAAGAGGAAGTGTTTACTGCACTGGGTGAGTTCGATTTGTCTGACCGTAAAGAAGAAGTAAAAAGTTGGTATGATGGTTTTGTATTCGGGAGCCATGCGGAGATATATAACCCATGGTCCATAATCAATTATCTGGATAAGCGGTGCGTGGGGCTTTACTGGGTCAATACCAGCTCCAATAGTCTGGCTGGTAAGTTGGTAAGAGAGGGAAGTCCCGAGCTGAAAATGAATATGGAAAGGCTGCTGCAGGGAAAATCTTTTGTCGTCAGGCTGGAGGAACAGATCGTGTTCAGTGATTTGGATCAGGGGGATGAGGCGGTATGGAGCCTGCTGCTTGCCAGCGGTTACTTAAAGGCGGTACGCCATGCATTCAATGCCAATCTGGGAAAGGCGGAATATGAACTGAAGCTGACGAACAGAGAAGTCCGTGCCATGTTTGAAGGTATCATAGAGGGCTGGTTTGGGAGATGCAGAGGAGTCAGCAATGCTTTCCTGAAAGCATTGCTGTCTGGCGATCTGAAAGGAATGAACGCATACATGAATAAGGTTGCGCTCCAGACTTTCAGTTACTTTGATACAGCGGCGAATCCATCGGAGCCGGAGCGGTTCTATCATGGTTTCGTGTTGGGGATGATGGTGGAACTGGCGGACAGGTATGTGCTGACCTCCAACCGGGAGAGTGGATTTGGCAGATACGATGTGATGCTGGAGCCGAGACAGGACACAGGCGTAGCAGATGCATTGGAACTGGATGCTGTTATCATAGAGTTCAAGGTGCAGGATATGGAGGAGGAAGAGAAGCTCTCTGATACGGTGGAAGCAGCTTTGCAGCAGATTGATAAGAAAAAATATGACACAGCACTTGTGGCGAAGGGAATTCCCCAAAATCGGATACGGAAGTATGGCTTTGCCTTCTGCGGCAAAAAGGTACTGATCGGGAGAGCAGGGGATGAGAGGCGCCGTTCTTTACAAGGCGGGTGAAAGAAGCTATACTATTAGGCAGGAAATAACAGGATATATTTTCTCTGCGGCAGCAGGGCGGGAAGGCTGTATATCTTATGGCGGAATGGAACAAGGAACAGAATAGCGCAGGACAGAGAAATGCGATGCAGGATCCGGCCCGGGAACCTCACATGGATCAGAAGGCCGGGAAGGAACAGGCGGAGTATTCGCCGCCGATGCAGTCGGACTTTCTGCGGGAGACTATCAAGCAGAAGCCGATCAATAAGAAGAAGCTGCTCAGAAGGACGGCGCTCACCGTGGTAATGGCGGTGGTCTTCGGTCTGGTGGCCTGTTTTACTTTTCTGGTGCTGGAGCCGGTCATCAGCAACCGTCTGTATCCGGAGGAAGAGGCTGAGGAAGTACGGTTTCCGGAAGAGACTGTGGCGGAAGAGATGAAGCCGGAGGATATGCTGGTGGAGGAAGAAGAGGAACCACCGGAGGAGGCGCCGCCGGTGGAACTGGAGGACGAGCAGATCGAAGAACTGCTTTCTCAGGTACTTTCCCAGGTGCAGTTCGGGCTGGAAGACTACAGGCAGCTCTATGAAGAGCTGGCACAACTGGCGCAGAAGACGGGACGTTCCGTGGTTACCGTGACAAGTGTCGTGTCGGATGTAGACTGGTTTAATGATATTTATGAAAATGAGGCTTCCGCATCGGGGATTATTGTGGCCAACAATGGCAAGGCTGTTTTGATTCTGGTAAGCGCCGGTGCGTTGAGTGATGCAGACAGCATTATCGTGACTTTCTGTGATCAGAGTAAGGTGAATGCGGAACTGGTGCAGAAGGATACCACGACCGGGCTGGCGGTACTTTCGGTTCCTCTTGTGTCCATCGGGGAGGAGACCATGGATGTGATCGATATTGCGAAGCTGGGCAGTTCCAACAATGCAAATCTGCTGGGGAAACCGGTGATGGCACTGGGCAGTCCGATGGGAACGAGTGGAACGGTATGTTACGGCATTGTTACATCTGTGGGAACGGTGATCGACCAGCCGGATTCGGCCTATAAATCTATTATTACGGATATATACGGCAGCCGAAACGCGACGGGTATTCTGGTTGATCTGAACGGAATGGTGCTGGGGATTATCGATAATGTGAATACCAGCAATGATATGGGCAATCTGCTGACAGCCTATGGTGTGACGGAGCTGAAACGGACAATTGAGAAAATGTCCAACAATCAGGAGAGGGCTTATCTGGGGATACACGGCGCAGATGTGCCGGAGGAAGCGATCAGGGAATCAGGAATGCCCACCGGAACCTATGTCAAGGAGATCGAGATGGATTCTCCGGCGATGAATGCAGGCATCCAGAGCGGTGATGTGATCATAGCAGCCAACGGGACGCCTATTGAAAACTATAAGGATCTGCTGAATGTGTTGAATATTGGAAAACGCCTCTACCCCAAGCACACCCGGTTCATCGGCGTTCTTGCAGCGGGCCAGGGATTCGCCCACGTCCTCCGCCGTCACAGGGGCACCGTTGTGGAAGGTGACGCCCTCCCGGATGGTAAAGGTATAGGTCAATTGGTCGTCGGAAATCTCATACTTTTCCGCCACGGCGGGAATCAAATCCCCGTCGGGGGTGGGCTTCATCAGGCCCTCGAATACGTTGAACATGACCTCCTTGGTCCCTGCCGCCACCGCTTTGTGGGGGTCAAGGCTCTCGTCCAGGTCCTGGGCGATGCCCACGGTAATCTCGTTCGCCCGAGCTTCCGAGGGCTGC
>OFFW01000543.1_pt1 | contig 27255 bp, 25 predicted proteins | sample 1521501 | NCBI WGS metagenome assembly OFFW01 (sample SAMEA3504107, study PRJEB24116) | mouse gut metagenome | biome: mouse gut; feature: mouse-associated habitat; material: faeces | place: Denmark | collected 2011
AGTTTCCAGCGGCTTTTAGGGGATGTGATGAGCGGGAAAATCAACTGCGTTGTAGTGAAAGACTATTCCTGTTTCGCCCGGAATTATAGCGATGCCGGCTTAACACAGCTTTAACACTGTGCCAAACAGCTCCATTCTACCTTACATGCAATAAGTTTCTACCAATTCTATAATCTCCTGATTTGTCCGTATCATCTTCTATACACAAACAAAAAATGCGAGTTGTATTTTTATCCATGTCTGACTGATATATTTTCCTTTTTTTCATTTTATGAAATATATCCTCCGCCTCACTTTGAAGATTAGGCAACTGTTCTTTTTCTTTTAAAAAGAAAAAATAATAATAGGAATCATATTCTCGTTTTACAAATAGAATATCGTAATCGCCATATCCTATATCCAATCCATATTCCCCTTTCATCACATTTGTCAGAATAATCCAAGCTTTCGCTGTATCTCACCCACCAACCGATATACCATACTCGCAGGCCACATCTCTGACGGCTTCTTTTCCCATTCTCTAAGCACTTCTTGTAACACTGCTTCGCTACCTCAATTGCTTTTTCTTCATCTCCATACTGCACTAGCTTTCGATAAATATTCCTATCTTTCTTAAGATATTTCTGCCCTGCCACCTTCTCAAACTTCTCTGCAAACCGATTACAGCATGTATAAGATTCCCTAATTGCAGGCATTTCACCAAAATAAGCATACATCCAAATTTCAAAACATGGATTAGACCATCCGGCATTGATATCATTTCTCTCTGCCAGCCTTATAATTTCATCAAAATCCTTTACCTGATCCCTGTCAAAAACAATCCATGGAATACGATATTGTGATTCTGCATCGGTAATTTCCATCGCCCGTTTCACCAGTTCTGCGGTCTTTGCCTTTTCCACCTTTATTACCAAATGGTCTTTTAGTTCCGCGGGAATGCTATCTCTCAAGCCTTCAAAATAATTCTTCTCTGTTTCCTCCGTATCAGTTACAATCAGGTAATACCCTAATTCAGGTATCCTTGTCCCTACCCGCTTATTCCGGTCTTTTCGTTTCCCAGCCCTGCGGTCGCTGGGTTTGCCTTTCCATTTACTCGTCATCCAAAGTCCTCTCAGTCAGCATTTCCATGGGCTTCAAGGCCGGAATGGCTCCATAACTGCCTGTCAGATATTTTTTAGACAAAGCCTCGTCTCTACGTACCTTATTGCCTTCTTCATCTTTAAAGTCAGCCAGAGAATATAATTCAGAAACTCCATCCCTGTTTTTATTGACTAGCCATATCTCATCCCGGCGAAGCAATTCATTAGAAAACTGCCAAACATCATGTGTCGTAAAAATTAACTGTGCATTCTGCGTATTGATTTCTGGCGACAAAAAGGTCAATATAATATTCCGTACCAACAACGGGTGCAATCTGGCATTTAACTCATCAACAAACAGTGTACCCCCATGATCCAGCACATCTTTTAAGGAAGGATAGAGCGCAAACATTTTTAGCGTACCGCTGGACTCCAATTTTAAAGGAATAGAAGCCAGTTCCTGACTGTCCACCATTTTGTGAAGCGCATCAATCTTATAGCCTTTGCCTGTATCTTTCTCATCTTCCTGCTGCAACTCTTCTACACGAAAATCCTGAATTGCCTCATCAAACGATGCAAAATACTTCACTACATTCCCTTGTACTTCCTTGCTGTCTACAAAATTCTCTGGAAGCACTCTTGAGCGAAAGTAATTTTCTGCCGGATCTCCAAAATCAAGAATCTCATTATTTAAAAACCAGTCTCTTACCTTTTTTAACTTATCGATCCGCAATTTCGTTCCCAATGAAACAATAAGTGTTTCTTTATTTAAAGATGCTTTGATATTTTCTATATGGCTTTTAGAAAAACCATTCATCTCCAATTCTTCGCCTTTTTTTCGGTAAAAGATTGTTCTGTAGTTGTTCCTTGCTGTTTTAGCTTTGGAATATAGCCATTCCTCTACCACTTCATCGCTTTTCAGTGAAAATCCATATTGATAAATTTTTCCACTATTTTCAGCATTATCTACATAAAATACCTCAAATGTAGTTTCTTCGTCACAACTCTTTCTATCAAACAAGAAAGGAACGGCTTTTATATAATTATTCTCTGTTTTCCGGCGACTATCTTCCTCTCCCCCAAGGTTAAAGGATTCTGACACATAGTAAGTCATATAATCAAATGCATCATATACATTAGACTTTCCACTCGCATTGGCTCCATAAATTGCAGCAACCTTTAGCAGTTTGTCATTAGCAATATCCACCACATGGCTTTCATGTTCCGTAATCTTAGTAGCTGATAAATCCAGTGATACTTCATCCCGAAATGATTTATAATTTTTAAAGTTAAATTGTATCAGCATTATAATCTCCCTCATTCTTTAATAAAACTTTTATTATATTATACCCTCTATTAAGCAAAAATCAACATCTAATTCTCGCAATCCATTCAATTAGATGCTGATTTTGTTTGGTTTTCATTGTAATCCCTTTATGATAATCATCTAAACAAATCCAATTAATTTACTCAACAAAATTTTAGTTAGTTTGTATCAACACTCTATTTGACGCCAACAATTTTGAAATATCATACACTTTATTCCAAAAATACGTTCTATTCTACATTGGCAGACTATCCGTCCAGCACAGCGCCCCATACCCCACCTTCTCATTCGGATAAACCCTCTCCCCCCGAATCGGCTTCGCCCCTCTGCGCAGATACGCCTTCACCTTCTCCCCATACAGAAACACATCATTCCCCCTTACAATCCCCCACTCCATCATAAGCGCCGCGCTTCCCGTCACAAAGGGCGCAGCAAAAGAAGTCCCCGAAACCTGCACAAAGGTATTATTCGGTCCCACGGTATTAATATTCGTTCCGGGAGCGGCAATATCCGGCTTTACGTCTCTCTGGGAAATCCGCTCCCCCGGAATGCTCATAAGAGGATAGCCCCTGCCTGAAAAATCCGCATACCCGTCAAGCGCGGCGTTATAAGCGCCCACCGTAATCACTTTTGAAGCCGTGGAGGGAATTGTCAGCGTTTTATCCGGTGTGGGGGTAAAAAAACGCGTGCCTGCGTTCAGCACCGCGCTGCTTGGCAGATAAAAATCATAATTTCCGGTTACCGTCTCAACAGGGTACAAATTAAATATCCATATTCCCTCATTGACATATCTGCCCTCAGGAAGAAAATCAAAGTAAATTTCCTGATTTACGGAATACGGCGAAGGCTCGCCCACATAGATTAAAACCTGCGTGTTTTCCAGAATAACGGTTCTTCCTCCCGTCATCTGTATGTCAATGTCCGTCTGCCTGCCTCCCGGTGAAATCAGTTCAATTCGCAGAATATCCACATATTCTTTCCAGAACTGGACGCTGAAAGCGGTCTGGTAGCTCCCCACGCTCAGTTCAATCCTTTTCGCGTCCGTCCTTGCCGCGCTCATGCCAAAACTCCCTGAAACATGGCCTCCTGCCGCTCCCTCGTTTCCGCTCCCCACGCATATGACGCACCGGCCTATTTCAGCCGAATTGTCGAGAAAACGTTCCACCAGTGAAGTTCCGTCATGGGAACCATAAGTATTCCCAAAACTCAGGTTAATGGCAAGGGGCTTTCCCAGTTCCACCGCCTTTTTTACCGCATAGGTCACGGCCCTCATCAGTTCCGTGGTTTTAGGGAAAGAATCCGGTCTGGGCGTTCCCATTTTTACAATCAAAAGTTCGCTTTCCGGCGATACGCCCTGATATTGTCCGTCCGACAGACGCCCGCCGGCTGCCGCTATGGCCGCCACCGCCGTTCCGTGCCCCGATGTGTCTGTACTTGGGACAATGCTTTTCGGAAAGCGGCTTTTTAACGCCGCGTCGATACGGTATTTTGAAAACTCCACCCCTATGGCAAACCCTTCCGGCGGTGCCGCTTTTCCCGCAAACTCTTCATGCCCTTCCGGGAGCTGACGGTTCACCTGCTCCGCGTCCAATGTCTGGTCCCACAAGAACTGAATCCTGGAATTCCCCTGCCCGTCTCGAAATTCCGGACTTTCGTAATCAATTCCCGAATCAATTACCGCAATCAGAACACCCCTGCCGGTCAGATATGGTTCCCTTGCGGTAACAGGGAAAATGCAGGACGCCTGTTTTCCCTGTAAGGTAGAAAAATAAAGTCTTTTTGGCTTCTCCACATACTCCACCTCGTCCAACTGCGTGAAGGTGTCAATCAAACTCTCGGGTATGGTAACAATGGCATATCCCGCTATCAGCTCCTCCACCCGTATCACGTTACTTTGCAGTCTCCCGATATCTCCGTTGTACTTCACTATCAGCTCCCATACTCCGGTATCCTCATAAAAACCAACTCCTAACTGGCCGGATTTTTGGCGCTGCGTTTCCTCTATTTCAAGGGCAAGATTGAGCAGTGTTTCCAGTTTTTGATTTGGCATAAAAAGCCTCCGACTATTCGGGTAACTTCTATTATTATTACTTTATGCAGCGTCTGCAATTTATGTGAAACCAGCCCTAAAACCTGTTTTCCCCCGGCATTTGCATACAAAAAACTGCTGCCTGGAAGTTCCCAAAACGCAGCAGTCTCTTTTTCTAAAATGATATCTTTTTATACTTTTATGAATAATTATCCGCTAAACTGAAAAATTCTTCCTTGACGGCAAGAAATGCTTCCAGAAGCCTGGGCGAAAAGCAACCGCACTCCCCGTTCAGAATCATACTGTAAGCCGTTTCCTTGTCAAAGGCTTTTTTGTAAACTCTCTCCGCCACTAACGCGTCAAATACATCGGCAATGGATACAATCTGTGCCGCAATATTGATTTCATCCCCTTTCAGCCCGTCAGGATATCCGCGGCCATCGTATCTCTCATGGTGATGCCGGCAGATATCATAGCAGTACCGGAAATATTCCTCATCGTCAAGGTGGACAAAGGACGCTATCATTTCCGCCCCCTTGGAGGTATGCTCTTTCATTACCTCAAATTCTTCCTTGGTAAGTCTGCCCGGTTTTAAAAGGATTCCGTCAGGAACCGTGATTTTTCCGATGTCATGCATTGCCGCAGCCTGGCTGATAATATCTATTTTCTCCGTTGTCAGTCCGTATTCCGGGAAGCTTCTCTCGATTTCTTCCGCCAGCGCTCTTGTAAAGACGCGGATTCTCTTAACATGAAGCCCTGATTCCATATTTCTGAATTCTACTACGTTGCTCATGGCTTCTATCATAGCGTCGTTCGCATTGCGGAGCTTCTGCGCCTGGTCTTTGAGCAGCGCGTTCTGTTCCTCCAGCTCTGCCGTCTGTGTTTTAACCAGCGACTCCAACTGCGTCTTGTAAGAGTACAGGTCAATATTATTTTTGACCATCTGTTTTACCACAGGCGCATGATAGGGCTTGTGAATGTATTCCACCACGCCGTATTCATAGCCCCGGCGTTCATATTCCACAGATGTTTCGCCTGTAATCATAATAATCGGTATCTGAGGAATCAAATCCTGGTTTTTTAACTGTTCGAGTACTTCAAACCCGTTCATAACGGGCATTACCACGTCAAGCAGAACCGCAGCTACGGCGTCTATATTTTCCATCAGCAGCCGAAGGCCTTCTTTTCCGTTTTCAGCCTCCAGAATCTTATACTCATCCCTGAAAATTTCCGCCAGCATCTCGCGGTTTATTTCCATATCTTCAACGATCAGTATTGTATTTTTCTTCATTGCTAGCCTCCACTATTTCATATTCAAATTTGCCAGAGCACTGTTTTATCCATGTACGAAAGATTATGACATCCCGTCTTTGACATAAAATTTTTAAGCTCATCATTGACACTGCTTATCTTATCAAAAACAGATTTCACCCTATTCTCCTTTGGCGGGGTCGTAAACGTCTGTTTTATAAATACAGCCGATGAACCTAAGGCAAGCGCCTTAAATGCATCCAGTCCATTCGCTATTTCACAGTCCACAAATACGGGTATCTGTGCATTCACTGCATTTAAAATACCCGGCAATGACACAAACGGCGAAATGGCATACCCGGAAAGGCTGTTATGGACGGACATCACAATGCCTGACGCGCCCGCCCTCAGACATTTATAAGCGTCTCTTTCGCTTAAGATTCCCTTGACAATAAAGGGAACGGACGCGGCGGAAGCAAATTCCTGTATTTCTTCCATACTCTTAAAGGCCGTATTATCACCTGCCCCATCGTCAAGCGCAAGGGAAATATCGATTCCGACAGCCAGCACACCGCATTCCTGTGCCTGCTCAATTTGCGAAATTACTAACTTATTATCGGCATAAGGTCTGATAATCTTGATAGCCAAAACGCCTGTATCCGTAATTTCCGAAAGCTTTTCCTTTTCTTTCGTGTCAACCCAGCAAATAATACCGGCTTTTCCGGCCGCCCCGGCCGTTTCAACGGTTTCCGCTTTATGTACGCCTTCCGAATCGGATATTGCCACCATAACGGGCGAAGTAAACTTTTTTCCATATACAGCAAACGAAGTGTCCGCTTCTCCACTGTCAATATACCGTGTCTCCACAAGCAGTGAATCAAAATAATCTCTTGTAAAGAGACTGGAATAGCCCTTTTTTTCGTATCCCATCGTCTCTCTCCTTCATTTTATCGCTTGTTTTTTTATCTTAACGGATATCAATGAAAAAGTCAATATCCCCGTTGTATTCTGCAACTGTCTCCGCTTCGGTTTAGTTTTCCGTATCCCATTTTTGGTAGCTTGCCGCTGCCTCCTCCTGAAACTGCGCGATTTGAAACAGCCTTTTGATAATTTTGTCTATTTCTATCGCCGAGAGCTTTACTCCATGATACAGTCCGGCATGGCCTTTTATATAAAACGGAATAGCGTCTGCCGTCTCTCTTATCTCCTTTACCAGTTTATCTATCCGCAAGGTCAGGTTCTTTGTCTTAGCAGCCTGTCCGGATAGCTGTCTGTAATCCACCTGCAGATTCAAATTTGCCGGAAGCCCTCCGCCGGAATATTCCTTATCAAATAAAGAGTATAACAATTTTCTTCCCTCTTCTTCTGTAAAAAGACTTCCTGCAATCAGAGGGATTCCCTGCACCGTAAAATCCTTCATATCCTCCAGCGTCAGCTTCTCTCCGTTTATTCCTTTTTTCTGCCCCCGCAGCGCCTCCATAAGCTGCATGATAACGGCGGCGCACCCGTCCCGCTCTCCCGGCACAAGTTTCATCATGCCGCCGGAAAGAGCCGCCGCATATTTCCCAAGTTCTCCCCTCTTTGGCACGTCGCAGTTCTTCCTCCCGTGAAAAACCGTGACGCTTTTTCCGGTTTCCGAATCGGTGTTCAGAGAGGCAAACATATATTTAATGTCGTGGTACCCGGCAAAATTCGTCTTTTCCACAGGGGTCTTTATGTATCTGATATGCTCCGCCAAAATGATGGAGCTCCCCAAAACGCTGACATAATCGTTTTCTCCGTGAATGCCGTATATTTTTTCCCTTCTTTTATCGTATTTCTCATCCCCGTACCTGTCTTTCCATTTATTTATGGCTGTCTCCGAGAAGCCCTGCCCGTCCACGGAATAACAGGCGTCCACAAGGTTTTCATACTTTGTTTCCATAGTAACAAACTGCGCCTTATTTCCTCCCTTGGAATGTCCGGTCACGATGATTTGACTTTCCTTTCCGATATCCAGCGTCTCCACCACCTCCTCAAAATAGGAAAGCGCGCGGTTTTGCTGTGTTGTCGATTCTTCCGTCATTCCCAATCCGTTGTCAGGCCATTCCCCGTCTCCGGTTCCCCGGTAGACCACATAATAGCTGCTTTTGTCGCCGCTTTGAAAGGTACAGGCGGCGGTTCCGGAATCATATCCCATATTGGCGCTCTGACAGCATATCTTAAGACTGCCTATCTCTTCGTTTTGCACCGCCTCCCGAAGTACCGTATATTCTCCGTAATGAGCGCCTCCTCCTCCGTAATCGGGTTCCGTCTTAAGGCTGTCAATAATTTCACTTAATGTAAGACCGTCCCGGGCCTTTGTATAATCCAGATACATATAGGTGTCCAGCACCATGCTGATTTCCGCTTCTGAAATTTTTTCGCTGATTCCGGCCGCCTCCTTTCCGGTTCTGCTGCAATTATGCGCTCCGCGCTGTGTCATACCGCTACGTTACTGTTTTGCTGTGTCATACCACAACGTTACTGTTTAAGCTTCCGCCCTGCTCCGCGTTTCCGGCCTCCGCTTTCTGGTACAGCGCCGCCATCTCCTGTAAATCCTTTACATGCTCCTGCACCATCCGGTAGAGCCTGTCCATATCCGTCTGCAGGGACTGAAATTTATTCCCGTAAGCGTTCGCAGCTTCTCCCTGCCAGATGCCTTTCATTCCCTGCACCAGAGACATCATTTCTCCGGTAAGGCTCTTAATCTGATTGCCTGTGTCTGCAAATTCCCCTGATGTCTGGACCAGCTTTTCCGGCGTTACCTTTAATATTCCTACCATATAAATATACCCTCCTCTCTTAGTAGTTTCTTGCGGCCGCAATTTCCCTGTTTCTTGCCTCGGCCTGCTCGTACCTGGCCGCAATTTCCAAAAGTGCCTGTACATACTGGACGATAAGCTGGAAAAAGACGTCCATCTGCTGCTTATCCCGCGTAAATGCCTGATGGAACGCGTCTCTTGCCTCGCCCTCCCACATACCGCATAAAGCGTTTTCCTGTTCGTTTAAAACCGCCGTCTTTGATTTGAACCGGCTGTTTAAATCCGAAAGTCTTTCCGCCCTGTTTCGTAATTCTGATGATGTTACACTGAAAAAAGCCATATTTTTTCCTTTCCTTATTTTTATAAATATACTCTTACCGACGCCAACTGGTTACTCAGCATTTCTGCCTGATACATCTTTTTTGCCCGCTTTTCCATTTCTTCCGCTATCTTTAATATTCTTTCCGCCTCAGAAATCAAAAGCACGCAAAGCTTCACCTCCTTTCCCGCAAGAACGTCTGCGCACTCGCTGTTCCAGCAGCTTTTTTCTTCGCTGACGAGCCGCATCATGTCGTTTTCGCCTGCCGCCTTCAAGGCTTTTGCCAGACTTGCAAGCTCTGCGGAGAGCCGCGTCACTTCTGTGAAATGCATTTCAATTGTCTGTAACGACTCCAAGATTGCTCCTTTCCGCCCCGTCGTAAACCGCGGCAATCGTGCTCAGCTTTTCAAGGTGCCCAAAAAGGATTCCAAACGCCTTTTCCCCTTCGCCTTTTACAGTAAGAAAATCTGTTTTCAGGTTATGTGCCTGCTGTCCGAAAAAGCAGGCTTCCATCTCGTCGGCCGTATCCGCAGCCGCCGTAAACGCGCGCTTTGCCCTGCCCGCGGCAGCCAGCCATTCCTCCTGCCTTGCTTTCAGCTCCTGCGTCGTTATCCTGATATTGTCCTTCAAACTTTTTCTCCCCCTTTCCTTTATTTGCATTTTCGTTAAAGTTCTTCCGCAGCCCCGAGCATGATTTTTTCCATCTGTGCAAGAGACTGCGCCCTTTCTTTTGCTTTCCCTGTAAGCGCCTCCATTTTGGCCGCGCATTCTTTTGTCTGACGAAGGGCCTCAAGCAGCCCTCTCTCCCACTCCTCCATCGCGCCGCCTTCCCATATCTTTGAAAGCCCTCTTCCCCCTTCCTCCAACAGCGCGAGATTATCCTTTATTCGGGTAATCTCCGCCCCCATTCCGTCCATCCATTCGTTAAATTCCCGTGCTTTTAAACGTATTCTTCCTTCTTCCATTTGCAATCTCAGCCTCAAATCAGTATCAGTCTGGCCCCGTCTCCTATTCCCTGCTGCTTTAAGGTTTCGTTTCCTGTCAGAATCCCCTCCTGTCCCGGAACGTAAAGATACATTTTCCCGGTATCGCCCCGTCCGGTTCCCTCCTTCCTGGCAATCAGCTCCAGAATTTCCTCCAGCACAATATCCGCACTGGCTTCCTCGTCCAGTTCAAAATCATATATCTTATCCAGTACCGGTACCTGTATGTCCACTAAAATCATTTCCTTTCCCCTTCCCTTTCATAGAGCGGCAGCAAAAGCCTTCTGGTTATGTCTCCTGCCCTTTCCTTAAAATATCCGATTCCCGCCGGCTCCGGCTGGTTCTGCTTTGCATAGCTCAAATCGTCGAATGCCAATACCCTCTGGGCCGCCGCGTTGCCTCCCAGATGGATTCCCTGACGCCATGCGGTAAATTCCCGGAAAAATCCGGTTCCCGCCGCCTCATAGTCTCTTTCGGGGTGATAAATCCCTGCCATAAATGCAATTCCCTTATCCCCTCCGGCAGCCTTTTCCCAAAACGCCGTCCGTTCCCGCTTTTCTTCTCCCGCCTGATAAAGATAAGCGCAAAAGCGTCCCATATCGCCGATAAAAACGCATATCTTCCCGCCGGTACTATCCCTTTCCCCGGCATTTTCGCATTTTTCGTTCTCCGGATTTTTCCCTTCTCTCCCGGAGGCGGTAACCCTCAGACGCCAGTTTTCCGCCTCCTTCGCGCTTTCAAGATAAAGAATGCCCTCCCGTTCCTTTAAGTCTTTCAGTCTTTTTTCAAAATCCAGTACCACAACCCGGTTTCCAAGCCGAATCATTCCTTCCGCAAGGCTGCATAAAAAGTTTTTCTTTCCGCATCTTTCGGTTCCCGATACCAGAAAACAACGGATTTTTTCCGGTTCCATACTGCATAACGCGCCGGACGCAAGACAATATCCCAATGGCAGCTTTCCCTGCTCCCAGTCGAAATCCCCGGCAAGGCGGCAAAATGTCGGTTTTTCCGGAATTTCCGGGAATTTTTCCGGCAGACGCCCGCCCTCTTTTTCCATTGCCCTGCCGATTTCTTTTCCCGCTGCCCAAATCATCTCCGCCCGGCCGTATCCGGTCTGTCTTTCGTCAAACAAAGCAGTCTGCAGTTCCAGAACCCTGCCTTCCACCTTACAAAGTCCCCTTCCCTTTTGGTTTTCCTTTGGCAGAACCGGGATATAATATTGCCTCAATATGTCTCCATACTGGAATCTGTCGCTCATTTCCAGCGAAACGGCAGTCTTGATTTTTTCATAAAGCTTCCCGCCCATATCCCCGATATTAGACGCGGATATTACCAGAAAAACCCCAAGAGACGGCCCTTCCGAAGCAAGCTTCATCAGCAGTTCCTCATTCCCATCCTCCAGCAGGCTTTTTAACGCCCTGTAATTATCGACTACAAGAAAAAGACATGGCAGGCTCCCTTTTCCTGATTGGTTGTACTGCTCGAAGCTGATTCCCGACAACAAATTTTTGCGCCTTTTTATCCGCTCCTCCAAGTGAAAGAAAAACACGTCCTTTCCCCTCTTTTCCTTAAGTACGCCAATGCAGTGGGGCATGGCGGCAAAGCTGCCGATTCCCTCCCGGCGCAGGTCAACGGCAAGAAACAGCGCCTCCTTTACCGAAAATTCTGTTCCAATCTGCCACAAAACCGTCTCAAGAAAAACGGTCTTTCCGGTTGCCGGGCCGCCGCAGACCGCCAGATGCCCGTGACGCCGCGGCTCATAGGCATACGGGAAACTGCGCTGGTTTTCCGGGTCGTCGCACAGTCCGATGAAAATTCCCCTTTCCCGCTTTTTAAGCTCCGCAAGATAAACCCTATCGGGAAGTTCCGGAAGATAAAGGGGCTGCGCCGGAAGATAACCGCCCTCCTTTGCCGTCTTTTGTATATAGTCTGTAAGAACCTCCATCTGGCTTTTAAAAACGCCTTTATCCTCCTGTTTATTTTCCATCCGCTTCCCTGTGTCCGACACCAGAACCGCTTTTGCGCTTTTATCCTCCCCCTCCCGATATGGCGCGCCGCAGTAGGCCGCCTTAAAAAGCTCGAAATATTCGTGATTGCCAATCTGCAGGTAGCACTGCCCCGGAGCCGTCAGCGCCGCCGCCTCGTCGCTGTGAAGCATGTCGAGGCTGTCCTGTCTGTCCTGAACCCGCAGACACAGCCTAAATCTGGCGTTGCTCCATATTTTGTCGTCCACCGTTCCGGCCGGCTTCTGGGTGGCCAGTATCAGGTGTACCCCCAGGCTTCTTCCCACCTGTGCCAGTGAAATAATTTCCTGCATAAATTCCGGTTCTTCTTTTTTCAGTTCCGCAAATTCATCCACCACCAAAAGCAGATGGGGCATTGCCCGCTTTGTCTCCCCTTTCCGATAAAGCTTTGTGTACGCGTCAATGTGGTTGACATGAAAATCGCTTAAAAGCAATTGTCTTCGTCTGTTCTCGCTTGCTATGGCCGACATGGCCCGCCTGATTTGTTTTCCTGACAAATTAGAAATGACCCCCGCGCAGTGGGGCAGACTTTTTAAGAGATTCCCCGTTCCTCCGCCCTTATAATCAATCATAAAAAAGTTGACGTCCCTTGGGCTGAAATTCACGGCTATGGAAAGTAAATAGGTCTGCAGCAGTTCGCTTTTGCCGGAACCGGTGGTTCCCGCCACAAGTCCGTGAGGACCGTGAAATTTTTCGTGGACGTCGAGGCTCACCAAACGCCCTCCTACGCCAAATCCTATGGGAACCTTAAGGCGTTCCCCTGTTTCCGACGTTTTCCATCTTATGCCGCTTTCTGTTTCTTCCACCCGCCGGCATCCGTAAAGCTGCAGAAAATCCGTCTTTTCAGGGAACCGCCCGTCCTGTGCCGTCTCCCTGACCCGAAAGCCGGTAATGCCCCGGATATATCTTAAGGCCATCTCCCTGCCGCCGTTTTCCATGCACAGGGGTTTTCTTTCCGCGTTTTCATTCCCCAGATTTAAAATTTCTCCCAACTCCCCCTGCTTTGTCACAAAAAGCCGGCAGCATTTGGGAAGCGCTTCCTTTTCCTCCCCCACAAATACGGCGCTTGCCGGGAAAAGTCCCTGCGGCTCCGTAAGACAGCGGTACAGCGGTTCTCCCTGTATCAGTTCTTCGTTAAAAACAAAGAAAATGTACCAGGGAATGCTGACGCCCTCCTTTGCGCTTCCCTCTTCTTTTGTAAGCGCTTTGGTCAGAACAGGGAGAATTTCTCCGGCCTCCTTCTCGCTGCCTGCCAGAAACCTTGTCTCCTTATCCGCCGACCAGCTATGGGGCAGCCAGCGGAAACAGTCGGCTATTTCCCTCTCCGGGCTTCTGTCTTTGTGGTAAAAGCAGACCGTCTTTACCTCCGTATAGCAGTGGCTGAGGGCTGTCTGCATAAGAAGCGTCAGCACGATTCCCAAAGCGCCTGCCAAATCCTGATTCCCCCATATGCCAATCTGCCGGTTTTCATAAAGATTCACTCCCACAGGCGCTTCTTTTAAGGAAGCAAAACGCTCCGCCAGTTTTGCCGCTTCCCCGGTAAGCCTCCTCTGCACTATGCTTTTGTCGTTTCCGGAAAGCTTTATCCCCATCTGAAAGGGTATATCCCCAATCCCCAGCCGCAAAAACAAAAAATCCTTCTGTCTGTAATACCGGTTCCACAAAACCGCAGGCGTTTTTCCGTTTTCCATAAGAAATGATTGAACGGAGGGATATTTTCCCTCAAGAATCCTGCGGTTTTCGGACTGGCACTGCAAAAGTTCCTCCTTTATTCCGTCCAGATATTCCATGTACTGTCGCTCCTTCTCCTTCCGCTCCCTCCTGCCCGCGTGCTTTCCGTATCCATGTCCCAGAACGCCCCAGAAAAGGGCCAGCAGCGCGCTGCATCCGCTCATCAGCGCGGACAGATAATAAAATCCTCCTCCGGCGCCTTCTATATATTGATTCATCATAAACGCCATAAGAAGCATGGGAAGCACCATGGTAATCCCCGGCCCAAGACTTAGGAAAAGCGGCTGTCTGTGTTCCGCAGCCGGTATCTCGGGCAGCAATATCTCCATCTCGCCGGTATAAAGACGCTCTTCCCGTCCATGGAGCCTTTCCATCCGGCTTTCCGCCGCAGTCCGCGTCCTTATCCCGGTTCCCGGTTTAATCAGATACCTGTCCGGTTTGGAAAAGTCATGCCGGCTGGCAATCCGGCAGATTCCGCAGAAAGAAATGCAGACTATTATCTCCTGCAGAACGAGAAGATGGAGTCCGTAAATATCCACTCTGTCTCCGCTTTGCAAAAGTCTTTTACCCGCAAAAGCCTTCTCATTCAGGTAAACGCCCTCGTTTCCGTTATTTTCGATAAAGTTTCCCGTCTCCTCCGCCCGTATTTCCGCATGCTCCCGGCCAACCAGAGAAAAACAGTCAAAAAAGATTTGATTTTTAAAGGCGCTGCCTACCTTAAACGTTTCTCCTCGTTTCAGCAATACCTTATCCCCCGGTTTTAGCCGGATATTTCCCGAGAGCAATAGCAGCAATTTTTCATTTTTTCCGAAATAAAAATAAAAAGGCGCGTTACCGCTTAATTCCTTTCCGTCAATGCGGATGCTTTCCTCTGAAAACATAAGCTCCATCGCCAGGTCTTTTGAAAGCCCCGTGTCGCCGGACGCAAGCGTAAACCGGTACTTTCCCTGCAGGTCTCCAGGCAGGTTTTTTCTTAAACAGGCGTTTTTACTGAAAATCAGCAAAATTCTGCCATCCCTCCTGCAGTCTTCTTTTGTAAATGCCAACTGCAATACCTCCAAATTTAATCTTATCTTGTGGAAAACAACTGATAACGAACATCCATCGTCTTAAAATGTCCGATTCAACTGACAATGCGTCTGTCAAAACAGTTCCGCATTTAAATAACACTTGTATTTTAAATACAAATTAGAAACTTCCATCCGGATTCGGATTCTAAAAGTGTATTCACCTTAACAGATAAAAATTATTCTGTCAACAGCTTATCGGAATTTTATAATTTTTTTAGAATATAACTTTTTTTACCCCAGAGCCACATCCAAAATCATCATAATCAGAAAACCGGCCATGATGCCTGCCGTGCCCAGATTGGAATGGTCCCCCTGATTTGCTTCCGGTATCAGTTCCTCCACCACCACATAAATCATGGCTCCGGCCGCAAAAGCAAGAAACCAGGGCATATAGGGAGAAATCCATGTGGCAATCAGCGTAATTCCGACGCCAAAAATCAGTTCCACCAGACCCGAAAGGCTTCCCAGGGCAAAGGCCCGCCTTCTGCTCATGCCTTCCTGCCGAAGGGGCAGTGAAATGGCCGCGCCCTCCGGGAAATTCTGTATTCCGATTCCCAAAGCCAGCGCGAACGCAACCGCGAAAAGGGAACCGTCCTCCGGGTGCTGGGACGCCATGGCAAACGCCAGCCCTACCGCCATGCCCTCCGGAATATTGTGAAGGGTCACCGCCAGCACCAAAAGAGTGGTTCTGTGAAAAGAAGTTCTCACACCCTCCGGGCTTTTTTCCCCGAGGTGCAGATGAGGCATCAGAAAATCCAGAAAATAAAGGAAAATCCCGCCCAAAACAAACCCGCCTGCCGCCGGAACCCACGCCGTCTTTCCCATCTTTTCCGCGTCCTCTATCGCCGGCAAAAGCAGCGACCAGACAGAGGCCGCCATCATAACTCCCGCCGCGAATCCCAGAAATATTCTTTGAATGCTCCTGCCCATATCTTTCTTACAAATGAATACCACACTTGCGCCCAGGGCAGTCATCAGAAAGGTAAATCCTGTTCCCGCCCCGGCCCATCCGATTGCCTGATTCATATTGTCCTCTTTCCGCATCCTTTCGGACGCTTAACTCTGTTTTTATAATATACGCCTGTTATCTTATTGTGCCTGTTTTATAGGCTGGAATATACATGGTATCTTTTGCATTTTGCTTAAAAGCCGCGTTCATTGTAAAAACCCGGGTCATATATGACCCGGGCTTTTTGGTACTCTTAAACTTTATTTTACATCATTTCATAAAATATCACATATTATCTCTGTACTCTTCCGGAAGCGTCTCCGCCTGCAAGAGTCTCCACTTCTTTTCTGGACACCAGATTAAAGTCACCGGGAATGGTGTGTTTGAGAGCGGAAGCCGCCACGCCAAACTCCAGAGCGGATTTGAAATCCTTACCGTCCACCAGGCCGCAAATCACGCCGCCGGCAAAGGAATCGCCGCCGCCCACACGGTCCACAATGGGATGGATGCTGTATTCCTTTGAGTGGTAAAATTCTTTTGTGTCTCTGGAATAAATGCAGGCCGACCAACCGTTATCGGAAGCGGAGCGGCTCACGCGCAGAGACGATACGCAGTATTCAAAATTGAATTTTTCTACCATCTGCTCAAAAATGGATTTATAACCCGCAAGCTCAAGTTCCCCGCTTGTAACGTCGGTCTCGCCCGGCTTAAAGCCAAGAACCAGTTCCGCGTCCTCTTCGTTTCCGATGCACACGTCCACGTATTTCATCAGGTTCGTCATAACCTTCTGGGCCTTTTCGGAGGACCACAGTTTCTTGCGGAAATTCAAATCCACCGAAACCTTCACGCCGTGTTTCTTTGCTGCGATGAGGGCTTTTTCCGTGAGAAGCGCCGCGCTGTCGGAAACCGCCGGCGTAATTCCCGTAAAGTGGAACCAGTCAGCCCCCTCGAAAACTGCGTCAAAGTCAAAGTCCGCTTCCGTCGCCGTGGAAATAGAAGAATGCGCCCTGTCGTATACCACCTTTGAAGGTCTCATGGCGGAGCCTGTCTCAAGGAAATAAATTCCAAGTCTCTCGCCGCATTTTGCGATATGATTCGTGGCGACATTATATTTACGGAGGGCGGCAACCGCGCACTCGCCGATTTCATTGTCCGGAACCGCCGTTACAAACTCCGCGTCATGGCCGTAGTTTGCCAGTGATACGGCAACATTTGCTTCTCCCCCGCCGTAATTGATATCAAACTCGTCAGCCTGAATAAATTTTTCATTGTTGGGTGTGGATAATCTGAGCATTATCTCTCCCATAGTAATAACTTTTGCCATTTTTCTCCATTCCTTCTCTATTTATTAAATCTAAATTTATTTTTGCACAAGATGCACCGCAAAACCGCCGATTTCCTCTTTCAGATAAATCGCTTTCAGATTGCCCTTATCGTCTTTCTTTGCCGATTCCTCGTTAAACTCTACGCCAAGCACATTGGAGAGATAATTGACCGCTCTTTCAATGTAATTGGTCCTCACCGCAATGTGTCCGTTCTTTCCAAGATAAGGGGTTTTCATAACCTCAAGCGCAGTTCCCGTAAAGATGGAGCTATTTCCTTCCTTTGCCGGCATACCGAAGATAAATGCAAATCTGTTTGCAGCCTTTCGCGCTTCTTCTTCATTTTCCGCGTTAATTCCCACATGAGCCAGTTCAAAACCAAGCATGGTCTGAACCGCTTCTCTTGTGAGCTGTTCAATTCTGTCCCATTCCCCTGCGTTAATCAAATCGCCGGGAACCATCCAGGAGCCGCCGCAGGCAATAATCTTGTTAAAATCAAGATAGGAAGTTAAATTTTTTGCATTGATACCGCCTGTAGGCATGAAATTCATATTCACATAAGGAGCTGCCATTGCCTTAATTTTTGCCAGCCCGCCCGACTGCTCCGCCGGGAAAAACTTTACAACTTCAAGGCCTAATTCAATCGCCTGTTCAATATCGCTGGGGCTTGACGTGCCGGGTGTAATAGGCACATTCTTTTCAATACAGTACTTTACGGTGTTGGGATTAAGACCGGGGCTTACGATAAACTTCGCGCCCGCCTCCACCGCCGCGTCCACCTGAGCCGCGTTTAAAACGGTGCCTGCTCCCACGCACATATCAGGAAAATTTTCCGTCATAATTTTGATTGCCTCTGCAGCCGCGTCCGTACGGAAGGTCACCTCCGCGCAGGGAAGCCCGCCGGCACAAAGCGCTTTTGCCAGAGGGAGCGCGTCCTTTGCCCTGTCAATTTTCACTACCGGAACAATCCCGATTTTTTTGATTTGTTCTAATACTGCTTCCATAATAACCCTACCTCCATTTCAGTTCCGCAATCGTCCTCACTCGCCGTTTGGCAGACAAACTTCCGCCTGCTTCGCCGCCTGGCAGTTTGGCCTGCTGCGGTAACATTATATAATTTTTACGCTCCTAAAATTTCTTTCACGCAGGCTGCAATTTGGTCGCATTTGCAGTTGGCAAAAAAGTACTCTTTAAACTTATCCCCTGATAATGCGCCTTTTACAAGCTCGCCGTCGAGATTTTTAAGAATCGTTACAATATCAGTATGTGTGACTTCCTTGACTTTGTCAAGAATCTTCTTGTTTCTTTGTTCCGGTTCCACTCTTTCTTTGGGATATCCGCCGCCACCCGGCGCGCAGAACAGTTTTTCAAATATATATTCCAGATTTAATTCGCCGCCCCATCCGAAATTTTCCGCAAAAGGAAGGGCAATACAGTTGCCGTCGTTTACCTGTGAAAACAGATAGGCGTCCAATGGTGAGGTAATGTGGCCGCAGAGAACCTTCGGGAAAGAATTGCACGCGAGCATGGCGCCCTCTCCGGTACCGCAGCCGGTAATCACATAATCCGCCGCGCCTGAATTTAAAAGAACCGCCGCCAGGATTCCGTTCTGCACATAAGTGAGCTGGTGCGCATCCTCCGCAGAGTACATTCCATAGTTAAAAACCTCATGGCCCATGGGCTCCACTACTTTTTTTAAGGTGGCGCAAATCATTTCGTTTTTTGCCGCCTGACTGTTTTCATTAATCAATGCTATTTTCATTACAATCATCCTTTCTGTTTTTTTTGTTTTCTTTTTTCTGCCGCTTTCCGGCAGAATCGTTGTCTCATATATACCGCTCACAACAGGTTTGTCATATACAGACACGTTCGCCGCATACAGGCGTTTTGCCTGTATACGGCTCTATTTTTTCTATCGGCCGGCCGGAGTATTTCCCCGCCCTTAAGCCTTATTCCTCTTATTGAGGCTGTTTTCCGATGTATGCAAGAATACCGCCGTCCACATAAAGCACATGGCCGTTTACAAAGTCGGAAGCTTCTGACGCAAGGAACACTGCCGGTCCCTGTAAGTCTTCCGTCTCTCCCCAGCGTGCCGCGGGCGTCTTTGCAATGATAAACTGGTCGAAGGGATGTCTGCTTCCGTCAGGCTGCACTTCCCGCAGGGGCGCCGTCTGAGGCGTTGCTATATAGCCGGGGCCAATGCCGTTACACTGAATGTTGAACTCGCCGTATTCGGAGGCAATGTTTCTGGTCAGCATTTTCAGTCCGCCCTTTGCCGCCGCATAAGCGGAAACCGTCTCCCGTCCAAGCTCGCTCATCATGGAGCAGATGTTTATAATCTTTCCGTGGCCTTTCTTAATCATACTGGGAATAACGGCCTTGGATACGATGAAAGGCGCGTTCAAATCCACGTCGATTACCTGGCGGAACTGGTCGGCCGTCATCTCACACATGGGAATACGCTTGATAATTCCCGCATTGTTTACAAGAATATCAATCACGCCGACTTCCTTCTCAATCCTGGCAACCATATCCTGTACCTGCTCTTCATTGGTAACGTCGCACACATAACCGTGAGCCTTGATGCCTTTTTCCTCATAGGCAGCAATTCCCTTGTCCACCAGCTCCTGCTTGATATCGTTAAATACGATGGTCGCGCCTGCCTCAGCGTAAGCACTTGCAATTGCAAAACCGATTCCGTAGGATGCTCCCGTTATCAGCGCAACCTTTCCTTCCAGTGAAAATTTCTTTGTAAAATCGCTCATCTTTCTTCTCCTTATCATTTTTATTTTTCTGTTATTCCTGACCGCTTTCAGGGCTTTGCAGGTTCCTTTTTACATCAATTCCTGATTTGCCACATGGTCCATATCGTCAAAATCCTGATTTTCACCCACCATGCCCCAGATAAAGGTGTATGCTCTCGAACCGCTTCCCGCATGAATGGACCAGCTCGGTGAAATCACCGCTTCCTCGTTTCTCATAACAATGTGCCTTGTCTGCGTGGGTTCTCCCATATAATGCATGACAAAGGCGTCCTTTGGCATCTCAAAATACAGGTAAACCTCCATCCGCCTGTCGTGGGTGTGGCAGGGCATTGTGTTCCAGACGCTGCCCGGCTCTAATTTCGTCATTCCCATAACAAGCTGACAGCTTTCCACCTGTCCCGGCAGAATGTATTTGCAGATAGTGCGGTGATTGGCGTCCTCCAGACAGCCAAGCTCCACTTTATTTTCATCCTTTACAATTACCACCCCATCTTCCGGCGCGCCTTCCGGTTTAATCAAAACGGTAGGGTAAGTCGTATGAGCCGGCGCGCTGTTGATATAAAACTTTGCGGGCGTCTCCTTGTCATCGCTTTCAAAAACAATGTCCTTTGCGCCCATGCCGATATACATGCCTTCCTTGAATCCGACTTCGTACTTTTTGCCGTCAACGGTGACGGTTCCCGCGCCGCCGATATTGATGACGCCCATTTCCCTTCTCTGAAGGAAATATTCCGCGCGCAGTTCCTCTCCCGCCGTCAAAGTAAGCGGCGAAACCGGTACTGCCGCCCCCGTAATGATTCTGTCAATGTGGCTGTAAACCAGTTTGATTTCCCCCGGCACGAACAGATTTTGAATCAAAAATTCTTCCCTTAATCTCTCTGTCGTGTAATGCTTCACGTCTCTTGGTGAAGCCGCTGTTCTCAGCTCCATTCTGCCCATCCTTTCTCCAGATAAAATACCTTCTGGCATTGCTAAATATTGCCTTTACATTATCCAGTATACATTAAAAAATTATCTATGTCCTTTCAAATATTTCTGTAAATATTGCAAATTTTGAACTTTTATCCTATAATTTACTGTACGAACCCCGAAAAGGAGATAAAAGATGATTGAACTTCTTTCCTGCCGTCAGGCCATGGAAAACTGCATGGCAACCCAGACCTTTGCCATTGCCCATTTATATAAGGAAGAAAAAACCATGGACATGCACATCCATGACTGCCATGAAATTTATTATTCCATTTCCGGCGGAAAACAATTTCTAATCGACAATAAAATTTATACCATTGAGCCCGGCGATATCTTCATCATAAACCAGTACGAAAGCCACAAAATCACTCAGGTGGATAAAATGATACACGAACGGATTGTCCTTTCCATCCACCCGGAATATACCAGACGGCTTTCCACGGCCCAGACGGATTTGGACGCCTGTTTTTCGGACAGGGCGCAGGGCTTCAGCCACAGAATCCCTTTAAACAGAGAACAGCAGAACCGGTTTTTATATTATATCAGTAAAATTACGGACGCCGCTGGCTACGGACAGGACCTTGTGGAGCAGACGGCATTCACAGAGCTGCTGCTGCTCATTAACGGCGCCGTCCGCACCATCCATCTGCCGGAAAGCTCCGACAGCCGCACCTACAACCATCAGGTGGACGATATTCTCGCCTACATCAATCTGAATATTTCCTCGCCTATCACCATCGAAAAGCTTTCAGGCGAATTTTTTTTAAGCGAATCCTATATCTGCCGGATTTTCAAGTCGGCCACCGGCACCACCATCAATAAATACATCAGCGCCCGCCGAATCAGCATTGCCAAATCTCTCTTACGGGACGGTGCAAGCGTCACGGAAGCCTATGAAAAAAGCGGCTTTTCGGATTACAGCAATTTCTTTAAAACCTTCACAAAAGCCGTCGGCATTTCGCCAAAAAAATATGCCCAATGCAGTGTCTTCTGACATTGCACCGGGCATATTTTTATACATTACCTTTAGAATCCGTAATCGAAAATTCCGCCTGAAGTGTAGGCATTGTTATAGATTCCGTTGTAATTGTAAGTATTTGCTTTGGTCGCTTCCGTATTGGCCGTATGGTCAAGCATGGTCGCCTGAGCCGAAATCCTGTCGGCGTAGGACGCGTTTCCGCCAAACAACGTCTTTACCGTTGCCATATCCGCCGCCTTGAACGCCTTTTCATCAATGGAAAGGGTCTTGTTTTCATTGATGGTAATACCAACCTTGGACAAAAGTTTTTCGTTGGCGCTTGTAGCTCCCGTCATGGACTTCACTCTGTTCTGAATGCTGGTGGATTCTGCCGAACCTGCCTGCTTGATTACCGAGTTGTAATCGTCCACAAAGTCGGAAACCGCCTTATAAATCGCATTGGTATCATAGCCCTTGGTTGTGGAAGTAACGCCGTTTTCATCCTTGGTCTCAATATCAACCTTATTGAATACCGACTTGCTTCCTTTTGCCGTTAAGGCATCCGCGGACTTCTTTAATTCCTCTGCCGCACTTTCAATGGAAGACAGCGTCTTTGCGGAATCCTTGGCTGCCGCCGTCGTTCTCTGGTTCTTCTCCACCAGGGAAGACACTTCCTTTGACGAACGATGGCTGGGTCCATAGTATGCTTTCATCAGCTTGCCGTAGCTGCCGTTTTTAATGCTTGCATAGTCTGAAAGGAAATTCATACTTGCAGCATTGCCTCCTGTCATACTCTGAAACAGATAAGAATAATCCGGCTTTAAATTTCTTACATTAATACCTATTCCCATATTCTTCACTCCTTTGATATTGAACATCCTGTCTGATATGTTCTGCCGTATGCACGCAGCGGCATCTGCGAACAGTTCCGACTGCGGAACCTCCCTGTTCCACATGGTTTCCTGCTTTAATTATCGTCAGGAATACTCTTATAGTTAAGGCTATTTTAGCATTTCGAGGAAAAAATTACAAGTGCCGCCGGAGACATTTCATTACATTTAAAGGTCATTTCAGCATATTGACTTTTTCCTTATATAATGATAGCTTTTTTACAAGATTATATAAAGGAGCCCTTTTATGGAACAACAGCCCTCCATTTTAAAAGAAGTCCGCCCCCACGGCACCAAATCTTTTCCCTGCGCCATCTACCGCACCCATTCTGTGGGCAAAGGCACCCTGGTCAAGCATCACTGGCATGAGGAGGTGGAAATTCTGTACTTTTCCGGCGGGGAATTTCGTCTGGAGATTAACATGGAATCTTTCCCTATTTTCTCCGAATGCCTCTGTTTTATCAACCCCGGCGAACTGCACAGTATTATAACGGAAACCTCCGACAGCCACTTTGAGGACGCCGTGGTCTTTTCCCTCGGCATCTTAAGCTTCGACTCCTATGATGAGGCCCAGATTCACCTGCTAAAGCCCATCCAGACGGGAAAGCTTCTCTTTCCCCGCTGTATCACGCCCCGGCACCCGGCTTTTCTTCCCGTGAAGAGCGCCTTTACAGACATTATGCATTCTTTCGGACAGCTCCCTTCGGAAGACGCTCCGGACAGTTCCTTTGTCACGGATAATTTCACCAGCCAGCTATACATCAAATCCTCTTTGCTGCATATTCTCGCCACCCTTTCCTCCCACAGGCTCTTTACGCCCACCGAAAAGGATTTGGACAAGCGGGTGGAAAGCATCAAAAAGGTGCTGACCTATATCGGCGACAACTACCAGAACGAAATATATATATCCGATTTGGCAAAGCAGGTGAACTTAAATGATCAGTATTTCTGCCGGCTTTTCAAAAAGGCAATCGGCCGCTCTCCCATGGCCTACATCAACGAGTACCGCATCAAGCGGGCCAGACGAATGTTGGAGGAAACAAACCTTGCCGTGACGGAAGTCTGTCTGGAATGCGGATTCAACAATCTCGGGAATTTTCTGAAGGAGTTCCGCAAGCACACCCAAACCACGCCCCTGCAGTACAGAAAAAAGTCATAATATTGTAGTTTTTAATCAAATAACTGTAAGACTTTCTTCCTGTGTGTCACTAAAATGAATACAACATATACGGGATTGCCGGGCGGGCAATCCACGCGGAAAGCAAAAATAAAAAAGTCCACAGGAGGTAGGGCAATGAAAAAGAAATGGTGGCATGACAAGGTAGCGTATCAGATTTATCCCAAAAGTTTTTATGACTCAAACGGAGACGGCATCGGCGATATTCCCGGTATTATCAGCAAACTGGATTATCTGCATGATTTGGGCGTTGATATCGTATGGCTCTCTCCCTGCTATCAGTCTCCTTTGGCGGACCAGGGCTACGACATCTCGGATTATTATAAGATAGACCCCCGCTTCGGCACAATGGAAGATATGGAACGGCTGATTGCCGAAGCCAAAAAGAGAGAGATGTATATCCTGATGGATTTGGTGGTAAACCACTGCTCCGACGAACATGAATGGTTCCAGAAGGCCTGCCAGGACCCTGACGGCAAGTACGGCAATTTCTTCTATTTAAAAGACAAAAAGGAGGGGGAGCTTCCCACCAACTGGCGTTCCTATTTCGGCGGCAGTGTGTGGGAGGATTTGCCGGGCACCGAAAAACAGTATCTGCACGTGTTCCACAAAAAACAGCCCGATTTAAACTGGGAAAATCCCGAACTGCGAAAGGAAGTTTACAAAAATATTAACTGGTGGCTCGACAAGGGTCTTGCCGGTTTTCGGATTGACGCCATTATCAACATCAAAAAGGCCAACCCTTTCCGCAATTACGCGCCGGACAGGGAGGACGGCCTGTGCAGCATTATGGAAATGCTGAAGGAAGCCCGGGGAATCGGCGAATTTCTGGGAGAAATGCGGGACTGCACTTTCAAAAAGTACGACGCCTTCTCCGTGGGGGAAGTGTTCAACGAAAAGCCGGAGGAAATCCCTGATTTTATCGGTGAGGACGGCTATTTCTCCAGCATGTTTGATTTCAACGAGACCATTTTCGGCGGAAGCGGCAAAGGCTGGTACGACTGTAAGCAAATCACCCCGGACGATTACAGAAACTGCTGCTTTGAATCCCAGCGGAAAATCGGCGAAATCGGATTTTTGTCCAATATTATCGAGAACCACGACGAGCCCCGGGGCGTTTCCCGCTATCTTCCGGAAGGCGACTGCTTCCCCGAAAGCAAAAAGATGCTGGCAGCCTTAAATTTCATGCTGCGGGGTATTCCTTTTATCTATCAGGGACAGGAGCTTGGCATGGAGAATATGTCTTTCTCCTCCATTGACGAGGTTGACGATATCTCCTCCCTGGACGAATATCAGGTAGCCTTAGATGCCGGCCTGTCTCCGGCGCTGGCTTTAAAGGCCGTGGCCAGATTCAGCAGGGACAACGCCCGCACTCCCATGCAGTGGTCTGACGAGGCAAACGCCGGATTTACCACCGGTTCCCCCTGGCTTAAAGTCAACCCCAACTACACCGAAATCAACGCGGCGTCTCAGTTAGAGGACCCTGATTCCGTATGGAATTTTTATAAAAAGATGATTGCCCTGCGCAAAAATCCCGTTTATAAGGAAACCATTGTGTACGGCACGCTGGAACCTGTGTGGGAGGAACGCCATAACCTGATGGCCTACTACAGGAAAGGCGACAGGACGCTGCTGGTAATCGGCAACTACCAAAGGGACGAACAGGAAGTAACCCTCCCCGCCCCCTGCCGGAATATCCTTTTAAACAACTATCCTGACATCCTCATGGAAAACAGCGTACTGAAGTTACACGGATATCAGGTGCTGGTTCTGGAGCTGTAAACAATCATTATAATACCGGCCCGTGTTTGGGCCGCAGAAAATTTTTTTAAAGGAGAACAGAAAATGAACAAAACCTGGTGGAAAGAAGCGGTTATTTATCAGATTTACCCCCGCAGTTTTATGGACAGCAACGGGGACGGCGTGGGCGATTTGCAGGGAATTATCAGCCGCCTGGATTACCTGAAATATCTGGGCATCGGCGTTATCTGGCTGTCCCCCATCTACCAGTCCCCCAACGACGACAATGGCTACGATATCAGCGATTATCAGGCCATTATGGACGAATTCGGCACCATGGAGGACTTTGACGAACTGCTTGCAAAAGCCCATGAGCGGGGCATCCGTATCGTCATGGATTTGGTGGTAAACCACACCTCCGACGAGCACAAATGGTTTGTGGAAAGCCGCAAGTCCACAGACAACGAATACCGCGATTACTATATCTGGCGGGAGGGAAAAGATGAAAAGACACCTCCCAACAACTGGGGCGCCTGCTTCGGCGGCTCCGCATGGCAGTACGACGAAGCTACCGGAATGTACTACCTGCATCTTTTTTCAAAGAAACAGCCCGACTTAAACTGGGATAACCCGAAGGTGCGGCAGGAGGTTTTCAACATGATGACCTGGTGGTGCGAAAAGGGGATTGACGGCTTCCGCATGGACGTTATCAGCATGATATCCAAAACCCCGGAAATGCCCGACGGCGAGGTCCACGACCTTTACGGAGACTTTGCGCCTTACTGCATTCACGGTCCCAATGTCCACAAATATCTGCAGGAAATGAACGCGAAGGTGCTTTCCAGATACGACATTATGACCGTAGGGGAAACGGCCGGTGTTACCACACGGCAGGCGATGCAGTACGCCGGGGAAAATACCCGCGAGCTGAATATGGTATTCCAGTTCGAGCATGTGGAAAGCGACGGAAAATACGGCAAGTGGACGGACGAAAAGATTCCCCTCACCACTCTGAAAAAGACCCTCTCCCGCTGGCAGAACGAGCTTTACGGAAAAGCGTGGAACAGCCTGTTCTGGGATAACCACGACCAGCCAAGAGCCGTTTCCCGCTTCGGCGACGACAGACCGGCGTACCGGGAGGTTTCCGCCAAAATGCTGGCTACCTGCCTTCATATGCTGCAAGGTACGCCCTACGTTTATCAGGGCGAAGAACTGGGTATGACCAATTATCCCTTTAAAGGCCCGGAAGATTTCCGCGATATTGAAAGCATCAACGCCTACAGGGAATGGTGCAAGGAGGGGCCTCTCTCCCATGAGGTATTCTGGCCCTGCATGCTTTTCAAGAGCCGTGACAACGCCAGAACCCCCATGCAGTGGGACGACAGCGCTCAGGCCGGATTTACTTCCGGAACGCCATGGATTGCGGTAAATCCCAATTATAAGGAAATAAACGCCAAAGCGCAGACAGAAGATTCCGGCTCCGTATTCCATTATTATAAAAAACTGATTGCCCTTAGAAAAGAAACACCTGTTATGGTATATGGAAAATACGAACTGCTTCTGGAAGAAAGCGAAGAGCTTTTCGTTTATACCAGAACGCTGGAAGACGGCGCCGGGGACGCTTCCCAGCCTGAAAAACTGCTTGTGGTGTGCAATTTCTGCGACCATGAGACGGACTTTACTCTGCCCGATGAATTTGTGGGAGCGCCCTGCCTTATTTCCAATCTGGAAAATAACTACGAGGGGCAAAAGATTATTGTAAAGCCCTATGAAGCTTTTGTACTTTACAGAAAATAAAAAATATGTTTTTAAAACAGGAAGATATTTAAAATAACTGACCTACATGATTGTAACTCCCTTTCTGATCAAATACTAGTGTTAACTGGTAA
>OFFW01000544.1_pt1 | contig 27232 bp, 28 predicted proteins | sample 1521501 | NCBI WGS metagenome assembly OFFW01 (sample SAMEA3504107, study PRJEB24116) | mouse gut metagenome | biome: mouse gut; feature: mouse-associated habitat; material: faeces | place: Denmark | collected 2011
ACGGGGACATGATGCGCCGGGAGGTGGAGCCGATTCAGCTGCTTTTCAAGGAATACACCTGGTATGTGAGGGCCTACTGCCGGATCCGGGGGGCCATGCGGCTCTTTAAGGTGCTACGGATGAAGCGGGTGGAGGTGCTGGAGGAGAGCTTCGAACTGGGGCAGAGGCACCGTATGGAAGAAGGGCATTCCATGGAAGAAGGGCATTCCATGGAGAAATCTCTGGAGAATCCGGCATTGGGGAAAAGAGGAGAACCGGGAAGGGACAAGGAAGCGGGAAAAGAAGGGAAAGCGATAGAAACCGGACAATCGGAAGAAGCCCCAGTCTGTAGGAAAGAGCCGGAATCGTCCATGGAAGCAGGCAAAGCTGAGGGAATGGGACAAGCTCCAGGATTGGGAAAGGAGAAAGGTTCCCAAGCAACGGGCGGCAGGGGAGAGCCGGAAGCGCCCATGGAAGCAGGCAAACCAGGTGTACAGGGGGAAATCGTCTTCCGTATAGACAGGAAAGAGGCCTACCGGGTCTACGACAGATTCGAGGAGGATGAGATTACGGTGCTGCCCCGGGGGGATTTCGAGATACGGATGCGCTGCTCGGTGGACGACTGGGTCTATGGGCTGATCCTGTCCTTCGGTCCATCCGCCAGAGTGCTGGGGCCGGATTGGGTGCGGGAGGAGCTGGCGGCCAGAATCCGGCGGATGGGGGAGATGTATGGACGCTGATGCTATCTGGCGATGAGAATCACATTGGCGAACCATTCCCCATCGCAGGGAATCAGGTCGCCCTCCACAGCCTCCGCGATTCCCTCGTAGATGATTTTCTCGCGGACTGTACTGAAATACGCTTTATGGATTGCCAGCAGTTCATTGCGGATAAATATTTTTTCAGCGCCCTCCATATGATTTTCAGCCAGGAATTTTGCCGCCCTCTTCGCGCCCTCCGCATTCTCGTCCATATACACGGAGGAGTTGATGAGGGGCGCATCGTCCTTCAGCACCCGGGCCGCGTCCCGGATTCCCTTTTCCATCAGGTCCGCCATATTTGTGAAGCCCGCATAGGTGCAGGCCATGTCCATGCTGCAATCCCGGAGCGGAAGGTTCGTGGCGTCGCAGGCAATATAATTCACCCTGACATGGGGATTGACCTGCCCTAATCGGATTCGGTCATGCTTTAACACATGAAAGCTCAAGTCAGTGGAAATGATATCCACGTTTTCATTGGCATGCTTCAGCAGTTCCCGCAAAAGCACGCCCCTGCCGGAGGCCACGTCCAGCAGAAAGCCCGCTTTCAGCTTGGAGACCTCCTCCACGATGCCATCGAGGAAGTCCTTCTCTATCTTCCTTTGGCTGTCTGTCTTCTGCGTTTCCAGCTTTTCGCCGAAGGCATCGTAGCCATCTTCATCAATGTAATCCTTCCAGGTATTGAAAGCGTTCTGCTCCTGTGACTGAAAGTCGAGGATTCCCTCGTGGATGGAAAAGGCGTGTCCGTTTTCACAGACGATTTTTCCCTCGACGATTTCCTCCTGTTCCGTCCGGCTTTCCGTAAGCTTGAAACCCGCCCCGCACTTAGGGCAGCATAAGACTGGTAGAATGTTAGCGTACATTTTCTATGTCCTTTCCTAAAAAATTGCCTGGGCTGCTCCACCAGTATAACACGAATGCGGATGAAAAGGCAATCGGGACAAGATTATTTGGTGTAGGGCATCATGCTTGACATATGGTGCCATTGGTGTTAATCATATTATAAAGAGTTGTTGCAGAATGCCTGGAACAAGGAAAGGAGACTGGAAGTCATGAATAAGAAGAAAGTGATCGGCTATGTAGGAACCAGGGACTTGGGCAGAATGCGGGAGGAGGACATCAGAAAGCTGGATGTGATCAACATTGCCTTCGGGCACATCCGGGAGAACGAAACGGTCTGGGAGGATGGCACGGGCACAGAGGAGAATCTGGAGCGCATCCGCAGGATCCATCCGGAGATCAGGATCATTCTTTCCATCGGCGGCTGGAGCGCGGACGGCTTCTCCCAGGCGGCCATGACGGAGGGCTCCAGGGAAAAGGCTGCGAAGAGCGCGGCAGAACTGGTGGCGGCACATAAGCTGGACGGCATAGACATCGACTGGGAGTATCCCTGCTTTGCCCTTGCGGGGATTGCGGCCGATATGCGGGACAAGGAGAACTTTACCTTGTTCCTGGCGAAATTGCGCCAGGAGCTGGATGCCCTGGGAAGCGGCAAGATGCTCACCATCGCAGCCGGAGGGGACACCTATTTCACCCTGCATACGGACATGGCACAAGTGCAGCGGTATCTGGACTATGTACAGCTGATGACCTATGACCTCCAGGGAGGCTTCGTCAAAGTGACTGGGCATCATGCTTCCCTGTATCCCGGGACCGCTAATCTGTTCGACGTATGCGTGGACAAGGCGGTGAAAACATTTATGGCGGCGGGTGTGCCGGCGGAGAAGCTGATTGTGGGCGTACCTTTCTATGCAAGGCACTGGAAAGGAGTGAAGGGAGGCGGCGACGGCCTGGGCCGGGAAGCCGGAACGGTGGGAATGGGAGGTCCGGGATACCGGGAGCTTGCCCAGAACTATATAGACAAGAACGGGTACAGGCGCTATTGGGACGATGCGGGCAAAGCTCCCTATCTGTTCAACGGGGACTGCTTCATCAGCTATGACGATGGAGAAAGCCTTCGGGCCAAAGCGGACTATGTCAGGGAAAAAGAGCTGGGCGGAATCATGTTCTGGGAATACGGCTGCGACCCTGACGGCATATTGCTGAATTGTATATATGAAGCTTTCCGCGCGCAGGCATAAAGCAGGCAGAGAGGGCGTGGCAGATAAGAAACCGAAAGCGATGCAAAAGAAGGCGAAAATCAGAAAGCACGGAGGGAAAATCATGTTCAGAGAACTTCGCAGAAAAAGACAGGAGCTGCCGCTCCAAGAAAGCATCGATATCCTGATGAAAGGGACATCGGGGGTCCTGGCCCTGTCCGGCGATGAGGGCTATCCTTATGCTGTCCCGATCAGCTATGTGTACAGGGATTCCAAGCTATACTTCCACGGAGCGAAAAGCGGGCATAAGATAGACGCGGTCAAAAGGCAGGAGAAGGCCTCTTTCTGCGTGATTGCCCAGGATGAGGTCATTCCCGAGAAGTATACGACCGCCTACAAGAGCGTAATCGTTTTTGGCAGGATCCGCATTCTGGAAGATGAGACAGAAATCAAAGAGGCGGTAAAGGCGCTGGCCATAAAATACCATCCGGACGGCGATGAAGCAGGACGGCAGAGCGAAATCGACAGGTTCCGGGAGACCCTGTGCATGATGGAGATGTCCATTGAACATATCTGCGGAAAAGAAGGACTTGAGCTGCTGAAGGCGAGACAGTAGTGGTATTTATCTCCTATATATGCAGTATAAATAATCGTGCGTAAAGAACACGGCCCTGAGAGAGCTTTTACATGGCTCCTTCGGGGCCTTTTCTGCGCCCATTTGTCCAATTTCCCGGCCCAGGCGGAGGCTTGCGGGAAAAAGTTCCGGCAGGGGCGATGGCTTAAATTGTCAATTTAGATGTCTTGATTAGAAATATACATATGGCGGAGAAAAGGATATAATCTTTATTGTAATTTCCACAAAAGAAATAGAAAATCATGGTAATATTTTGGCCATTTTGAGACAAAGGAAAGGGAGATGAGCGGTATGGGTTTGGGAAATTCAAGGAGAGACAGAAAGAAGCTGTGGAATCAGATTTACCGGAATCGATGGCTTTACCTGATGATGGTGCTGCCGGTGGCCTATTTCATCATCTTTAAGTTCGGCCCTATCTATGGACTGCAGATATCCTTCCGGGATTTCCGGGTACGGAGGGGAATCTGGGGGAGCGAGTGGGTAGGCCTGAAGCATTTCAGGCAATATCTCACGAATCCGGGTTTCTGGATACTGGTCAAGAACACTATATTGCTGGGAATCGGCCAAGTGCTGTTCGTATTCCCCATCCCAATCATCTTCGCGCTGCTGGTCAATGAAGTGAGGTCGAAGAAGGGTCAGAGGCTCATCCAGAACATCAGCTATCTGCCCCACTTCGTGTCGGTGGTGGTAGTGGCCTCCATGGTGACCACATTCCTGGCCAAGGACGGCATCATCAACAAAATCATCGCCATGCTGGGCGGGAGCGGCCACCTGTTCATGCAGGATCCCAAATGGTTCCGGCCGGTGTACTGGATTTCGAATCTGTGGCAGGAGATGGGATGGAGCGCGATCATCTACTCCGCCGCACTGACCAATGTGGACGAGCAGCTCTATGAGGCGGCGGTCATAGACGGCGCGAACCGCTGGCAGCAGACCGTACACGTCACGCTTCCGGCAATCAAGCCCACGATTTCCATCATGCTGATCATGGCAATCGGAAACATCATGAGCGTTTCTTTTGAAAAGGTTCTGCTGCTGCAGAATGCGCTGACCTACGAGGTGTCGGATATCATATCCACCTTCGTCTACCGCCAGGGACTCAGCGGGGGCCAGTACAGCTATTCCACGGCGGTGGACATGTTCAGCACGGTGACGAATTTCGTGCTGATACTGGTTGCCAACCGGGTGTGCAAGCTGCTGGGAGAGACCAGCCTTTGGTAAAGGCCGGTAAGAACGGAACAAGGAGGAATGAGAATGAACATAAACAAAGGAAGAGGCTATCGCGTATTTCAGATATGTAATGCGCTGCTGATGGCGGGGGTCTGCCTGGTGGTACTGTTCCCGCTTTACTACATGTTTATCGTCTCCATCAGCGACGGGGCGGCGATTATGTCCGGCCAGGTGAATTTCCTGCCCAAGGGATTTTCCCTTCGCGCTTACAGGGCTGCCTTTAAGAACAATGATTTCCTGAAGAGCTACTGGAACACGATTGTGATCACTGTCAGCGGAACCGCGGTCAATCTGATCATGACCACGCTGTTCGCCTATCCTCTGTCCAAGCAGACCCTGCCGGGCCGGACATTCTTCATGCGGATGGCAGTGTTCACCATGTTCTTCACAGGAGGCATGATACCGTCCTATATGCTGGTGACGAATCTGGGGCTGGGCAATACCTACTGGGCATTGATTCTGCCGGGGGCCATCAGCGTATACAACATGATCATCATGCGCACCTTCTTCGAGGGGATTCCGGCGGAACTGACGGAGGTGGCGTACATCGATGGCGCGAATGACATTCAGATTCTGTGGAAGATTATCCTGCCGCTGTCGAAGCCGATTTTCTTTACACTGCTTTTGTTCTACGCGGTGGGACACTGGAACGGGTTCTTCAATGCGCTGCTCTACTTAAACGATAAGAGCCGGTATCCGATCCAGATGTTCGTCAGAGGAGTGGTGTTCAGCGGCGAGACCCTGAGCATGGCCATGGCTTCCTACAATTCCTCCTCGGAAGTGGGGGCGGAGCTCCTGTCTGAGGAAGGGGCGAAATACGCGATCATCATACTGTCCATGATTCCGATTTTGGTGGTATTTCCGATTGTCAGCCGGTATTTCAAATCCGGCGTGATGATCGGCGCAGTGAAAGGTTAAACGACAGACGGCATGGAAAGGAGGATAGAGGTTCACTGAGATGACGTCTTGCGATATAGAACAGAATACGAAAATGGAGGGAACTATGAAAAGAAAAATCGTAGCACTATTTATGACAATGGCTTTGATGGCTGGTACATTGGCAGGCTGTGGCAACAGCGATGCCGGCGGCTCCTCCGATGTGTCATCGGATGCCGGAAGCACGGCGCAGGAGAGCAGCGCGGAAAGCGCGGAGGAACCGGAAGGGGAGAATTCCGGGGAAAGCGAAGCAGAAAATGAAGAAGAGAATCAAGGCGCGTCCGGGGAAACGGCGAGCAGCCTGCTGACGGAGGAACCGGTGACCATTACATTCATGAGAGGCGAGAACAGCGCGATTCCGGTCCAGGACAATGTGGCCTCCACCCGCCAGATTCTGGAGAGGACAGGCATCGACCTGGACATCACGGCAGTCCCCGGCTCCGACTACAATACGAAGATGACCGCCCTGTATGCGGCCAACGATATGCCGGACATCTTCTTCGCCTTTAACATGACCAAGCGCGAGATGGTGGAGGACGGCGCTCTCCTGGCGCTCAGCGACCTGATCGATGAATACGCGCCGAATATCAAGGCATACTATGACGAGAACCCGTACCTGTACCGCACCATGGTGGACGGGGAGATTTATTCTCTGCCCCAGAAGCGGGTGGATCAGAATCTGGAGGCCGGATGCGTGCCCTTCATACGCATGGACCTTCTGGAGGATGCAGGGCTTCCCGTTCCCACCACATGGAAGGAGCTGGCGGAGACGCTGGTCACCCTGACTGAGAAATACAATATGGAAGGCTGGGCGGCCAGGGGCTCCGGACGTATCATTGGCGAGAGCGACTACAGTTGGCTGGACAGCTTCGGCGCGTCCTTCTCCTATTACACCGACAAGGAGGGTACATGGCATCTGGGCATGATTGAGGACAAATACAAGGATGCGGTGCTGTTCCTGAAGAATCTGGTGGAGCGGGGCGCCCTGGATGAGGAATGGCTGACCACGGATACTGCCGGCTGGCAGGAGAAGCTGGGCAGCGGGAACTATCTGTTCTGGTACGATAACCCCACCTTCGCCAGCGGAATCAATACGGCCCTCAGCGCCGTGAACCCGGACGCCAGATTCGCCCCTCTGGAACTGCTCGAAGATTACGACGGAAATGTCTTCAATTATAAGCAGCCCACCCATTATACGGACACCTTCTATATCAGCGCGGACGTGGAGGATCCCGTACTGCTGATCAAGTTCCTGGACTGGTGCTACAGCGATGAGGGCGCGATTACATTCGGCTATGGCCGTGAGGGAGAGACCTACTATATGGACGATGACGGGAACCCTCAGTGGCTGCCGGAAATCCTGGAGAAATACGCCAACGCGGAGGACGGATATTATCAGGCTTCCTCGGACATGGGGGTCAATAACGGGTATTTCTGCCCGGCATGGATGAACCTGACGATAGAGGTATTCCGGGCTTCCAGCAATAATCCGGATGAGCTGACGGCGCAGTATATCTATGATTTTTATGAGGAGCAGCTTAATGACGGCACGATTGTGGAAAAGACCCTTCTGCCGCCGATGACGGTAGAACAGGATGCGCGCATTCAGGAGATCAAGCAGGCTGTCCAGGACACGGCCATAACGGAATTCTCGAAATTCGTCATGGGCCAGCGGCCGATAGAGGAATATGACGCATTCATAGAGGAATTAAAGGGCCTTGGAGCACAGGAATGGGCAGATATCCTGAATGAGGCGGAAACCGCATTCCAGGAGACCATGGAAGGCTTATGATCCTTGAACGAAGGGGGCGTCCTGGGACGCCCCTTTTCATCTTCACGTGCTGGCTAGGTGGGCTCTGAAACAGGTTGAAAGGGAAAAGCCTGTGGTGCAGGGGATTGCGGGCCTTGATGAGATTGAGTATGAATGAATATGATATTGATTACCTGAGTGCGGAGTACAAACTGAATACAATAGTCATGCGTGATAAGAATCTGTTCCTGCCGCTTGAAATCCTGAATATCCGCTGCGTCGATCAGAGGGCCGAGCGGCAGAACCAGACATTTACGCCTTATATGCATCAGCATGTATGCTTTGAGATGCATATGCCGATTGTGGGATGGCAGACTTACCAGATTATGGAAAAGGCGGTTTCAATCCATGAGGACGAGGTAGTGCTTTTTGCGCCCAACACGCTGCATTCAGCCCTGAAAAGCAGCGACAATCTAAAGAAATTCAGCATGAAGTTCTCCCTGATTCTTCCCGTGGATGCCGGGGAGGATGAGGAGGACAGCCGTTTCCTCTATATTGTAAGGGAGCTTCACGCCAGGCCGTATATCAAGACAAAGCCCAACAGATGGTATCTGGAGCTGATGAACAGGGTCTTTCTGGAGGCCTATGAGGAGAAATACGGGTGGACGGCTCTGGTGCTCAACATGGTCTCGCAGATGGTCATCGAGATTGTGCGGGAAAACCTGCCCAAAGAGAAGAGGCACGCTTCGGAGGAGGGACTACAGCGCAAACGGATAGAGAGCATAGAAAGCTTTATACAGGATAATATCTCCGCCATGATCACAAAACAGATGGTGGCAGAGCAGATGTACCTGAGCGTCCGCCAGCTTGACCGAATCGTGCTGGCGGAAAGGGGCATAACGCTCAAAAGCCTGATCGATCAGATTAAGATACGGGAGGCGCGCCGTCTGCTGCGGGAAACCGATATGACCCAGAAGGACATTTCCATATCGCTGGGGTTCACGGAGACCAGCAGCTTCAATCGGTATTTTCGGAGGTTTGAGTCTGTCTCGCCCGGCATATACCGAAAACAGGCGGGGAAAGACGGAAAATCGGAACAGGACAATGGAACGCTTCAAGAAGAATGATAGAAAGGATAACGCAATATGAAACGGGAGAACAAGTATGATGCAAAGCACCTGGCGGATGTGGACGTCCTGGTAGTCGGCGGGGGCTTCCCCGGAATCTGTGCCGCGCTGGCGGCCGCGCGGCTGGGAGTGCGGACGCTTCTGGTGGAACGGAACGCCGTGATCGGGGGACAGGCGGCGGAAATCGATACATGGGGGCTGGACGGCTTCCTGGATATCGACGGCAGATTATTGATTAGGGGGATTCCATGGGAAATCCTGAATCTGGCGGTGGCGGAGGGACAGTCCGATCCACTGTTTTCGAAGATTGACTACAGGCTGATGGAAGAGGAGGGAATCGACGCAGCGCTGCGGAAGGCTGATTTGGAGCCGTATATCCCATACAGCAGGCCGGATTCCTGGATGAACGCTTTCAACGACCAGTATGTAAATCCAAATGCTTATCGCTATGTGGCTTTGAAGCTATTGGAGGAAGCCGGGGTACAGATTCTGTACCAGATGCCTGTAATCGACGCGATTCTGGAGGGAAAGGCGCTGAAAGGCGTAATCGTCCAGGGCGAAAACGGTTCGAAATATGAGATATTGGCCAGGCGTATCGTGGATACTTCACAGAGCGCGGTGGTGAGCACATGCGCCGGAAATCCCTTCCCTCATTCGAACGGATATATGGGGACGCTGGTCCGCGTGAGCGGCATCGATATCATGCGCACGCTGGATTTTATAGAGGAGCAGATCGCATCGGAAGATCCGGCGGTCCTGCAGGCGGAAGAAGAGGAGATGAGAAAGGCGAAGGAGGAAGGGACGAGAGCACCTGAGCCAGGGTGGTTTCTGCGTCCGATGGTGGGCAAACGGGCGCAGCCGGATGAAATGCGCAGGCTGGTACAGGGAGGCAATCCGCTGTTCATCCATGGATTTATGAAAACCCTGGAAAAGGCCATCCGGGACAATCCGGAGTATGCCGCCATCAAACGCTCCAATGGGGAGCATGTGTGGCTCTTCTACGAGAGGGACAACATGGGCTGCTATCCCGTATTCGGCGACGGCTTTGAGGAGGTGGACGTGGCGGATCCGCTGAACTATTCCAGCGCGGTCAATGCGGCGCGCAGGCTGCAGTGGATCTATCATCGCTTCTTCCGGGAATATATTCCGGGCTTTGAGAATGCGCATCTGATGGATGTGTATGCCAATATCTCCAAGGCGCTGCGCGTGCCCGAGGAGCCGGAAGGGTTTACGGAGTATACCATTTCCAGAGAGGATCTGGCTGGGTACTCGGACCGCAAGGATATCCTGACCTATGTGAGGGGCCATCCGCACAGCGGGCAGAATGAGCATGGCTGGGGGATTCCCATGGCAAGCCTGATTGTAAGGGGATATGACAATCTGCTTGTGACCGGTAAGCCGGCGGGCCGAATGATACACTATATCGCCACCTGTGCGAAGGTAGGGGAAGCGGCAGGCGCGGCCGCAGCGGTTTCCGTTCTGGAGAATACCCCTTTGAGGGAGACCGATTCGGACAAGGTGAAAAGCAGGATAGGATAATTTGAGAGAAAGGATGCCCAAGCGGCAGCAGATTGGAGAATTGTTATGAAAAGACTTTATGGTGTAATTACGGCAATGGTGACGCCGTTTGACGAGAATGGTCAGGTCATGCTGGAGCAGGTTCGGAATATGGTGGAATTCCTGGTAAAGAGGGGAGTGAACTGCCTGTATCCCTGCGGCACCACGGGGGAGATGTTCCTTATGCATGAGGAAGACCGCAAGAAGGTGGCGCAGGCAGTGGTTGAGCAGAACCGGGGGAGGCTGACGACCTATATCCATGTAGGCGCCATGGATCCGGACGAGACGATTCGCCTGGCACAGCATGCCTGTGATATCGGCGCGGATGGCGTGGGAATCGTGACACCGGCTTTTTTCGGCACAAATCCGGATGCCATGGTGGAATATTATGTAAAGGTGCTCCATGCGATTCCCCAGGACTTTCCTGCCTATCTGTACAATATTCCGCAACTGGCGGCAAACGATCTGACCTCGGACACCATAGGCCGTATCCTGGAGCTATGTCCGAACGTGGCCGGAATCAAATATTCCTACGCGGACATGGCACGTACATATGAGTACCTGGGAATCGCCAGGGATTTCGAGGTGGTGCAGGGGGCGGACAGCCTGTTCCTGCCCACTCTGGCAATGGGATGCGCCGGAACAGTGTCCGGATGCAGCTCGGTCTATCCGGAACCCTTCGTGAAGGTCTACGAGGCGTTCCGGGCTGGAGACATCGAAACCGCCCGCAGCTGGCAGAACCTTGCCAACAAATTCGTCAGGGCCCTGGGCGCCGGCAGCAATATGGCGATTTTCAAGAGCGGTCTGCAGTATCGCGGCCTGATGGCGGGACATATGCACCGGCCGCAGATTGATCTGAAGGAGGAGCAGGCACAGGAGCTGTGGAAGACTCTGAGGGCTCTGGAGGAGAAGTGCCCGGAGGGAATGATTATCCGAGATTGAACCGGCTGTACAAGCGGCTTGGCGGAAGGGAGGCTTCATGCGACGGACACGGATAGAGGAATATGAAAAGGGGGGCTACCGAATCTACAGAGTGCCTTCCATTGTGTGTACAGACAGGGGGACGGTGATTGCGGCTTACGAGTGCCGTTTTGGCGGAGACTGGTCTGCCATGGATCTGGCGATTCGCCGCAGTACGGACGGAGGCCAAACATGGTCTGACCGTATGATTGTAGCGGAGGGCCATGGAATCGATGCAATCCACAATGCGGTGCTATTTGCGGACGGAAGTATGGTGCATCTGATTTGGCACCGCAATTACCGTGAAGTCCGCTATATGCGCAGTCTGGACCAGGGACTTACATGGTCTGAACCCGGAGACATTTCTGACGCGTATATCCGGCTTCGAAAGCGGTACAATTGGACAGTGATCGCGGCCGGGCCGGGGCATGGGCTTGTAACCTCCGCGGGCCGGCTGATTGTCCCGGTCTGGGCTGCGGCAAACCGCAGGGATATTACCAGCCATCATCCTTCTGTGGTGACCACACTGTACAGCGACGACCATGGGGAAACATGGCAGTGCGGTGAGATAATATGGGACAGGGAGGATTTCGTGGATCCAAATGAATCTGTACTTGCGGAGCTTTCGGACGGCAGGATGATGATAAACTGCCGCCATGAAACAGGGAATGGCCTGCGCAAGGTGGGCTTTAGCCCGGATGGAATCAGCAACTGGGCTGGATTCTACTTTGACGGACAGCTGATTGACCCGGTCTGCTGTGCGGGAATGACGCAGGGGGACGGGCATCTCTGGTTCACGAACTGCGCATGCGGAAAGGAGGAGGGCAGGATACGGCTGTCCATCCGGCGCAGCGATGACGATGGGAGGACGTGGCCGTACAGAAGGGAACTGGCTGAACAGGGCGGCTACAGCGATGTGTTTTACAGTCCTTCCCGGAAAATGCTGTATGTCATTGCGGAGGCAGGGCGCGCTACAGAACATACATTTTCCTTTGGACTATCCATAATCAGCCTTTCGCCGGAAGAAATCGGATGAAGTTCAGGGCAAAAAATCAAAAACTTTTTAAAATATGACACGCTGATGTCATATTATAAAGTGTATGATAGACATACACTTAAGGAAGCAGGAGCCGCTTCTCAGAGTGAGATGCAAGGCAGAGGACGTACCTCTGCCAGACCCGATAAGGGAAAGCATGCAAAACGAAAGGAGAGCGACATCATGGAAAGCACAATGAAACAGGAACTGAAGATCTGCCAGAGCTGCGGGATGCCCATGCAGGAGGAGCAGTACGGAACCAACCGGGACGGCAGCAAAAACCACACCTATTGCTGCTACTGCTACAAAGACGGGGCCTTTGCCCAGGACTGCAGCCTGGAGGAGATGATAGACTTCTGCGCGGCTTTCGAGGTAGAGGGCGGCCGGGCCAAAACGGTGGAGGAGGCGAAGGCCATGCTGGGGGAATACTTCCCCACCCTGGAGCGCTGGAGGGTGTAAGGAAGTGTAATTCCTAAAGCAGGGGCAGCCGAAGCGGGCATTCCGTTCCGTTTCGGCTGTTGTTCCATCCGATGTTTTTTAACAAAATGAGACCGAAGGAGACAAGGAGGCAGACTATGGCGGTGAAATTGCTGGAGATAAAGAAGGAGAGCTGCCCGGCCACGCGGCTGATCGGCAGGAAATATACAGGCGCTCCCAACTGGGGGGAATGGTGGGAGAATGAATGGTTTGCGGTATTGGAGCAGAATCCGTGCCTTCCCATCAACGGGGATGCCTATATCGGTGCCGTGCACATCGTGGAGGGGATGCCCGAGCGATGGATCGGCATGTTCTTCCCGGCAGGCACAGAGGTTCCGGATGGGTTTGAGTCCATTGACATAGAGCCACAGGAGTATGCGGTATGCTATCTGTCCGACAAGGAGGGCAGCAGGGACTTCTTTACCATGGAGACCCACGACATGTGCCTGGAGGCGCTGCGGGCAGCAGGGTTTGCCAGGAAAGAGGACGACTGGTGCTTCGAGAGGTACAACTGCCCCAGGTACACCACGCCGGACGGGGAGGGAAACGTCATCCTGGACTATGGGATTTCCGTATTGTGATGATATTTAAGGAGGAGTTCTTATGCTGGAAATACCGGAGAGCCTTACCATAGCCGCACAGCTCAACGAAACCGTGAAAGGGCTGGAGATTCGCAGGGTGGAAGCGGCCCACACCAAGCACTCCTTTGCCTGGTATACAGGCGACCCCGACTACTACGCGGAGACCATGGAGGGGAAGCCCCTGGGTGAGGCCATAGGCTGGGGCAGCTATGTGGAGATCGATGTGGGAGACTACCGCTTTGCCGTAGGGGACGGAACGAATTTAAGATATTACGCCTCCGGCGAAAAGCTTCCGCCCCGCTACCAGACCAGGATTGAGCTGGAGGATGGCAGCAACCTGGTGTGCACCGTGCAGATGTACGGCTCCATGTTCCTGGTGGATCCTAAGGAGTACGACAATTTCTATTACCATGTGGCCAAGGAGAAGCCCATGCCCGGAAGCGAAGAGTTCGACTACGCCTATTTCCGGGAGCTGAGGGAGCAGGCTTCAGGGACCCTGTCCATGAAAGCTTTCCTGTCCACGGAGCAGCGGATCCCCGGGCTGGGCAACGGCGTGCTCCAGGATATCCTGCTGCGGGCTGGTCTCCATCCGAAAAAGAAGATGGGCACTGTCCCCGAGAGCCGCTGGAGACAGGTATACCAGGCGCTCACCGATACGCTGGAGAAGATGACGGCTGCAGGGGGCCGGAACACGGAGAAAGACCTGTTCGGCCGGCCCGGCAGGTATCCCGTGATGCTCAGCAAGAACACCCTGGGCAAGGGCTGTCCCTACTGTGGGAACACAATCCAGAAGGCCAGTTACCTGGGCGGCACGGTGTATTTCTGCCCGGGCTGCCAGGAATTGTAAGGAAAGAGTTTTCCTCCCTGATTTCGGACAGTTCCACCGGCTTGTCATCAGACAGCCGTCTGGATACGGAATCTGCTCTATGAGGACGGGGCCAGGACAGTATTCCTGTATACAAAGGGGACAGAAGGGAATCCGCCAAAGGAGCTGCGGCAGCTTGCCCAGTACATGGAGGATTCCACAGCGGAGAATGCCAGATCCAGGGGGCTGACAAGGCTGCGCGAGATGGTGATGGGAGTAAAATGAGACAGGGAAGTGGGGCTGGCGTATATGAAATGGTATGAAATAGAGAAGCGGATTCGGGAGGAAGGAAAGGACGAGGGAAAAGCCGAGGGAAAGGCTGAGGCTATAATGGAACTGCTGGAGGATATCGGTGCGATACCAAAGGAGCTGGAGAAGCGGATTCAGGAACAAAAGAACCTGGATATTCTGCGGGAATGGCACAAACTGGCGGCGCATTCCAGGAGCATTGAGGAGTTTGAAAGGCTGATTTTGAAGGTTCCTCTGGGCTGAGTGCGGGGCAGGCTCCAACCATGGAAAAGGGGCCGATGGGCCTGTGGCGGCTGACATGTCACAGGCTCGGCGGCTCCAGATCGATTCTCCCCCTGCCGCTTCACCACAGGGATCCACACCTCATACTGCGCATTCGCCGGGTCAGGGTTCAGGTAGACCTCCACATCGGGGGCGTTGCCGTACTCGTACCCGGAGGTGGGCAGCCATTCCGTCACGATGCGCCGCTCCAGCTCCTGGATGGACTGGTTGGTGCCCGACCCGGGGAATACGGCCCAGGTGGCTGCCGGCACGGTGTATTCCTCCAGGCCATCCGCTGCCTGGGTGGAGCTTACGGCGATGTAATACCGCCAGGGCTCTGTGTCATTACAGGTGCTGATGCCAAGCACGCCCATGGGCTGCGTGTCCATCATGCCCGTCAGCCGTTGCAATGTGCCGTTCGCGGCGATTTCTCCCCATTTTGCGGGAATCACCGCGAAGTTCTTCTCGATGTCCTTGTCCAGAGGCACGGACACGCCTACGATGCGGAAGGCCTCTTTCGTCTCGATTCGGTAGTTCATTTCTTCCACTCCTTTGACTGTGATTTTGAAGGTGATGGGCGGGAAGGATTTCACGGAAACCCCTTCCTTTTTCAGGGAGGAGGGGGCGATGCCGTGGACGGACTGGAAGGCCCTGTTGAAGGCAGTGGGAGAGCTGTACCCGTACTTGCCCGCCACATCGATGATCTTCATGCCCCTGCCCTGGAGATCCACGGCGGCCAGGGACATCTTCCTCCTGCGGATGTACTCGGACAGGGGAACTCCCGCCATATAGGTGAACATCCGCTGGAAATGGTAGGAGGAACAACAGGCGATCCGCCCCAGCTGATTCATGTCGATTTCCTCCGTCAGATGCTCCTCGATATAGCTTATTGCGTCATTCAAGCGCTCGATCCATTCCATGATTTAATCTCCAATCTTTTCGCCTGCTCTTACTATACCATAGCCGCAGGGCTTTTTTCCTCTCTGTTTCTGCACGGAAAAGAGAGATGCCTTCATTATGTCATAGCATGAAGCCATATGCAAGAAAAACGGAGCCCCGGCCGGCCAAATCGTTGGCTGCGCCGGAAGCGGCGTCTGGCCCTTCTGCCTCCGTGCTGTTTCTGCCGCTTAAAAAACCTATTGAGTGTAATTTCTATTCGGCATATATTTCTAGAAATGATGTGATTTTCCCATGTGTATATTCTCTCTCGATCAAACCAAACTCTGGGTCATAATATTTATTATCATAAAGCAGAGTCCAATGTGTATATCCCGCATCTGTGTGAACTGTCAGAATCGAATACTTGTAGGGAACGGGATTCTTCTTGGAGATTCGTTTGTTTCTTTCAGCGTGTCCTATGCCATAAAAATCAAGTATTTCTATCAGTTGACCGATACTTGTAGCTCCATCTGTTTTCATATCTTTCATTACTTCTTCAACGCTTTTTCCAGCAATCATGGCAATACACGCTTGGCCACATGTTGAAAAAGTAGGCTGCATGATTAATTCCATATAGTTTGCCCTCCGTCATATTTTACTGAGCTTCATCAATCGATTATATCACGAACGAACTTCATTTTCCAGATTGACTTGTTTCCTCCGAAACCACCGCCTATATATGGATATTGTTATTATTCTGCTTTTGCTCCTTGACAACCCGCAGCCCCCATGGTAGGATAAGAGACAAATCAACATAAGAAAAAGCGATGACGGAAACAAGTAGCATAGGGATCGCAGACAGAGAGAGCGCCACATGGTGGAAGGCGCTTCTGTGGATTGTATGTGAAAACCATTCCTTAGCTGTGATGCCGAAAGTAGAGGTAAGCGTCGCCGTACACCTGCGTTAAAGGTTAGGATTTGATGGAATCTGAAGTGAAAAATTAAGGTGGAACCGTGCAATGAGCACCCTTAAAGGTATGGAAATACGTATCTTTAGGGTGCTTTTCTTATAACGATTCTTTAGGAAAGGAAGAGACAAAATGAAAATCAAAATGAGAGACGGTTCCATCCAGGAGGCAGGCTTTGAGGAGGAACTGGGGAGAGACGCGTTCCGGCATACCACGGCCCACATCCTGGCCCAGGCGGTAAAGCGGCTGTACCCGGACACCAGATGCGCCATCGGCCCGGCCATACCGGAGGGCTTCGATAATGGAATCCAAGATAGGATTCCATTATCAAAATTCTACTACGACTTCGACTTCACATTCCGCTTCTCGGAGGAGAACTTCCCTGAGGTGGAGGCGGAGATGCGGAAAATCGTAAAGGAAAATCTGCAGATACGGCAATTCACGGTAGACCGGGAGAGCGCCATACAGGAGATGGAAGAGAGGGGCGAGACCTTCAAGGCGGAGATTCTGCGGGAGTTGCCGGAAGATGAGGAAATCAGCTTCTGCCGCCAGGGGGAATATGTGGAACTGTGCGCAGGCCCTCATGTGGCCTACACCAGCGCGGTCAGGGCATTTAAACTGCTGTCCGTGGCGGGGGCCTACTGGCGGGGCGACGAGAGGAATCCGATGCTCACCAGGATTTACGGCACGTCCTTTCCCAGCCAGGAGCTGCTGGAGGAGCATCTGAACCGCCTGGAGGAGGCGAAGAAGAGGGACCACAGGAAATTGGGCAGGGAGCTGGGCTTGTTCGCGCTGTTCAAAGAGGGGCCGGGCTTCCCGTTCTTTCTTCCCAAGGGACTGATATTGAAGAATCTCCTCATCGATTACTGGAGGCAGCTCCACGCCAGGGAAGGGTACCAGGAGATTTCCACGCCCGTCATCCTGAACCGCCAGCTCTGGGAGACCTCCGGGCACTGGGAGCATTACCGGGACAATATGTACACCACGGCCATCGACGGGGCGGACTTCTGCGTGAAACCCATGAGCTGCCCCGGCGGCATGCTGGTCTACCAGATGGAGCCCCGCTCCTATCGCGACCTGCCCCTGCGCTTCAGCGAGCTGGGCCTGATTCACAGGAACGAAAAATCCGGCACCCTCCACGGGCTCATGCGCGTGCGCTGCTGCACCCAGGATGACGCCCACATCTTCATGATGCCGGAGCAGATTCAGGACGAGATAAAGGGGGTAGCCCGGCTGATAGATGAGGTGTATTCCCGCTTCGGATTCCGGTACCACGTAGAGCTGTCTACCAGGCCGGAAAATTCCATCGGAAGCGATGAGGACTGGGAACTGGCCACGGACGGCCTGCGCAGGGCCCTGGAGGAGCTGAATCTCCCCTATGCCGTGAACCCCGGGGACGGGGCGTTCTACGGCCCGAAGATAGACTTCCACCTGGAGGACTCCATCGGCAGGACCTGGCAGTGCGGCACCATCCAGCTGGATTTCCAGCTGCCCCAGCGCTTCGGGGCGGAGTATATCGGTGAGGACGGAAAGCACCACCGCCCCATCATGATACACCGGGTGGTGTTCGGCTCCGTCGAGCGGTTCATGGGCATCCTCATAGAGCATTTTGAGGGGAAATTCCCCCTGTGGCTGTCCCCGGTGCAGGTGAAGGTGCTGCCCATTTCGGACAGATATATCGGCTATGCCCGGGAAATCGAAAGCCGCATGAAAAAGGAGGGGCTGCGCTGCGAAACGGACATAAAAGGCGAGAAGATAGGCTGGAAGATCAGGACGGCTCAAATGGAAAGGATTCCCTATATGCTCATCGTCGGGGAAAAGGAAGCGGAGGCTGGCAGCGTGTCTGTCCGCAGGAGAGGGGAGGGGGATCTGGGCAGGATGCCTTTGGGACAGCTGCTGGAGATGCTTCGTGAGGAAGGAACCTGAAAAACATGTCTTTCATGCCACGGCAGTGGAGAAAATCCCATAAACTTAACAATGAAGCCTTGCGCAAATTGACAAAAGCTTGGTTTCGGCTTGCAAATATGTAGCAAGGTTCACGGATTCGGGTCTCCCTTCAGCTCCACCATAAGCGGTTCATGATGGATGGCAGGCAGAATCCGTTCCAGTAAGTCGTCCATCTTGATGCGGAGACTGCTTGTATTGACGTTAGGGTGACAGCCGAAATAAGTCCCTTTCAGCACATCCCGGTCCATCAGGAGCTGTACCCGGTTCTCCGCATCGTTCATCAGTCCCAGGACGCTGACCGAGCCCGGGGAAATCCCCAGGAAGCGTTCCATGAATTCCGGTTCCCCAAAGGAGAGCCTGGCGCTTCCAATCTGCTTTGAAAGCTCCTTTGTCTTGAACTTTTTATCCGCCGGCATCATCAGCAGATAAAAACGGGTTGCCTGCTGATTGCGCAGAAACAGGTTTTTACAGATAAAGGCATCCAGGATTTCGTCAATCTTTTCACAGGCCTTCATAGTTTTCGTCTCCGGATGGTCGATGTGGAAGTAGGGGACTTTAAGCCGGTCCAACAGGCCGTAGGCGGCAGTTTCCTTGGGTCTGCGGGCCTTCTCTTCCGCGGGACGTCCAGGAAGCAGGGCCATGGGGGAAGGGGATTCCCGGTAACTGCCCCTGTACCACCCGGAAATGCCATTCTTTTTCACATAACATCCGGACGCATGGCTGTAGAGGACGGAAAGTTCGTCCCCGGCGTTCACTTCCAGTTCCTCGTCGCTGTAATCATTGGCATGCCATCCGTCCTCCCGACGGTAGAGGTAACAGGAGGGAATCCACAATTCTTTGCCGCTGCCCGAATGGCGGCAGAGCGTCATGCCATCCTTTTCTTCCAGGAGATCCACCTGGCTGTCGAGATACTGGATGTACAGGGAGAAAGGCTTCTTTTCCTGGTTCTCCAGGGCTGTCACAAGGGGAAAGGCATCGTAGGATTCCCAGGTGACCTTTTCCATGGGGGCATCCTTGTCCGGAAAAACCAGGGCGTTCAGCTGTCCTGTGGTCTTCAGGCCGCATCCGCCGTCCATGGCAATGACCCTGCGCTCATAATCGAAGAGGGGATTCATGTTCAGCTCGTCCTGTCTGTAGAGACATACCGGCCAGTGCCCGGTGACCACGCATCGGGAAAAGCGGCAGTCCTGTTCCAGAAAACGGTCGTTTTTCAGCCACTGATACCTGGGGGTGCCGGACAGGCGGTCCAGGTCGTCGGTGGAAATCCCTCCATGGACGAAAAGATAGGAACCCATATCCAGAATGGTGGGAAGCTGTCGCAAAAACGAAATTTCCGGAGCATAATGTTCCTGTAGGCGTTTCCGGCAGGCCGCCGTATTTTCCGGGGTGATATGTTCCGGGGAAATGCCCATGCCGGTAAGCATGTCCAGGATCAGGCCGCGGCGCCAGACATCCCACTGCCAGTGCACAAAGTCATGGAAGCGCTGTTCCCACCCTTCCGTTTCATCCAGAAGGAGCTGGACCAGGCGGTCATCCACGTTTCCCATAGAGACATAGACCTGGTTTTTCAAATATAAATCCATGATATAACGAACTGCATGCAGGCTGTCCGAACCTTTGTCGGCCAGGTCGCCAACGATGACAAGGATGTCATCGTTGCGGTAATGCAGTTTTCTTAAGAGCTGTAGTATATAGTCAGGCTGGCCGTGGATATCGCTCATGGCGATAATCCGCTGACCGGGTTTCGCATCGATTCTTTGAATAATGGTATCCATGGCTGCCTCCATGAGGTGTTGTTCTGATTTATGAGGAATGCCTGTAACTGACAGCAGCCTTTTCAATGAGGGGGCGTACTGTAGATACAGGTTACACAGCATGATAGCATGAGCAAGGCATTGCTCATGCTGGATGGCCATTCGGCCGTTTCCTGCCGGGAATAAGGTCATTATAGCATGAGCAAGGCATCGCTCATGCTGGATGGCCATTCGGCCGTTTTCTGCCAAGAATAAGGTCATTATATCATATATGGCTTCACGCTGCAAACTTTTTGGGGTATCAGGGCTGTGGACACAGGAAATGGGCGGTGGCAAAGGGCGCGGCAGGATATTTTGTATGCCGGACAGCCTATCCTTTCTTTCAAATCGAATATTATTACATGAATCCCAATATTTATATTGCCGGAATTTCAAGGGAAAGGCATTGCACAGAAAGCAATCCGGCTGTGTGAAGAAATGCATGGAAACGAAAATTGGGAGCTGGACACAATTTGGCAGGAGGCTAAAAACTGTCATTTATACTGCTTAACGATTTCACTTGCCATGAAACCAGACTGCATAACGCTGACTGGTTCAATCACATGATTGCAATAGGTAGTATTCAGCGTTATGCAGTATATTTCTCTTTTTTGCTCATAAGAGAACAACTGATAGCTACAAATAAACCAATTAAAATCCACGGAAATGCTGCTCCTAAAAAATCACTAACCATACTTCATTCCTCCTTAAAATTTCGATTTGTCGCTTTGTTAATCAGTTCTGTGTTTTTCTTCAAACCCTTTAATAACTGTTATCTGCAAATTCTTTGCGTCAATCAGACTTTCCTGTTTGCATTTTGGGTAGTAGAGAGGAAAGTTTTTCAATTCTGTATCTGTTCGTATCTGTAATCTTGTTTTATTTCCGCAGACAGGGCAGTGTATCCATTCTAAAATCGCGCTTACCATATCATCTACCTCTTTTATATTTTATAAAAAGAATACAAACACGGCAACAAGGGATATTGCATTTCCGAGAATGTGTGAAAAGGTGCTGATAACGCAATTCTCGGATTTTTGATAAATCACCGAGAAAATCAAGCTGTCAATGAATACGCCGGCAATGTCATAAGCTACAATCCCTATGTTTCCCGTAGCAATATGTCCAGCAGCAAAAACAGCGGATGATACCACTGCACTAACCCAAATCGGAAATATTTTTGAGGATTTTCCAAAGAAGAAACCTCGATACGCAATTTCTTCTCCAAATGCTGCAATGATAACTTGACCTATCAATAATGCTGTCTTATCGAAAGACAGTATAGAACTCGTCCGTCCCATTACATGGGCAACAAATTCTCCGCCGAAAATCATATCTCCTACAACAAGCGCTGCAATACCACTCACGCTCGGTAGCAACACCAAAAGAAGCACGCCCGACTTTTTGAAATCCGCCGCAATCGTATTGAAACGCAAACCCGATTCGGCACCTCGCGTTTTGGTGACAGCTTCCACTATAAAGAAAAACGCTACCCCCACAAATATGGAATATCCTGCTATTGTCGAGGACGGAACAACTTTCGTTAAAGTCAACAGTATCATTACTGTTATACCTATGAGTGTGAGAACAACACTTTTTTTGTTATTACTCATAATTTGCTGATTTTTCATTTCGTTTCCTCCTGTGCGGCTAATATTGCCCCTCTGTAAGCCCGTTCTAAATGAGATTTTATGAGTTCTTCATCATACTCTAATGAATTGTTGGCTATGATACTTGCATATCCATGGGCAAATAGAGAAATTGATAAAAAAACCTTTTTTGTCTGCTCAATATTCATGCCTATTGCTTTCTGCATTGCAGAAATAACAGGTACAAGTTCTGGTGAGTCAATCATTTCAAGCAGATTGTTCTCAACTGCAAAACCCGATTGAAATAGAAAGCGGAATAAGTTTGGTTCTTCAACCGCAAATCGAATATAGTTTATTCCGATTCCAAGCATAGCCCCTTTCTGTGGTTCTTTAATCTTCATCAAATATTCTGTATGATACCAGTCCAATTTTGCATAGACAGCTTTTTTTAATTCCTCAATCGTCGCAAAGTGGTACATAACAGGCTGTGTTGAACAATTAAGCTTTTTGGCAACAGTCCTTGCATTGATGTTTTCTCCACCTGCTTCACGGGCAACCTCAAAGGCAGCGTCAATAACCATATTTTTTGTGATTTTAGGTTTTGGCGGCATAGCTTTTCCTCCTACTTAATAATTTATGTTATATAACAAGAATTACATTATAAACCGCAAATCTGATTTTGTCAATCCTTAGACTAAACTTTCACCCAATTTTCTCTAATCAGAAAACACTATAAAGCATGAAAGTAAAAAAGAGAAGAATGAGAGGAATTCCGTTGTAGTCGGCATTCGTGGAAATGTGTATAACTGGCTATTTTATGGAATTGTGGGTAACTCTGTTTGCAGGACGTGGGAAAGCTGCTCTTTAGCTTTTCCATGTGCTGTGAATAGAGTTATCCATGATTCCATAGCCTGTTATGCACATTTCCGCAATGCTTGTCTTTTGGTCTTTGGTTCGGAATAGTGTGGTGCTGGCGGTCTATATCTTGTTTTCGGTTGCTTGCTTCTTTGCCATACATGAGCATTGACGCCGGGGATGCCTGTGAAGATGGAGGTGGAAAAGGGCGCGTGGTTTAAGATAGGCGTGAACGTGCAGAACCCCACGGATGAAAGCAAGGATGTGTATGTATCCGTGGGCAATGTGGAAGTGAGGATTGCTTCTTCAGAGGAAGCGCAGGCGCAAAGTACGTCAGCAGGGCAGAAAACTAAACATTTGACAAGTATGCAGCACTAACGGCCATACTGGATTTGAAAGAATGCTTTGCACAGTGTGTAGCATATTTCTGAAGGAATGGCTAATGTTTTTTTATGTTCGTCTTGACAAATGCCTCATTGTGGGAGAATATATCAATGGATGTTGGGCCGCCTGAAGGGAAAGAGAACCCTGACGCTGCGAATTTCTTCCCGATGACCAGTCCTGCCATGCAGATGGCGAATGTCACGGTTGAGATGATGAGGGCGCAGACCAGGGCCATCAGGAAATCATATTCCGCAATGGGATGTGGCGATTGTCAGCGAAAATATGACTTGCTCGTGAGGGTTCTGCGACATTCGGGTAATATTGTATAAGAAAAGGAGTAAGTCAGGATGAAACGAAATAAAGTATCCCCGTTGCTGTGGCTACTGCTGATTCCAGGACAGCTTTTGGCCGGCGTTTTCTTCGTATGGATCGGCATCCGGCTGGATTTGATGATTTTTGCAAGTGGGGAAGGCGGCCATGGAATCCCTATCTTTTCCGCAATTTTTTTTGTGATTGCGGCGGTGGTGACAATAGTGGTACTGATTCTGGCAGTAGTGCTGACGATTCGGGGATTTCTTCGGAAGTAATCTGAAAATCAGCATCTCCATTCAACGATATCGTCAATCCTCTTGCGCGGCCTTTCCTCCGGGAATTCATCAGGATAACCAAAGGCGATAGCCGCGATAAGCTGACCATCGCTATCCAGCCGTTGGCTCAGTTCGGCATATGCAAAGAAAATGTCGCATATCCAAAGGCTGCCGATTCCTTTCTCCGTAGCGGCCAGGAGCATATTCTGTATGGAAGCGCTTACAGACTGGATATTGCAGATTTCGGAAATGTGCTCCTCCGGCGTCAAATCCTCCAGAATGCTCTTGCCTAATGAATTGACCACAAACACAATGTCCGGCGCTTCCTCCATGATATAATGACGGCCTGGGATTATGGCGCTCACAGATTAGCTGCAGAATATTTTCTTTCCGAAAAGAGCATCTATCGAACTCCAGCGAACTTTATTCTGCGTTTTATTCTGCCGGAAAGATAATGGAACGAGGTATTGTCTTATTGACGGTTCTGGTATAAACTAAACAAAAGAGTGTTAACGCATGGCCGCGGAAGGAAATTCCAATGGGAGCATATTTGAATCCGGGAAACAGTGGATACCAGGAGATACTACAGTCTGAATATGTGGATAAAACAGGCTTGATTGCCTTGATAAATAATACCGTGGGGACAAGGGAGAAGTTGTCCTGTATCAGCAGGCCAAGGCGCTTTGGGAAGTCCTACGCGGCAATGATGCTGTGTGAAAGCTACGGGATGGACTTCGGGGATGCCAAAAACTGGTATGATGGGTACGATTTCCCGGATATCGGGGCAATCTACAATCCCTATTCAGTCATGCTGGCCATGAGAAAGAGGAAGTTCGGCTCCTACTGGCAGAGGACTTCTGCGGCGGAATCCCTGATGACATATATCAATATGGACTTTGAGGGGCTGCAGGAGACCATTTCCCGGCTGATTTCCGGGGAAGAGGTAGAGGTCGACACAGACCTTTTCGAGAATGACTTTGAATCCTTCAAAAGCTGCGATGATGTGCTGACTCTGCTGATTCATTTGGGGTACCTGACCTGGCATGAGGAGGAGGGGACGGTGCGCATCCCCAATGAAGAGGTGCGGATTGAGTTCCGAAAGATTCTGAAGGGCACGAACGTGAACCGGAAATGGATGGAGCTGCTTGGCCGCTCCGAAAAGCTTTTGGAGGATACGATAGCGGGAGATGCAGAGGCAGTCGCAAAGGCCGTGGAAGAGATTCGGGATTCCCAATATGCGCCCACCTACTATAATGACGAACAGGCATTGCGGTACGTGATTAAGTTCGCGTACATTGCCGCGCTGGATCAGTACCTGAAGGTGGAGGAGCTGCCGTCCGGAAAAGGAATCGCGGATGTGGTATACCTGCCAAAGCGCAGATCCACGCTTCCGGCGCTGGTGGTGGAGCTGAAATGGAACAAGTCATCCGAGGGAGCAATCCGACAGGTGAAAGAGCGGAATTACCCTGCCGTATTGAAGGACTATGGCGGCGAGATCGTGCTGGTGGGAATCGCTTATGATGCCAAGAAGACACATAGCTGCGTGATTGAAAGGATTTGAAGACAGAATCAGTATTTATTATGGATAATGAGTTGAACCCGTATGTGATGGTTGAGGGCATTTCCGCATTCAGATGTTAGGGAGTAGTATGGCAGAAAGATGCAGAACAATAGGAGATAGGACAGGAAGGTGATTATATGGAAGTAAGGTTCATTCTCAAAGACAATGTAACAGAATCGCAACAGCAAATGATAGAAAGTTTGAACAATTTATGCTTTGGAATTGAGGAGGCAATCTTGCTGAATCAGGACGAGGGGCATCTTTAAGGCGGAATAGGAGGGCTGGCAATTGCGCCTGAATACCGCGGAAAAGGATATGCCCGAAAATTGGTGGAGGTTGGTTTGCAAAAGTCTTATGAAATCGGAGTCGATGTAGCCTGCCTGTTTACCGAAAGAACGAAAACCGTGCATAAACTGTATGAGAAATTCGGATATGCCTACTTGAACAGAGATGTCTATTATATCGACTCCTTGGGAAAGGAAAGAACGAGAGATGATGTTATGATATTAGGGTTAAGAAATAAGAGGCTGGCGGAAAAAATCCTTTCCACTAATGGTAAATTTCATTATGGAAAGGAAGAAGGGTGTTGGTGATACGGCTGAATGCCGCAATTTCAGAACAAATCAGTGCAAACCGGGGCAGGATATACATCTTTCTGAGGTTGGGCAGTGTACCTTTCCTGGAATGAGGAGGCAGAAAGGCATGGTTTTTCAAAGAGAATAGACTTTTGGACGATTGGGACATAAACTGGACAAACAGCGTTTAGATGTGGAGGTGATTTCAATGGGAGTATATTTGAATCCAGGAAATGAAGGGTTCCAGAGAATTCTGCAGTCGGAGTATGTAGATAAGACTGGCTTGATTGCATTGCTTAACCAGACCATAGGAACAATGGAAATGCTGTCCTGTATCAGCAGGCCAAGGCGCTTTGGAAAGTCCTACGCGGCAAAGATGCTGTGTGCATACTACGACTGTTCCTGTGATTCCCGCGGGCTTTTTGATGACAAGGAGATAGCGGGGACGCAGGGGTATCTGACGCATCTGAACAAGTATCATGTAGTCTATCTTGACATCACAGGCTTTCTCTCCGAGGCAAAGAGGCAGCGGAAATTGATGATAGATATACCGGAGAAAATCGTGGATGCCGTCCATAAGGAACTGATGAATCTGTATCCGGAGCTGGCTCTTGGAGAAAACATCATGGAGGATATGATTCACTGCGTGGAAGAAACAGGTAGGAAATTCATATTTATCATTGACGAGTGGGATGCCTTAATCCGCGAGGCAAAGGGAGATGCCGAAACCCAGTCAATATATTTAAGCATACTCAGAGGGTGGTTCAAGAACGGTAACTTCACGCCCAGGGTAGTGGCTGCGGCCTACATGACGGGCATCCTGCCCATCAAGAAGGACGGCTCCCAGTCGGCCATTTCGGATTTTAGGGAATATTCGATTCTCGACCCGGAAGGGTTTGCGGAGTTTACCGGTTTTACGGAAAGCGAGGTAAAGAGGCTGTGCGAAGGCTATGGGATGAACTTTGCGGATGCCAGAAGCTGGTATGACGGGTACGATTTCCCGGACATCGGGGCCATCTACAATCCCTATTCCGTCATGCTGGCCATGAAGAAGAGGAAGTTCGGCTCCTACTGGCAGAAGACTTCCGCGGCAGAATCCCTGATGACCTATATCAACATGGATTTCGAGGGGCTGCAGGAAACCATTTCCCGGCTGATTTCGGGGGAAGAGGTAGAGGTCGACACGGACTTTTTCGAGAATGACTTTGAATCCTTCAAGAGCCGTGACGACGTGCTGACTCTGCTGATTCATTTGGGTTATCTGACTTGGCATGAGGAGGAGGGGACGGCCCGCATCCCCAATGAAGAGGTGAGGATCGAGTTTCAGAAAATCTTAAAAGGAACAAATGTGAACCGGAACTGGATGGAACTGCTTGGCCGCTCCGAAAAGCTTTTGGAGGACACTATTGCGGGAAATGCACAGGCAGTGGCAGAAGCCATAGAAGGGATACGAGATTCCCAGTACGCGCCCACCTATTATAATGATGAACAGGCACTACGATACGTGATTAAGTTCGCCTACATTGCCGCCATCGAACAGTACTTAAAGGTGGAGGAGCTTCCCTCCGGAAAAGGAATCGCGGACGTGGTGTACCTGCCGAAACGCAGATCCACGCTTCCGGCGCTGGTGGTGGAGCTGAAATGGAACAAGTCATCCG
>OFFW01000545.1_pt1 | contig 27217 bp, 24 predicted proteins | sample 1521501 | NCBI WGS metagenome assembly OFFW01 (sample SAMEA3504107, study PRJEB24116) | mouse gut metagenome | biome: mouse gut; feature: mouse-associated habitat; material: faeces | place: Denmark | collected 2011
ATCTTAGTTTACTCTTTTGGGATAGGAGAGAATATAAGTTTCAGTCAGGAATTGTCCAATGAATATAGTCAGGCAGAAATACATGCATTTGACCCAACGCCTAAAGCAATCAAATTTATGAAAGAATACGATAAGAAAAAATTTCCTCATTTTCAGTTTTATGAATTTGGATTGGCAGATGTTGATGGGATGCAGAAGTTTTATTTACCTAAAGATAAGAATTGTGTTTCTGGATCGGCACGATACAATTATTCTGTAAATGAGAATGACTATATCCAGGTTCCAATGTATACATTGAAAAGAATTTTGGATATGTTGGGACATAATCATATTGATTTGTTGAAGATGGATATTGAAGGTTCTGAATTTACAGTGCTTCCGCAGATATTAAAAAGCCGAATTTCTATTGAACAAATATGTGTAGAGCTGCACGATAGATTGATGGAGGATGGAGCGAAAGAAAGGGAAAGGCTTTTAGAGTTATTGTATAGAAATGGCTACGCATTGATTTGTATGTCTGAAACGGAAGAAGAACTGACATTTGTGAGAAAGGATAAGTTAATGTGTTTCCAATAACAAAGGTAAAGAGATGAAAAAGCGCGTTCTATTAGTGTTTGGGACACGTCCTGAAGCAATTAAAATGTGTCCCATAGTGAAAGAACTGAAAAAAAGAAACGGACTGGATATAAAACTTTGTGCGACAGGCCAGCATAAGGAAATGCTGATGCAGGTATTGGACGTGTTTGGTGAAGAGCCGGATTATAATTTGAAAGTTATGAGAAAGGTTCAGAACCTTAGTGATACGACAACCCTGCTGTTAGGGAAGATGAGCAAGCTGCTACAGGAAATAAAGCCGGATATCGTTTTGGTACATGGAGATACTTTATCTGCTTTTGTGACAGCGCTGGCTTGTTACTATGCCAGGATACCGGTTGCACATGTGGAGGCCGGACTTAGAACATATGATATTATGTCTCCGTATCCAGAAGAATTTAACAGACAGGCGGTAGATGCCATATCTTGGCTTATGTTTGCACCCACAGGGCTTGCCGCGGAAAATCTGAAGAGAGAGGGCAGGAAGGCAGAAAATATATTTGTAACAGGCAATACCGTGATTGATGCGCTTTCCACAACGATTTCCAATCAATATAAAAGTGAGCTACTGGATTGGGCGGGAGATGACAGGCTGATTTTACTGACCGCACACAGACGGGAAAATATTGGTTCGGCGATGGAAAATATTTTTAGAGCAGTAAAAACTATTGTAAACGAAATAATGGGTATAAAAGTAGTATATCCTGTGCACCTCAACCCTGAGGTAAAGAGTATTGCGGACAGTATACTGAAAGAGGATGAGAGAATCAGACTGATAGAGCCTTTAGATGTGGTGGATTTCCACAATCTGATGAATAGAGCATATGTAATTGTGACGGACAGTGGTGGGATTCAGGAGGAAGCGCCGGCATTGGGAAAACCGGTATTAGTTGTCAGAGATACAACCGAGCGGCCGGAAGGGGTAGAAGCCGGTACATTAAAACTTGTAGGTACAGAAAGACAGAATATAGAAAGAGAATTGAGGAAGATATTGGAGGATGAACAGGAATACTTAAAGATGGCAAAGGCAGTAAATCCATATGGAGACGGACATGCTTCGGAAAAAATAGCAGATGTGCTGGAAAGAAGGCTGGGGGTTGGAAATGCTGGTTAATGTTGTGGGTTTAGGATATATAGGTTTGCCGACTGCACTGATGATGGCTGAAAGCGGCATACAGGTTGTGGGAACAGATAAAAGCTTAGATAAAATAAATATGCTGCAGAACAATCAATTGACCTTTGGCGAAGAAGGGATTTCAGAACTTTTTGCCGGAGCGGTTGCAAAAGGGATAAAATTTACATCTGATTATGTGGAGGCCGATATATATGTCATAGCAGTGCCGACACCATTCAATAAAATAAGCAAGAAAGTTGTGGCAGACTATCTAGTTGCAGCGGTAGAGGCTGTGGTGAAAGTATGCCGGAAGGATTCTGTTATTGTAGTTGAATCAACCATTTCTCCAGGGACAATAGACAGATTTGTTCGTCCCATTGTAAATAGGGTCAATTGCCAAAAAGGATACAGGATTGAACTGGCACATGCACCAGAGCGCATTATTCCGGGCAAAATGATTAGGGAGCTTCGAAATAACAATAGAACGATAGGAGCTGACAGAGGGGATACTGCCGAAAAAATAAGGAGCATCTATGCAAGATTTTGCAAAGGGCAGATTGTGCTGACAGATATAAAAACGGCAGAAATGTCAAAGGTGGTAGAGAATGCATACAGGGATGTAAATATAGCGTATGCCAATGAGCTGGTAAAGATATGTAAGGAAGCAGATACTGACGTTTATGAAATAATCAAAATTGCGAATATGCATCCAAGGGTAAATATTTTGTCACCGGGCCCCGGGGTTGGGGGGCATTGCATATCTGTGGATCCATGGTTTTTGGTGGGGGATTACCCTGGACTCTCTAATATCATTTTAGCGGCCAGAAGGATTAATGATTCCATGCCTGAATATGTGCTGGAAAGAATCAATGTCATTATGGAGGAAAACGGAATTGCAGAGTTAGGACGTGTGGGTCTATATGGTTTAACATATAAGGAAAATGTAGATGATGTAAGAGAGAGCCCCACATTGCAGTTGCTGGACTGCATGAGGAAACATTTAGCGCGGGGGATAAAAGTATATGATCCATATGTCAAAAATATAATTGTTCCAAATCAATGCCTGGACTTTGAAGAGTTCCTTTCGGAAATAGATTTGTTGGTAGTAATGGTAGCACATGAGCATCTTATCAGAAATCAGAATATGGTGAAGGGTAAAGTGGTTTTTGACACCAAAAATGTCTTGAGCGAGACAGATGCTTATAAACTTTAGGAGATTAATATGATAGGATTGGCATTTTTTGTATATAAGAGACCTGAATGTACGGGAAGGGTCATAGAGAGCATCAAGAAAAACAATTTTGAGAAAATCTACATTTTTCAGGATGGATTGAAAAATGAGAAGGACAGAGAACAATGGGAAGAAGTGTCTGCCATGGTAAAGGCAATTGATTTTACAGATACAGAAATTCATATATCAGATAGAAACAAAGGCCTAGCAGACTCTATTGTAGAAGGCATGGATTATGTGTTTGAAAGACATGAGACAGCTATTGCCTTAGAGGATGATGCTTTGCTGAGTCAAGACTATAAAGACTTTATGACAGCATGCTTCACTAGGTATAAAAATGATAAAAAAATAATGGGAGTCAGTGGCGGGAATCATGTGGAAGTAGCAGAGGATTATCCATATGACGTGTGCTTTTTATATCGGATGAGCAGCTTGGGGTTTGGAACATGGAGGGATAGATGGGCGGGCTTTGAGAGAAACCCAAAGACTTTAACAGGGATTCTAAAGGACAGGGAAAAGAGCAAAGTGCTTGAGCTGGCAGGGGATTTGAAACATTATGTTACTGAGTCTATTCAGAATAAAATCGATACATGGGCAACATATTGGGCATTATACCAGATCGATTCACAGCGCTATCATATAGCGCCTAAGAGAAATCTGGCAACAGACATAGGGAGGGACGGAAGTGGGACAAATTCTACTGTGGCGACACACCGATATGAGGTGCCGCTGAGTACGAAAAGCGGTGTATGGAAATTCCCAAAAGATATTTATTTAGACGAAAGAATCACACAGGATGTCAAGCATCTATTTTCATCAGGAGATGCTGAAAATAGATACAGGAATTATTATGATGTTTTAAATAAGTGGTTGAGCACAAAGATGAGAGGTGGCTCGCTTGAACCCTATTTTGATGACAGAAATATACATGAGGTTTATATATATGGAACGGCGGATATTGCCGGACATTTATATGAAGATATTCATGAAAAAATTGTAATAAAAGGTTTTATTGTAGAAGCAAAAACAATGAAGACATTTAAAGGGATGGAAGTATATGACATGAGTGATGATGTGGATTTGGAGAATATTCCCATTGTAATTACTCCCTCCCACTCCAGCGATGTTATACAATATATTTTTAAGAAAAACAAGATTGAGAATCCGATTATCTCAATAAATGATATTGTGGATTACGTAGTTGAAAGATATGGTAGGTAGTGTCATGGATATCGTTGAACTAAGGAAGCTATTAGTCTCAGACAATTACATATGTTTTACGGCTGACCTGGATTGGGCAGCGGAGCATGCAATAGAAAATTTGCTGAAAGCTTTTGAAATAAATGATATAAAGCCAACAGTATTTTTGACACATTACAGCAAAGTAATTGAAAAATATAGAGATAAAATAGACATAGGCATACATCCCAATTTCATACATCCCAGCAGCCAGGGGAAGACACAGGATGAAATAGTGGACTATTGCAGGCGGCTTGCGCCAGAGACAGAAGTGTTCAGAAGCCATAAGTGGTATGGGGATAATGACATATATGATAAGCTATGGAATAGCGGCTTCAGATATGAATCAAATCTTTGTACAGATATGGATGAGACAGAACCTTTTATACATAGGTCGGGAATGGTGAGTTTTCCTGTGTTTTTAGAAGATGGCGCATATATAATTAAAAACCGGAAATTGGACTTTGAAAATGTAAGGGAGAAGTTTGAAAAAAACGGTTTGAAAGTCGTGAACATTCATCCAATGCATTATGCACTGAATACCCCCTATTTTTCTTATACAAGAGAGATAAAGGACAGGCTAACCAGAGAGGAATGGAACAATTTGCAACCTGAAGACTTGAAAAAACTATCTTATAAAGGGGTAGGAATTAGAAGTTTTATAGAGGATTTATTTCAATTCAGTAAGGATGGTTCCGCCAAAGTTATCACTTTAAAGCAGATGTATGAAATGTTGTCCTTGTAAGAGTATGAGGAGGAAAAGCATGAAAGAGGAATTTCTTGAGTATATTCGACAGGTCTCTCGGAACCGCAAGGTTGGTATCTGGGGAACTGGAAAAAAGTCAGGCGAAGCTGTAAAGGCAGCGGAGAATGCAGGAATAGAAATTAATGCCTTTATCGATAATGACGAAAGCAGATGGCAGAGTCTTTTTAATAATAAATTAGTATTGTCTCCGGCAGAGATTTCCAAAGAGTGGTATATCTTAATCGGTGTCGGTTATTGTCCGCACATTATATCCCAGCTTAGTGACATGGGGTTTGTAGAAGGGGAGGATTTTATCGCTGTTTTGGAAGAGGGATTTTATACGGCATTGCATAAGCATAAAGATGCCCCAAAGGTTCCAGAAGTTACCACAGAGGTATTGAGAAATATTACGAGTGAAATAATACGCCGAATTCCTTATGAATATATAGCATGGTTCGATGAAGAAAAATTTGACGAATTCGAGGAAAAATTTGATGTTTCTATCCTGTACAATAAAAAGTATAGTAGACGATATAGAAGAAAGCTGATGGAACACTTTTTCGCTTATCAATTTATAAAACAGATGAATTGGAGTGAACAGGATATATTTGTTGATATGGCAGGAGGAAGCAGTCCTTTTGCAAAATATTTGCGCGAACAGGAGCATATACGGGCATATTCACTTGATATATGCGAAAGTCGATATCATTATTTAGATTACTATATACAGGGAAATGGGGCACACACAGTTTTTCAGGATGGTTCTGTAACAGCGGTTTCAATACAATCATCGTTTGAGGCTTTTTCGGGTGACTTGGATATGAAGATTGTAAAAGAAATTGCAAGAATATTAAAGTCGGGCGGAAAGGCATTTATTTGCCCTTTATACTTACACGAAAAGCAGTTATCCATGGTATCTCCAAGTTGTTATGGAATGGGGCTGGCAGATGAAAATAGTCTTGAGGTCATTAGGACAGACTGCAGGGACGCCTTGCCTATGAGCAGATATTATAGTGTCGAGGGTTTGGAAGAACGACTATTAGGAAGGGCCAAACAATGGGGATTGGTTTATAAGATATATATTTTGCCGGATGATATTGTTGAAAAGGATGAGTTCGTCTATTTGAAATACATTCTTGAGCTGCAAAAGGAATAAACAATTATATAAGTGTTATGTGCAATACTGAATCCTGAAACAATTGGCAGAAAATGAAACGATAGATTTGGCTTGCTTGAATATATAGGCGGGAGACGGCTTTATGAAAAGAGCTTTTGGTATAGTTTTTTTGGCAATAACGGCATTTATGTCAGGAAAAATATTTGGCAAAATGTGTTTGGCTGATAAAATATCTTCATTAGATAAAAGATATAATCGATGTCAATCCAGAATAAGAACACTTGACTTATGGCTGCGACAAAAACAGGCTAATGGCCAGATACAGGATTTTTTTCTGAGAAATAATTTTATGGAAATTGCCATTTATGGAATGGATTATCTGGGTGAGTATTTATTGCAGGATTTGCAGGAAACTCGGATAATAGTTAAATATGCCATAGATAAAAACGCAGACAAAATCGTCTGTGGAATTAAGACAGTGAAGCCAGATGCGGAGTTGGAAAGGGTGGATGCGATTATAGTGTCAGCCGTTTATCACTTTGAGGATATTCGAAAACTAATATCTTCAAAGATTGACTGTCCGATTATATCATTGGATGACGTTCTTGGAAATCTGTAAAAATTTTATGTGAAAATGGGATATTTGAGTGCTATATAAACGGATGTGTAAAGCTCAGAATAATGGCGAGGGATTGGCGTTATGCATAAGGAATATATTATTTATGACCCTTTTTGGGGATTAAATGCATATATAGAAAATATGAAGAAGTGCTGGGGCGAGTTATATAAGGTGGTATCTTTTTCCTATGTAGAGGATAATATCTGCATGCTGTTAAATACAAAGGCCATCATTTTGAACTGGATAGAATGTGATTTAAGCAGGAAGAAGATGAAACAATTAGTGTGGTTCAAGATGTTGGGTATAAAGATAATATGGGTGTTTCATAATCGTATACCACATGATTCGAGCGACAATATACGGGAGATTGAGAAAACAAGAAAGAAAATGGGGTTTATCGCAAAAATCAGTGATGTTATTATTTTGCATTCATACAGTAGTTGGAGGTATTTAAAAGAGTATACAGTTAATGGGGATAAGGCATTTTATATTCCTCATGTAGATTATATGCGGCAAGTCCAATGGGCAAGGGATGTACAACGTGGAGACCAGGATGATTTTAAATTTGTATTTCAGGGTGCCATTTCCCCATACAAAAATCTAGAGTTACTTGTGAAAGTATTTCGAGAATTAAACTTGCCCAATTGCCAATTGCATATAATCGGGAAGCCATGTAGCACAGAATACGCTGAAAAAATAAGTAGATTAAGTGTAGGGGCAAAAATATATTTGAAATGGGAATGGATTTCCGACTATGCAGTAGGTCAGGAAATCCAAAAAGGAGACGTAATGGTACTGCCGTATGATTTGAAAAGCAGTATGAACTCGGGAGCAATGATAGCGGCATTTTCAAATAAGAGAACGGTCATTGTCTGTGCAAATGCTATGGCGCAGGATTTTAGGGAGGAGGATTTTCTTTATATTTATGATTACTCAAATCAAGAGAGCCATTACTGTCAATTAAAAGCGGCAATGAAACTGGCCTATGAGAATGGCGTAGCGGTTAACCGAGCGAAAGGCGAAAAAGCATTTGAATATATCCGAAGACACAACAGTGAGGAAATTGTCGTCAAAAGGTTAAAGAAGATGGTAAAAGAGAGATTATAAAATTGCATGTTTCGTCAGGGGAAACATTTGGGGAGATATTGTATGTTAAAATATAAGTATAAACAAATATGGCTGATAGGGGCAATAGTAGGATTTGGTATTGGCCTGTTGCCTGCAATAGTGAAAGTGAGGAAACAATTAAGCAATGAAAGAAGGAAAGCTGATAAATACCTGGAATTATATAAAGTGATGGGGCAGTGGATAGAAGCGGCACAGAACGAACAGTTCATGGCTGAGTGGCTAAGGCAAAATAAATACACAACTGTGGGGATATATGGGATGTCCTTAATAGGAGAGCGCTTATACGTAGAGTTAATGGATAGGGGAATACAGGTAGCATATGGCATTGACAGGTTATCAAGAGATTATCTGGATGGAATAAAAGTGTATAAACCTGATGCGGAATTGCCTCAGGTAGATGCGATTATTGTGACTGCTGTTTCTGAGTATAAGGAAATCGAAGAGCAGCTGGAGAAAAAAGTGAAATGTCCTGTTTTATCATTTCGGGATATTTTAGATGAGCTTTTGATACAATAGATTAGCGTGCAGGTGGGAAATGTGGATAAGATAAGAAATTTAGAGAAAGTTACGGTGATACTGGTAAACTATAATGGGAGAAAGTATCTGAAGAACTGCATTGACAGTCTTATGGGACAGACATATTCCAATATGTCTGTTCTGGTAGTTGATAATAATTCGGAAGATGATTCGGTAAGATTTCTTAGAGAGAATTACCCGGAAATTGATATTATTTCCTGTACTAAAAATTATGGATTTGCAAAGGCAAATAACATTGGTATTAGGAGGGCTGCTGAGCATGGAGCGGATTACGTAATGCTATTAAATGTGGATACATCAGTAGATTCTCGATTGCTTGAGTGTCTTATGAGGGAAGCAGGAAACAATGTGATAGCAGTGCCGACAATATATTCCGATAAGAGATATATGAAAATATGGTATGCAGGCGGTGAAATAGACTATGCAAATGGCGATTCCTACCATATTACGCAGCGCAGAGGGAATACGGTACAGGAAGTAAGTTTTGCATGTGGTTGCTGTATGTTGATTCATAAAAAGATTATAGACAGAGTCGGGGTGTTGGATGAAAAATATTACTTATATTATGAAGACACCGATTGGAGCATAAGATTTAAGGAAGCGAACATCAAGATAAACTATGTCCCACAGGCGAAAATGTGGCATAGAATAGGTGGCAGCGGTGGAAAAAAAGGCAGGCTAATAAAAACATATTATTTAACGAGAAACCAATTATATTTAATAAAGAAACATCAAGACTGTATAAAAATGAGCATTTTTAAAGGAAAAACATTAATGATTACTGGTGGAACTGGCAGTTTTGGTAACGCAGTTTTAAATAGATTTATTACAAGTGATATTGGCGAAATTAGAATTTTTTCTCGTGACGAATTAAAACAAGATAATATGCGCCATGAATATCAAGCAAAATATCCACAATTTTACAACAAGTTAAAATTTTATATTGGTGATGTAAGAGATATAAATAGTGTACGTAACGCAATGCATGGGGTAGACTATATTTTTCATGCGGCAGCACTAAAGCAAGTACCTAGTTGTGAGTTCTTTCCTATAGAGGCTGTAAAAACAAATGTGCTTGGTACTGAAAATGTGCTTACTGCTGCTATTGAGGCAGGAGTAAAAAGGATTATTTGCCTATCCACAGATAAAGCGGCTTATCCAGTTAATGCAATGGGTACATCTAAGGCTATGATGGAAAAAGTTATTGTTGCAAAATCAAGGACTGTAGACCCTGCAAAAACAACTATTTGCTGCACAAGATATGGCAATGTTATGTGTAGCCGTGGTAGTGTAATTCCACTATTTATAAGCCAAATTCGTGATGGAAAACAACTTACTGTAACAGAGCCAACTATGACTAGATTTATTATGAGTTTAGACGAGGCTGTAGATTTGGTTTTGTTTGCGTTTGAGCATGGTGAGAGTGGTGATATATTAGTTCAAAAAGCACCTGCATGCACTATTGAGATACTTGCAAAAGCAGTTAGTAAGTTGTGGAAAGTAAATGATGATATAAAAGTAATTGGTATACGTCATGGTGAAAAAATGTATGAAACTTTGCTTACAAATGAAGAGTGTAGTCATGCAATTGATATGGGTAATTTTTATCGTGTACCATGTGATAAAAGAGATTTAAACTATGACAATTATTTTAAAAACGGCAATACTGAAAGATGTAAACTTACAGAGTTTAATTCTAATAATACTGAAAGATTAGAATTAGAGGCTGTTATGGATAAAATATATTCGCTTGATTATATTAAAGAAGAAATGGCTAAGGATGGTATAACTAGATGAAAATTTTAGTTACCGGTGCTAAAGGTTTTGTTGGACGAAATTTGGTTGAAACTTTAAAGACAATTCGTGATGGAAAATGTAAAAAGTACCGATTTTTGAATGATGTTGATATATTTGAGTGTGATATTGATACCCTTGATGAGGAACTGGACAAGTATGTAAAGTGTTGCGATTTTGTTATCAATTTAGCCGGAGTAAACAGACCTCAAAATGTTGAAGAGTTTATGCAAGGTAATTTTGGTTTTACAACTATTTTGCTAGATAAACTAAAGTCAGCAAAAAACAAATGTCCAATACTTATGAGTAGTTCTATTCAAGCATGTCTTGATAATGATTATGGCAAAAGTAAAAAGGCAGGGGAAGATTATCTTATTCAATATGGAAAAGATAATGGTGTAAAAACTTATATTTACAGACTGCCTAATGTTTTTGGTAAATGGTGTAGACCAAACTACAATAGTGCAGTTGCAACATTTTGCAACAATATTGCAAATGGCTTGCCTATCACTATAAATAATAGAGATACCCAACTTACTTTGGTTTATATTGATGACGTTGTAGATAGTTTTATTAAAACAATTAACAATGAAGTAGTATATGATGGTGAGTATTGTAAAGTTGCGACTGAGCACAAAGCAACTTTGGGTGATATTACTGATAAACTTTATAATTTTAAAGCAAGTCGTAATAGTTTGGATATTGCTAATATGAGCGACCCATTTGAAAAAAAACTTTATTCAACTTATTTAAGTTATTTGTCAGTAAACGATTTTGCTTATGATTTAGTATCACATTGTGATAATAGAGGTTCTTTTACAGAATTTATCCATACTTTAAATAATGGACAAGTTAGTGTAAATGTTTCAAAACCTCATATTATAAAAGGACAACATTGGCATCACACTAAATGCGAAAAATTTCTTGTAGTTAGTGGCAATGGAGTAATTAGGTTTAGAAAAATTGGTGATGATAAAGTAACTGAATATTTTGTTAGTGGCTATAAGTTGCAAGTGGTGGATATACCAACAGGATATACACATAATATTGAAAATTTAGGCGATAGTGATATGGTGACTATTATGTGGTGTAACGAAGTATTTGACCCGGAAAATCCAGACACTTACTTTGAGGAGGTTTAAATGAGTAAGTTAAAATTAATGACAATAATTGGTACAAGACCTGAAATTATTAGGCTTGCCGCAGTTATAAAAAAATGCGATAAATATTTTGACCAAATTTTAGTGCATACTGGGCAAAATTATGATTACGAATTAAATCAAGTATTTTTTGAAGATTTAGGCTTGCGTGCACCAAACTTTTATCTTGATGCAGTTGGTAAAGATTTAGGGGAGACTATTGGCAATATTATTGCTAAGTCATATAGTTTAATGGTTCAGGAAAAGCCAGATGCACTACTTATTTTGGGTGATACTAATTCCTGCCTTTCTGCAATTTCTGCAAAAAGGTTGCACATACCTATTTTTCACATGGAGGCAGGTAACAGATGCTTTGACGAATGTTTGCCAGAAGAAACAAATAGAAGAATTGTAGACCATATTGCAGATGTTAATATGTGTTATAGTGAGCATGCAAGACGTTATCTTAATGCGGAAGGTACAGCAAAAGAAAGAACTTATGTAACAGGTTCGCCTATGGCAGAAGTTTTAAAGGCAAATTTGGATAAAATAAAACAAAGCAACATACTTGATAAACTTGGACTTAAAAAAGGTAAATATATATTGCTTTCTGCTCATAGAGAGGAAAATATAGATAACGAAAACAACTTTTTTAATTTAATGAATGCTGTTAATGCTATGGCAGAAAAATATGATATGCCGATTTTATACTCTTGTCATCCAAGAAGCGCAAAGTATATTGAAAAACGTGCTTTTGTTTTTGACAGGCGAGTTATTCAAAATAAACCATTAGGTTTTCATGACTACAATAATTTGCAAATGAATGCTTTTTGTGTGGTTTCAGATAGTGGCACTTTGCCAGAGGAAAGTAGTTTCTTTTTAAGTGTTGGTAATCCTATTCCTGCAGTTTGTATAAGAACTTCTACAGAACGTCCTGAGGCTTTGGATAAAGGTGATTTTATTTTGGCTGGAATAACTACTGAGCAAGTATTGCAACAGGACTTGCCGACGAGATTATTATTGAAGAATATGAAGGACAAAAAATTGACGATATAATTAGATTAGGTGTTGATATTTTTACTGTAGGTTCTGACTGGATAGGTAAATTTGACTATTTGAATGAGTATTGTAAAGTTGTTTATTTGGATAGGACTGAAGGTGTTTCAAGTTCTGAATTGAGGACAGAAAATAGCAAATTAAAAATAGGAATTGTTGGTGACTCTAACATTGCTTTAAAATTTTTTAATGAATGTGAATTTGTAAATGGAGCAGAGGTAGTTTGTTGCTATAATGAAAATAAAGAAATAAAATTTATAAACAATAAAACATTAAATTGCACAAATAGTTATGATGATTTGTTAAAGCAAGTTGATGCTGTTTATATTATATCTCACCCGGATACTCACTATAAATATTCTAAATATGCTTTAAAAAAATGTAAGCATGTTATTTGTGAGTCTCCTCTTGCTTTTACTGCCTCAGAATGTGAGGAATTGTATAGTATTGCTGAAAGCAAAAAGTGTGTGTTACTTGAAGGTATAAAAACTGCTTATGCAACTGCATTTTTGAGAATGTTATTGCTAATTAAAGGTGGCATTATTGGGGATATAGTATCTATTGATGCAACTTGTACTAGTTTGCAAAGTGGTGTAAGCAATAAGTCAAATGATGAAATACAAGATGACTGGAATAGTATTTGTGCTTGGGGACCTACTGCATTGTTGCCAGTTTTTCATTTGTTTGGTAGCGACTATATTGATATTAATATAACCTCTAAAATAAAAGAAAAGACTAAAAATTTTGATTTGTTTACAAAAATAGATTTTTTGTATAAAGATAGTGTTGCAACTATAAAAATTGGAACAGGTGTAAAATCTGAGGGCGAATTAATTGTTTCTGGTACTAAAGGTTATGTTTATGTGCCTGCACCATGGTGGAAAACTGATTATTTTGAAGTAAGGTTTGAAAATCAAGAAAAAAACAAAAGATATTTTTATCAATTAGATGGTGAAGGTATTAGATATGAAATTGTTGCATTTGTTAAAAGAGTGCAGAGCAAACAAATTATTGATGGATTTGAAAAAGATATTGGCATTTGTGATTATGGCGGCTGTCTGCGCCGGAGCTTTTGACGCTGACGCAAAACGCCGACGGAAGAAAACACGTAAAAAGCCCCGTACCACCAGAGTGGTAATGAAAACACCCACGGCCTCCGGGCCTTTGTCGGAAACTGAGCCGTTTGTAGTGTTCGACCGCCCGATGCCTATAACCAAGGGCTTGGATAACCGGGTGATAGCGCTTTGGCAGAGCCATGGAAAATATTACGACCAGTCACAGCAGCGTTGGAAATGGCAGCGTCCGCGCCTGTTCGGCACGGTTGAGGATTTGTTTTCCCAGGGGTATGTGATGCCATATCTTATGCCGATGCTCGAAAATGCCGGGGCATATGTGATGTCGCCTCGCGAGCGCGACACCTCCCTGACTGAAATCATTGTTGATACTGACGGCTATCCCGAAGGGGATTTCTACCTGAAACAAGGAAAACATCAATGGAAAGAGGGGAACGTTGGGAGCGGTTTCGCTTATAGCGGCGGCCAACTGACCGAGGGGCGTAACCCGTTTGTTGCAGGGACTTCGGAAACGGTGTCTACGGTGTCGGCCAGGCAGGCTTCGGAACAGAGCAATGCGGCATGGAATGCCGATATTCCTGCAAGGGGGCGCTATGCCGTCTATGTGTCGTATGCCTCACATCCCAACAGCGCCACAGACGCGCATTATAAGATAAACCATCTGGGGGGCACTACCGATGTGAAAGTGAACCAGCAGATGGGTGGCGGCACATGGCTCTATCTCGGTCATTATGATTTCGCAAAAGGGAAGCAGCAATTACCAATTGTGGAACTTTCCAACATATCGGACGACGATGATGCCGTTGTGTCGGCGGATGCCGTGAAAATCGGCGGCGGCATGGGCAATGTTGCACGTTCCCCGAAAAACGACCCAGGCCTGATGCCCGTAACCTCTGATTCGCCACGTTTCACCGAAGGGGCGCGCTACTGGTTGCAGTGGGCAGGGATGCCGCGCAAGGTCTATAGCGAAAGTAACGGGGAAGATGATTATACCGACGATTATAAAAGCCGTGCCTTATGGGTAAACTATCTGGCGGGAGGTTCCCCCATGCTTCCCGACAGTGTCGGGTTGAAAATCCCGGTCGATATGGCTTTGGCGTTCCATACAGATGCCGGAACCACCGAGGACGGCTCGGTTGTAGGCACTCTCGGCATATATTCGACCGACAGCGGCAATCTGCTTGGCGACGGACGCAGCCGTGTAGACTGCCGGTCGCTGACGGAAGCGGTTACCGACCAGGTTGCGACCGATCTGCGTGCATTGCACGACCCGATGTGGACTTTGCGAGGAAACCGCGACAGGAAATATTACGAAATCAGGGAAACCAAAGTGCCTGCAATGATTATAGAGCTGCTGTCGCACCAGAATTTCGACGATATGAAATACGGGCTTGACCCCGCGTTCCGTTTCGATGTTTCCAGGGCGGTGTATAAAGGGATTCTGCGTTTCCTTTCGAGGCGTTATAACACCCCTTATGTAGTACAGCCCCTCCCTGTAGGTCATTTTTCGATAAAGGCGCAAGGGGGAGGACGTTACAACCTGTCGTGGAGACAGACCACTGACCCGCTGGAGAAAACTGCCTATCCGAAATACTATGTTGTAGAGGAAAGAATCGACAACGGGGCTTTCCGCGCTGTTGCCACGGTTGCCGAACCTCGTTATGAGGTCACGGTTACCGACAGCCGCATACACAGTTACCGCATTGTGGCCGGTAACGACGGCGGGACATCTTTCCCCTCCGAGGTGCTTGCCCTCTACAACGATGGCAGCGGGGTGCCAAAAGCCAATATCGTTAACGGGTTTACACGGATTTCAGCCCCGGATACGTTTTTTGCCGGAGAGTTCAGCGGTTTCGATTATATGACCGACAGCGGGGTGGCTGATGTGGCAGATATAATAACTACCGGGCGGCAATATGATTATAGCCCTTCGTCGGAGTTTTTGAATAATGATGTTCCCGGCTACGGGGCGTCCCACGGCAATATGGAGAAAACCGTTACAGCCGGGAATACGCATGATTTTGTGTATCTTCACGGGCGGGCGCTTAAAAGCGCCGGGCTTGGGTTCGTGTCGTCGGGGGTTGATGCCTATTCCGAGGAGGTGGTGCTATCATCGGCCGGGACGCCTGAAAACCCGCCTGTGACCGATCTGATTTTGGGAAAGCAAAAGGAGATAATGCCCGGTAACGGGAGCCGTGGCACTAAATTCAAAGCGTTCCCGACCCTTTTGCAGCGCAGACTTGAAGCCTATTGCTCGCAGGGAGGGTCGCTGATGATAAGTGGAGCCTATATCGCGACCGATTTGATGGACAACCGTTTTGCCGATGCGGCAACGCGCGATAACGACCATAAGTTCGCCACATCGCTTTTGGGCTATGACTGGCAGCTGGGTAAGGGGTCGATTGACGGGAAAGTCAGTTCGGTGCCTTCTCCATTCAAACCGTTCGGGGTTCAGGAACATCTTACATTCGAGGTGACACCGACCCCCGACAGCTATGCGGTGGAGTCTCCCGACGCAATCCGCCCGTCGGGCATCGATGCCGCCACCATAATGCGCTATGACGAGAACGGCCTGTCGGCAGCCGGGGCGCTTGAACGGGCGTTTGAAAACGGAGGCAGCCTGGTGTCGTACCGTGTGGTATCGATGGGTTTCCCGTTTGAAACCATAAAGGGGGAATCCCAGCGTAACCGGCTGATGAAGGATATAATGACATTCCTTACGGGGAATAAAAACGGTGGCAGGCGCTGACCGTTCCGCCCCTTCATAAAACGCTTAAACATTGATTTCGAATCCTATACATATTATCATTTGCCATTATCATGAAGAACAGCGCAAAAAACATGTATAACCCCTGCCTTGATGCCGGTGGTGTGGCGATTACGCCGTTTATTTCCACTTCGGCCCTTAAGTCTGCGTTTGACAAATCCGGCCATGTATCCGACTATGTGTTTGTGTCGGTTCTACCCCACGAAGGGATGGCGGTAGTGCCGTCGCCGAATTGTTTGATGAGGATGACGGAGGTGGCTTGCGACATGAAGGCCGCAATGGTTTACTGCGACTATTCGGCGGTTACTGAATCAGGGATAGAGCGGCATCCTGTTATCGGCTATTCCCTTGGTTCGGTGAGGGATGATTTCGATTTCGGGCACATTGTGCTTTTGAATCGCGCCATGGTTTATGATGTGTTGCGCGATATGCCTGAATATGGTTTTGCTGCCTGGTATGCGTTGCGGCTGGCCTTGTCGCGCAGGGGGGCGATTGTGCGGATTCCTGAAACGCTCTATGCTGTCGACCAGACCGACACGCGTCTCAGCGGCGAGAAACAGTTTGATTATGTTAATCCACGTAACCGCGAAGTCCAGGTTGAAATGGAGCTGGCCTTCACATCGCATCTGCATGAAATCCATGCATGGCTCCCCGGGCGCTCTGCATTGATAAATCCTGAAGAGGGGGATTTCCCGGTCGAGGCATCGGTTATAATCCCGGTACGCAACCGGGAGCGGACAGTGGCTGATGCCGTGCGTTCGGCACTGGCCCAAAAGGCCGGTTTCCTGTTCAATGTGATAGTTGTGGACAACCATAGCACTGACGGCACATCTGCAATACTGGAAGCTTTGGCAAATGAGGATAGCAGGGTGGTGCATATAGTGCCGGAAAGCATGACGCTTGGTATCGGGGGATGTTGGAACCTGGCGGTCAATGACAGCAGGTGCGGCCGTTTTGCCGTGCAGCTTGACAGCGATGACCTCTATAAGGATGCTTCGACCTTGCAGAAAGTGGTTGACACATTCCGCAGGGAAAGGTGTGCAATGGTTGTCGGCTCTTATGAACTTGTAGATTTCGCAGGCAACCCTATTCCCCCCGGATTGATTGACCATAAGGAGTGGACTGACGGGAACGGGCACAATAATGCCCTGCGTATAAACGGGCTTGGGGCGCCTAGGGCGTTTTTCACCCCGGTGTTCCGGCGCCTGCAGCTCCCGGATGTCAGCTATGGTGAAGATTATGCCATGGGGTTGCGGGTTTCGCGCAATTACCGTATAGGCCGGATATATGAGTCATTGTATCTGTGCCGCCGTTGGGAAGGGAATTCCGATGCCGCCCTGAGCGTTGAGAAGGTAAATGCCAACAATGCTTATAAGGATTGGTTGCGCACTGTCGAGATAAATGCACGCATAAACATGTCGCGTGAATCAGCTTGTCTGTAAATCATGATTCTCCGGAATGGAACTGACCACTGATATATTGATGGATTTCCACAAGCGCCAGCTTGAGGCGTGGCCTTTGGCCGATGCCGGTTTCAAAGGCTTGGCCGAAGTGCGATGCAAAGAGGTGGAGGTTGGCGATGTGGTGTTCAAGGTGCAGCATAACCGGGCGCGGATACGGTCGACCGGGGCCAAGGTCGACAAGGCTTCGGTGGCACAGCGGCCATGTTTCCTGTGCGATGTCCACCGGCCTTCGGAGCAGATGGAGCTTGTTGCCGGGAATGGTTACAAGATTCTGGTTAACCCTTTCCCGATTTTCCCTGTGCATTTCACTATTCCGGCCGAACTCCATGTGCCGCAGCTGATAAGTGCGGACGGGTGCGGACGGTTCATGGATATGGTGCGGTTTGCAGGGATGCTCCCCGGACTTGCCTTGTTCTATAACGGGCCGGCATGCGGGGCATCGGCACCCGACCATTTCCATTTCCAGGCTGTGGAACGGGCAGAGCTTCCCCTGCTGCAATGGGTTGAGGATGGCAGGAATGTGCCGTTTGAAATAATATCGGCGATGTTTCACAGCCCGGAAGAAGCCCGGAGGTGGCTGGTTGCCGTGTGCGGTGAGTTGATGCGACGGGCTGAAAACAATGGGGAGCCGGAGCCGCGTATGAACGTGGTGTGTTCTGCGGTTTGCACCCATGCCGGGGTGAGCGGGAATGCAGGTGACCGATACGGCGGGATAAGGGTGGTAGTGATACCTCGGCGCGCCCATCGGCCTGATTTCTATGGAACCGGCGAGAACCAGGTTCTACTGAGCCCTGCATCGGTTGATTTGTCGGGGGTATTTATTGTCCCGTCACCAGCCGATTTTGAACAGAAGGTGACCCCCGCGCTGATACGTGAGGTTATCCGACAGACATGTTACGCCGAATTTGCATAAATTAAAGGCGGATTTTGGCAGTTTAACGCTTGTGGAGGTTGCGATTTGCAGAAAAATCGTAACTTTGCACCTTGATAGTTATGGCTATCAACGAATAGAAAACTACCGTTTCAAAAGAAAATGAGACAATTAAAGATTTCAAAATCTATCACGAACCGCGAGAGCGCGTCGCTTGACAAATACCTTCAGGAAATTGGTCGAGAGGAACTTATCACTGTAGAACAGGAAGTGGAACTCGCCCAGCGTATCCGTGAAGGTGACCAGGTGGCATTGGAAAAGCTCACCCGTGCGAACCTCCGCTTCGTGGTCTCAGTCGCAAAGCAATACCAAAATCAAGGACTTAGCCTTCCTGACTTAATTAACGAAGGCAACCTCGGCCTAATCAAGGCAGCACAGAAGTTCGACGAGACACGCGGTTTCAAATTCATTTCTTATGCCGTGTGGTGGATTCGCCAGTCCATCCTCCAGGCACTCGCGGAGCAATCGCGAATAGTGCGCCTGCCGCTCAACCAGGTGGGTTCGCTTAATAAAATCTCAAAGGCACTTTCGAAGTTCGAACAGGAAAACGAACGGCGCCCGTCGCCCGAAGAACTCGCTGAAACGCTTGATGTGCCGGTTGAAAAAATTGCCGACACGCTCAAGGTGTCGGGACGGCACATTTCAGTTGACGCGCCTTTCGTCGAGGGTGAGGATAACTCGCTGCTCGATGTGCTGACCAACGACGATTCGCCTATGGCGGATGCAACCCTGACACAGGAATCGTTATCGAAGGAAGTTGACCGTGCCTTACACCAGCTTCACGAGCGTGAGCGCGAAATCCTCAAGATGTTTTTCGGAATCGGATGCCAGGAAATGACCCTTGAGGAGATTGGTGCCAAGTTCGACCTTACACGCGAACGTGTGCGTCAGATTAAGGAGAAGGCAATCCGCCGTCTCAAAGGCCAGAAGTCGCGTTTGCTGAAAACCTATCTCGGCCAATAAATTGGTTCCAGAATGGGGTATCCCCCCTGAAAACTGGTGAATAGATTATTACGCCGGTGGCACATATCGTGGCCGCCGGTTTTTTTATTTCAAAAAACTGGTTTCAAAAGGTGAATGATTGCTAAAAATGATTAACTTTGCGGCTATGGTTTATGAGGCCGCATGGCTTCAGAAGCCCGGATTGACAACAGGAGTTGATTATGAGACAAAGCGAAGAAAAAATTTACGGGCTCATCGGTTATCCGTTGATGCACTCTTTTTCACAAACTTTTTTTAATCAGAAGTTTAAGTCAGAGAAAATAAATGCCCGTTATATAAATTTCGAAATCCCCGATATCGGCGACCTTATGGAGGTGTTCGCCGAACATCCCAATCTTGCAGGATTAAACGTGACCATACCCTACAAGCAGCAGGTAATGGCTTATCTGAACGACATCGACCCGGTGGCTCAAAGAATCGGGGCGGTGAACGTAATCAGGATTATACGCGGTAAATCCGAGAATGATTTCCGTCTTGTGGGCTATAACAGCGACATAATGGGATTCGCAAATTCCATCAAACCGCTTTTGAAGCCGTTTCACAAAGGTGCGCTTGTGCTTGGTTCGGGTGGCGCTGCCAAAGCTGTGTGCTGCGGGTTGGAGGATTTGGGTGTCAAGCCGTTGGTGGTGTCACGAACCAGGCGTGAAGGGGCTGTGACCTATGGCGACCTCACTCCTGAAATAATGGAGTCACACAAAGTCATAGTCAACACCACCCCGCTGGGGATGTATCCCCATGTGGACGAATGCCCTGACATCCCCTATGAACTCCTTACTTCTGAATTCCTATGTTACGACCTTCTTTATAACCCGGATGTGACGTTGTTTATGAAACGGAGTGCCGAATATGGCGCCGAGGTTAAGAACGGTCTGGAAATGCTGCTGTTGCAGGCATTCGAATCATGGGAAATATGGAACAGCCGGATTGACCCTAATGTGAAGAAATAAAAAATATATCTGATTTTGCCATGTTCACGCAATCGGGATATATATTTCGTTATTGAAATCCCGTTATCCTAAGCAGGTAGCCATCCTGACATTTGCCTGATATGAAGACAATGCCAAGATGCCTTCAAAAGGTTCGGAAAATCAAATCCATTATATATCTTAAAATAATCCCGTTGAGGGATGAATATCTGACAAGGTTTTATGAATAAGAAACACATTGCAAAGTATGTTTATGTACTTGCGATAATTATTATCGCGTTCCCATTTATGGCACTTGGCATCGATGATTTCATATCACCGGCTTTGGCTCTTTTTGCCGGGCTGGTTTTTGCCTTTATCTTTCCTATGCCGTTTCCCGTGTTCAACAAGAAAAGCTCCAAATACCTGCTTCAGGCTTCGGTGGTAGGGCTTGGTTTCGGTATGAATGTGACAACAGCCTTAAAAAGCGGTGCCGAAGGGATGATGTTTACCGTCGTGTCAGTAATCGGGGTGATGGTGGCCGGTGTCCTTATCGGCTATTGGATGCACCTTAACCGTAAGACCTCCTATCTGATTTCGTCGGGAACCGCCATATGTGGCGGTAGTGCCATCGCGGCCGTCGGCCCGGTTTTGAAAGCCGATGACCATGAGATGGCGGTGTCGTTAGGGGTTATTTTTATCCTTAATGCCATTGCGTTGTTTATTTTCCCGCCTATAGGTCATTATTTCGAAATGAGCCAGGCCCAGTTCGGCACCTGGGCTGCAATTGCGATACACGACACTTCGTCGGTTGTAGGTGCCGGGGATGCCTACGGGCGTGAGGCGTGTGAAATCGCCACGCTTATCAAATGCACCAGGGCGTTGTGGATTATACCCCTTGCTTTTGCCACAATGTTTGTGTTCCGCGACAAATCAGGCAGCAAGATAGCCATACCCTGGTTTATTTTCCTTTTCGTGCTTGCAATGGTAGTCAACACATATTGCGGAATCCCTGCTGCGGTAAGCGACATGATTGTGTATATCTCCAAAAAGGCATTGGTTGTGACATTGTTCTTCATCGGTGCGGGGCTTTCGCTTTCGATGGTTAAGAAAGTGGGTGTACGGCCTCTGTTGCTCGCTGTGCTGTTATGGATAATAATAGGGGTGGGCAGCTTCTTTGTGGTGATGGAAACCATTGCCTGACCCCCCCATTGAAGTAGATATAAGGACTGTTTGTGATTTGCAAATAAGCATGATTGTTGGGGAATGACGTGCGCATATTGCCGGGGATGCCTTTGCTCCCGTTACTGGCCGCATTCGTTGCGGGTGTCATTGTCGCGCACTATTCTCCTGGTTATTTGATTTACGGGGCCGCCTTGTTGGCGGCTCTGTGTTTTTGTGCATGGCTGGGTGGATGGCGCAAGGTTGCCGTTGCCGGGCTTTTCGTGGTCGTCGGTGGTGTTGCAATGATGATTGCCACACCTGGCAGGCCGGATTTCGACCGGGAGGATGCTCCGGGTGCATACGTGGGTTTTGTAGAGGAAATAAGTGATTCGCCATATAACCAGCGGATAGTAGCCAAGGTTGACGCCGGAGGCTGTGTGTTTTCTGTGTTGGTATATTATCATGATGTGCTTCCGGTAATCCGGGAGGGTGATGTAATCACATTTGCAGGTGCATTACGCCCGGTAGGGGAGGAGGCTGTGGTGCCTGATGAATTCTCAATGTCGGGGTTTGCCGCCCGTCGCGGTGTAACAGCCCAATGCCATGTGCAACCGGGAGGGGTGGAGGTGACAGGGCATAAAGCTTCGTTACCGGCGTTTTTTGCGGGGGTGCGGCGCAACCTTTCAGATTATATCCATTGCAGGAGCGGCCTGGGTTCGGGGGCTGCCGGAATGCTTGATGCCATGCTGACGGGTGATGCATCTGCGTTCGGACGCGAACGGCGTGATGTATTTGCCGATGCCGGGTTGGCGCATGTCCTGGCATTGAGCGGTACCCATGTGGCGGTAATTGCCTTTATGGTTTCGATGCTGTTCTTACCGTTGCGTATGGCCGGGCATCGGAGGTGGGAGCCAGTGTGTATTATCGCAGTGTTATGGGGGTATGTGTTGCTGACAGGGTGCAGCCCGTCGGTTGTGCGGTCTGCAATAATGGTGTCGGTGGTAGGGTTTGGAAGAGCGTTCCGACGCGGGTCCAATTCACTCAATAACCTTTGCCTGGCAGCATTGCTGATTCTGTTGTTTGACCCGATGGCATTGTTTGCCCCCGGTTTCCAGTTGTCGTTTGCCGCAGTTGCCGCTATTCTGATGTTCCCGTTTGCTTTGTTTGTGAAGGGTAATGTGGCATGGCCTGTCCGTGTTGCAGGCAACTGGCTGTGTGTTTGCGTTTCTGCCGTGGTCGGCCCCGGTGCTTTGGCGGCCTGGTATTTTCATAGCCTGCCGCTCTATTTCATTTTGGCCAATATCCCTGTAGGGATTGTTTTGCCGTTTTTTATAGGCGGAGGTGTGCTTTTGCTGCTTCTGAATCAGCCGCCCAGTCCGGCATCTGCGTCAAGTCTGTATTGCTATTTGCCCATTTCCGTTTCTCCATATAATTACCCCCTGATGTAGTACTCCTATTTTCCTACATAAGGGGGCTTTTGTTATCTCCCGTAGTTCCAGGATGTCTTCGGTGATGATCTCCCAAACAAACCGGAGGTTTATACTTTCATGATCGTGGATGATGCGGTTTCGCAGGCCGCCACCAGCTTCGTATCTGCAATAAAGGTGTCGTAAGTGCAGTTTTCGAAATATTCCATCAGCTTTACTCTGAAAACAATTTAATTTCTCCTGACTGGGTGTTGCAAACTCCAGCAGGCATTCCATCTTCGTAGCTAAAGTGAATTGAGTCTTTGTTAATATAAAACGAGGTCAAATCAATGCCTAAATTGTTGAGTTTTGGGATGAAGAAATCCAAATCATACTTTAGCGGAGAAATGTTATCAAAGTTTTGCTTTGAACTATGTGAAATATGTTTAATCCGCGCCATGCTGCACTCTCTGTCGATAATTACATCTAGGATAATATAATTAGCAGTATTGGCTCCACGCAAGATATTGAAGAGTGTGTAGCGGATACGTTTATTTATTTGTGGGAACATCCAGACAAATTCGATCCGAGGCGGGGAAAATTAAAAACTTGGCTATCTATTATTGCAAGAACACAGGCCATCAATCGGTATCGTGAAATTGCAAAAAGAGATACAGTCCCCCTTGAGGATATAGGCTTTATGGATCGTCTTGGTATTGTTGACGATATTTTGAAAGAAGAAACAAGGCGCGCTTTAATCGCTGCAATAAATGCCTTGGGCGAGCCGGAACGGGAAATCCTGATCCGCCGCTATTACTACGAGCAAAAGCCAAAGGAAATTGCGCTTGCCTTGGATATGAATGTAAAGCAAGTAGATAATCGTCTGTACCAAACAAAACTAAAACTGCGTGAAGCTCTTCCTAACTAAATTGAGGAGGCTAATATGGATTCTTTTAATAAAACAAACTTACAAAATATAAAAGATATTTTTGAGAAAAAACAGGTGTTCACCTGGATGGCAAGAAGCCTTTCCCTTCTTTTAAAATGGCAATGATTATGGCGGCTATGCTAATATGCTGTTTGAGCACAACTGCTTTTGCAGCCGGCCTGTTTTCTTTGTTATCCGGAGACGATTTGGCGATTTCTGCTGTTTATGAGGGGAATGGAGTTGTGTCAGTCCAGGTTGAAAATAAGTCTGACAAAGAACTTCATTTCCAATCTGCGCTAAAGCTGATGCAATGGACTGCCAGCGAAGAAATAAAACCACTTGCGGAGAAGAAGGTCGCTTTTAGCAATACAAGTATACCGGCCCATTCAAGTGGCACAATGACCATTGACCTTTCGGAAGCCTACGATATTGCACTGCTGGAAACGCCGCTGGTGGGCAATGATTGGTACTATTTTATCCTAACAAACAATCATTTTGTTTTTGGACAGGATTGGATGTGCGCGGTTGATTTTGCAGAACCCGACATCACCCCCGTTCAATACCCAACTCCGGTTGCGCCCGTTGAGGCGGACGCAAATCTTGTGGCGGAAATTATGGAAGAATTGCGGCCCTACTTTGAAGGCTATTCCACCAACCCCGCCGAGCGAAACAAATTATCCATGGAATATTTGGCCCTGTGCCAGAAGCTGTTGAAGCAAGCGGGCGTAACGATTATTCCCTCTGTATCCCCAATGGAATTGACCGTAATAGACAGCGAGCAAACTCCCGTTTTTGACACTTCTGTATCGATGGATATGCAATTGCAGCTTACCGGCCTGCATCGCCGGACAATAGACGGCTATGGTAAGATAATCGGCTCTTCCAATACGGAGCAGGCACTGGTGCTAAGTGCTTATATTCCGCAGCACAAGGGTGATATTGACCGCGGTGTGGGTATACCGTTGATTTATGTTCTAACATACGAAAAAAGTAAAATTACAGCCGCACAGGACTGTGCTTTCATCCGTGGTCGGCTTATGACCTTTGAGGAAATGGAGCCGTACAAAATTTATGAGGATGAACAATATGCTTGCTATGATGTCAGCCCGTTGTTTTACTCGGACCTTCGCCGACATGTAGAGAGTATGGTTAGTCAGCGGAGTGACGTCTATTTCGATGACCAGATTTGGGTGCGCGTACAAAATATTTATAACTATTACAAGGAAAATCTGGGAGAACTTCTCGGCTACAGAGATTAAGGACAGCTTTTGCTGTTAAATAAAACCAACCTCTATACAGAAAATTATCTGCAAAGAGGTTGGTTTTGTCTTTTGAGAAAGAGGGGTGAGCGGCCGCCTATTCCAGACTGCCGCTGCCTCCCATAAGCCGGGCCATCTCCTGGATGCGCTCCACTGGGAAGGGAGGGGCGGCCAGCGGCCCCAGGGCGATGGACAGGAGCTTCAGAGGGTTGTCGTCCGCCGCCACCCGATTGGAGCTGAGTGCCCCGCACCGGCGGCACCGGTGGATAAGGGCCCACTCGCCGCCCTTGCGCACCCACACCGCCACTGGCTCCATGATTCCGCCACAATCCGCCGCCCGGTCCCCTGGCTCCAGGTCCAGGTGCAGGCTGGTCAGGCAGTTGGGACAGTGGTTCCGGTGGCCGCTGCCAGCTCCCTCCGGGGTTACCAGCCGGCCGCATACCTTGCAGGTAAAAACCTCCTTGCAAGGATTTCTTTTGTAATAGCCCTTCTCAAGGGAACGTTTTTTGCTTTCTCGCCTCAAAGATGGTTTCCTCCAGGTATAAAATTTAATTTTTATACAGGGAGGCGGGCGCTTCTATCCCAGACCTCCCGGTCAGGGAACAAGTGCCGTGTACAAGTTCTTCATATACTGCTCCTTTTATTGGTTGATAGGACCTGCTGGGGGCCTGTCCACAGCTGCGAAATGGGGCGGCCGGCAGGTGATATTCTGCCAAATAGCAATTTTATCATACCACATTGGCGGGCGTCTTTCAACCCTTGAAGGAACCAGCCGGATGGTCTATAATAGAAGACAGAATGCTTTAGACCTTTAGGGAGGCGACAAAGATGTTTGGAAAGCGGCCCCTTTTCGGCAGCCGGATAGAGCCTGCCTGCCGGTACTGCGGCCACGGGCGGGAGAGCACCGACGGACGGATGATCCTTTGTCCTCACCAGGGGGTGACAGCTCCCTACTTCTCCTGCCGGAAATTTCGGTACGATCCCCTTTTGCGTGTCCCTTCCCGGCAGCCGGTGCTGCCAAAGTACGAGCAGTCGGATTTTGAACTGTGAGCCGCTTCCCGCCAATTTCTGGAGGAGGCTAAGGCCCCCTTTTTTCGAGGTACAATAACGACATGAGATATGTAAAACGATTTTTCCAAATCTTTCTTCCCCTTCTGCTGCTGGCAGCTTTCAGCGCTTCTTTCAAGTCAGGGCAACGGTCGATGATTGTCCTTGCGCTGATGTGCGCTGTGTGGCTTCCAGCCTGTTCAATCAGCTTGACCACGATACAGACAATCTCGGCAGCCCGCTTATTGCGTTCCTTCACAATGCTGGACTTGACCAGATACGAGTGGGACGGCAGCATGGAAAGCTCCCCGTTGCTTTTTGTCATGGGGGTCCCCTTTTTGTCCCGCCGTATGCTCCCCTCTATAATCTTCATGATGACCGCATTGATGTACGGGCTCGAAAAAATAAGGGTGTTGTCTCTTGCGTCATGGCCCAGGAACAGCATCACTTGATACCTGCTCTGGCAGGGACGTCCGTTGGCCGTTTCGCTAATCACGCCGGACAGGCTGCGGAATCTTGCTATCCTGTTGATGACGGATTCCTCCTCGTCACTGTTAAGGTTCGAGGAATATCCCAACATCTTCAGGAAAGCAGGCAGATAGACTTTGACGTTATGGCCGATGTATTGCGGGTCCTTGACGGCTTCGACAAGTGTTCCTAGGTCATTGGTCATTTTCCGCAGGTCATCGAGGATTATGCTATATACAGCCAACAGCAGGAGAAGGTCAAACTCTGGCAGCTCCCCGAGCACTGGCACGCAGCTGTCCATCAAGTTCGTGGTTCCGTCCTTCCTGTCTTCGTTGGGCAGGCAGCTATCGGCTATGAGCTCCTGGACCTGCTCCTTAGAAATAATCTGCAGATGGGCCACAGGGTCGTCTACGAGGCTGAGGCTGTTCTGGTATTTTTTCAGCGTGGGGAGCGCCAGCCTGTCCGGCATTTCCGTTATGGCTCCCTTTTCT
>OFFW01000548.1_pt1 | contig 26940 bp, 26 predicted proteins | sample 1521501 | NCBI WGS metagenome assembly OFFW01 (sample SAMEA3504107, study PRJEB24116) | mouse gut metagenome | biome: mouse gut; feature: mouse-associated habitat; material: faeces | place: Denmark | collected 2011
GATCAGGAAGTATGGGTTTGCGTTTGAGGGGAAACGGGTGCTGATCGGGTGAGACCAAAATCTTTTTGTGAATGGGAAGTTTAAAAAATGGACAATAAGTATCTTAATGAATTGATAAAACGATTAAACGGCACGGAAATTTGGCGCGGAATTGATGAAAGATGTTCGGATTCCCATGTGGTAGAAGAGCAGGCAGGAGATATTCGGACCGGTTAGAATGTGGGGATCAGGAGTGTTTTGCTGGAGTCTGGATGTGAATCGAAACACTTAGTGAGGTAGATTATGCAGCGAAGATATGGCGTTATCTGGACATTGCGCTGTATGGCTAAAGAATGGCGGGGTTCTGCCGATATAAATATCGTAATGGTTCAGGATGAATGAAAAGATTGCATGGATGCAGAAATAGGAAGAAAGATACCCTGTTAGTGCTCTTAGTATGCAATAACAGGGTTTTATTTTGGAAAAGGATGTGTACATGTAGCTTCTTTTATACTGGAAGGGCCGCTGGCTGAAAGGCCGGGGGCAGCTTCGGAGAGGGCGTGCAGAAAGTACGGGACAATATTGATTACTGGAGAGCAGCGCCGGTGTGGACGCCGGACAGTATCGGAGTAGCTACGGAAGATTGGTTTAAGTACCTGGGAGATCAGGCTGAATAAGTAAAATGCAGGTTTGCTGTCGTGACTACAGGGGCAGGCGGTTCTGCTTTATGGAGGATGACTGAAAGAGGTAACGGATGCTATGCGCGGATTTCAGAAACAACAGATAATGAATGTGATCGACAGCATGCATGCACTTCACGGAGAAATCAGAGACAGGTTACAGAGTGGAGCTTATGATGTGGTGGAAGGTGCGCTGACCGATTGTCAGGAGGCAGCGATCAGTGTTGGCGAAGCGATAGAACAGATCGAGGGAGACGACACGAAAGCGGTGCGTTGTCTGGAACATTACTGTGAAAGACTCTATCAGATAAGCTTGCAGCTGCAGAACACTGCGGCACAGAAAATCTATAAATCGTTGGAAAGCGGTCTGGTTAAAGCCGAGAATGAAATAAAGCATATGCCTGTCAGGAAGACAGCTGTTTTTCTGCCCTATAAGGCATCTATGTGGGATTCATTAGAGAGTGTCTGGAAAGCGGCGTGCGATGATGAGGAGTGGGAAAGCGTGGTCATCCCGATTCCTTATTATAATAGAAATACGGATGATTCTCTGGGAGAAATGCAGTATGAAGGGGCGGATTTTCCGGAAGATGTGCCAGTTACAGATTGGCAGCAGTATTCTCTGGAGAAAGAACATCCGGATATTATTTTTATTCATAATCCGTATGATCAGTTTAATATCGTGACGACAGTCCATCCTCTTTTCTATGCTTCCAGAATTAAGGATTATACGGAGAAATTAGTATATATTCCTTATTTTGTGCATCAAAATGACATCGTGGCGGAGCACTATTGCGTGCTTCCGGGAACGATATATGCTGATGTGGTGATCCTGCAGTCCGAGAAAGTAAGGGAGCAATATCTTAGATATTATGAGGCGGCGCTGCCGGAACTGGTGGAAAAGCAGGGGAGAGAGGCGATCGAAAAAAAATTTCAGGCGCTTGGCTCTCCGAAGTTTGATGTGCCGGCAGATTCGCAGAATGATATTCCGGAGGAATGGAGAGAATTTTTAGGGCAGGGGAAAAAGGTAATCTTTTTTAACACACATCTGCGGGGATTGATGCAGGGACAAAGTGAACAGTTTCTCAGGAAACTGGAATGGGTGTTTAACTTTTTTCAGAAACAGGAAGACGTGGTATTGTTATGGCGGCCGCATCCTTTGATGGTGGAGACGGCCAGGGCGATGAATCCAGAGGCCGTAGAACCTTACCTTAAACTTGTGGAAAGATATAGACGGCAGAAGATTGGAATTTATGACGATTCGAGAGAACTGCACAGGGCGATCGATCTTTCAGATGCCTATTACGGCAGCGGCAGTTCGGTTGTGGAGCTGTTTCGGCAGCAGGGAAAGCCCGTTATGCTGATGAGTGAACAGATCAGAGAGGATTGATGTCGGGTACGGGTAACGATAGAAAGGCACATGAGCGGAAGTATGGGAATACATCATTTGACAGACGATGAGTTAAGACAGGTTCAGCTGATTCAGCTGGAGATGCTGGAAGAAGTGGACAGAATCTGCCGTCTGTGTGGTATTCATTATAATATCATAGCCGGTACGCTTCTGGGAGCGGTGCGGCATAAAGGCTACATTCCGTGGGATGACGATGCGGATGTGGCGCTGTTGAGAGCGGAATATGAGAAGTTCAGAACCGCATGTGAGAAGGAACTGGATCACAGCAGATTCTACTTTCAGGATCACAGGAATACACAGGGTTATCGCTGGGGGTACGGTAAGCTTAGAAGGAAGGGAACGTTGTTTCTTCGGGCAAACCAGGAGCATATGCCGTATGAGCAGGGGATCTTTATTGATATCTTTCCGCTGGATGCCGTATCTGATTCCAGGATGATAAGGACCTGCCAGAATTTCCATTGCTATTGTATGCGGAAGATGATGTGGGCTCCGGTGGGACGGATCGTTTCGAAGGGATGGCTGTTAAAAGGGTGGTATCGGATGTTGGGGTGCATCCCAGCCGATGTTTTATATGGTTATTATGACAGATATGTGACCCGACAGAGTAGAAAGAAGACGAAATGGGTGAGGATCCTGATGTTTCCGACCCCCAATAAAGAGTATGGTTATCTGCGGGAATGGTACGAAAACAGCGCCGGGATCGTATTCGAGAACAGGACGTTTCAGGGGATCAGAGATTATGATGCCTATCTGACATTTAAATTTGGAAATTACCATCAACTTCCACCGAAGGAAATGAGAAAAGTTCATCCGGTGACGGCGCTTAAGTGCCTGCCCTGGTAAAAGAAAGAATCTGTGGGTTGAGAGAAAGGAATGGATACAATTCATGAAGAAAGTCATTACGTACGGTTCATTTGATCTGTTTCATGAAGGGCATTATCGTCTGCTGCAGAGGGCAAAAGCGTTGGGCGACTATTTGATCGTCGGTGTCACCACGGAGCATTATGATGAATCGCGGGGCAAGATGAATGTGGTGGATTCCCTGATGGATCGGATTGAAAATGTGCGAAAGACAGGTTTCGCAGACGAGATCATTATTGAAGATCACGTGGGGCAGAAAGTGGAAGATATCATGAAATACGGAGTGGATATCTTCACAGTAGGTTCCGATTGGACCGGTGTATTTGACTATCTAAAAGATTACTGCCAGGTGGTGTATCTGGAGAGGACCAAAGATATCTCCAGTACTATGCTCCGGGCGAAAAAATATAATATCATCCGGCTGGGGATCATCGGAACAGGCCGGATCGCATCCAGGATGATCCCGGAAGTAAAATATGTCAGCGGAATTAATACGGACGCAGTCTATAATCCGCATATCGACAGTGCCCGCAGGTTTGCGGAACAGTTTGAATTAAACAAATACATGGATGATCTGGAGGAGTTCTATGCGGAGATTGACGCCGTGTATATCGCTTCGCCGCACCAGACGCATTATGAATATATTAAAAGCGCGGTGCAGCATCGGAAGCATGTGCTGTGCGAGAAGCCGATGGTTTTAAAGAAAGAACAGGCTAAGGAAGTATTCCGGATGGCGGAAGAAAACAGGGTCGTGCTGATGGAAGCGGTCAAGACAGCGTATTGCCCCGGATTCAATCAGCTGCTGTCCATTGTGCGCAGCGGTGCCATCGGCAGCGTGCGGGATGTGGAAGCGTGCTTTACAAAGCTGGAAAATCCATTGAGCAGAGAGCTGACGGACAAATCCTATGGAGGCAGCTTTACGGAACTGGGAAGTTACACGATACTGCCCGTGCTTAAAATCCTCGGCAAGGACTTTAAAGAACTGGAATTTAAGAGCCATTGGGCGGCTAATGGACTGGATATTTATACCAAAGCGTATTTTACTTATGAGAATGCTCTGGCCACTTCCAAGAATGGTCTGGGTGTCAAGTCGGAGGGGCAACTGATCATATCTGGTACGAGAGGGTATATTATTGTGGAGGCACCCTGGTGGAAGACAACTTCCTTCGAAGTCAGATACGAAGACCGCAGCCAGAACGAAAAATATTTTTCCAAGTTTTTGAAAGATGGGCTTCGCTATGAAATCGGTGATTTTGTATCCGGCATCAACGGATTTGGAGATAAACATTTTAAGCTGACCAAAGGCGAAAGCATTACAATGGCGGGAATCATGGAGAAATTTATGGAGACGCGACATGCTGAATAGAAAGGTTTCTTTGATCATACCGGTCTATAATACGGTCAAATACCTGCGCAGGTGCCTGGAAAGCGCTGTTTCACAAACTTATGAGAATATGGAAATCATCTGCGTGGATGATGGTTCTACGGATGGTTCCGAGAAGATTGTGGATGAGTTTGCCGCGAGAGACGGACGGGTAATTGCTGCCCACCAGGAAAACAGGGGAGAAAGCAATGCCAGAAATACCGGACTGCGGATCGCCAGTGGGGATTACATCGGGTTTATGGACTGTGATGACTGGATTGAACCGGATATGTATGAATGCCTGGTGCGGGAGCTGGAAGAGGCTGGAGCTGATATGGCGATCGCGGGATTCTATCAGGAATTCGCGAATGATGATCAGGTGAATCAGTCGATAGCCGTGCAGAATGAGAAAACTGTAGACTCTAAGGTTTTTGATGGAAGGCAGCTTCTTAGATATATTTACGAAAGAAATTCTTACAGAGCTTTTGCCTATATGTGGAATAAACTCTATAAGAGAGAAATTGTTTGCAATGACCAGAGTGAGCCGTTTTTCTTTGATGAGAGTATGAAGCTGGGGGGAGATGTTTTGTATCTGGCACAGTGTGCTCTCAACGCAAAATGTGCTGTCTATGTGGACAGGAGTTTCTATCATTACCTGCAGCGTTTGGATTCAGGCTTTCACAATCTGGATTTGACGAAAAAGCAGGATCATATACGGGCATACCGAATTGTTTTGGACGAGTTTGAAAGAAAGCATGTAGAGCCGATTGTGCTTGATTATGTGAAACGTATGATTGCGTACAATTACAGTATCATGGCACAGCTTGCTTATGAGCAGAAGAATAGAACAGTGTTGAAAGAATGTCAAGAATGGATGAGCAGATACGAGAAGGAGTATAGAGAGCTAAACATAGATAAAGCGGATTGGCTTAGGCGGTATGCAGATATCTTACAGTATACGATATAGGGAGGGCGGACAGTGCGCTGGAAGAATAAGGGGCATGAATATGACAAAGTATATCAGCAAATGGCATCCAAGGAGACATTTTATCTGTTTGGGGGCGGAGATTATGGAAAACAATTTCTGCATATAATGCATGATGAAGTGGCTATTGCCGGGTTTATCGATAATAATATTGCGAAACAGGGGCAAGTGATAGAAGGAAGAGCGTGTGTAAGTCTGGATCAGGTTTCTTTGAAGGATAAGGAAGGAATTATTCTGACGATATCCCAGATTGGACGGGCAGAGATCATGAAGCAGTTGGAAGAACATGGCTACAGGAAAGATGTGGATTATTTTTCCATTGAAGAATTTCTTTCGATTTACTATCTTTATAAATATGATAAAGTATATTTTTTGAGTGTTTCATTTCTTCCCAGTACGATCTGTAATTTAAAGTGCCGGTATTGTTTGAACTTCAATCCTTTCGCAAAAGAATTCTATGTCAGGGACTGGGATTCATTGAAAAATGATGTGGATCTCTTTTTCGCCAATGTGGACTATATCATGTTGTTCCATGTGAGTGGAGGCGAGCCGATGTTGTATAAGCATACGGCAGATTTGATCCAGTACATTGATGAAAAATATGGAGACAGGATAGGAACGTTACGCACGGTTACAAACGGGACGATTGTTCCTGACGATGCGATATTGGAGAAATTGAGTAAATGCAGACTGGAAATAACGGTGGATGATTATCGGGAAGCTGTGCCACAGTATAATGCCAAGTTCGATGTGCTGCTGGATAAGTTAAACCGATATCACATAAAATATTATATCAATAAGGTGGAAAGCTGGGTCGACCTTGCACCGGAGAAAACGGATTATTCTGCATTGACGGAGGAACAGTTGATACAGCACCGTTCGGAATGTGGACAGACGTGGCAGGAACTGCGGAATGGAAAGCTGTACAGCTGTAATTATGCAGCATATGCTGCGGTAGCGGGTATTGCAGGGGAGCAGGATGTGGAAGAAAGCTATGATCTTGGCACCCATACGGCTGATAAGAAAAAGGAACTGGTTGAGTTCCGACTGGGCTATACTGAGAAGGGGTATACCAATTTCTGTAAAAAATGCCGGGGATTTACGACACATAATACAGAGGCGATGCAGCCTGCGGAGCAGGTGAATCAGTGCGGCGGACATGTAGAGGATGCATTATTATGAATGACAGGCTTTGTTTTCCTTACAGGGATGATGCGGAGGAAGTGGCAGGATTTGCCACCGTTACAGCGCAAATTTATGATAAAATGGTAGATGACATATCCAGAGATATCTTTTCAAACCGACTGTTGTACAGTCTGACCGGGAGTCAGATGTGCCTGAGGAATGTATTGCTGCATACTGCCGGCGGAAAAAAGCTGAATGATCTGCTGCATGAAACCGATAGGGATATCTATATTTATGGTGCTGGAATAAGAGGAAAACGGCTGGTGGATCTTTTTCCGGATGTTGCCTGGAGAGGACTTATAGATAGAAATAAACAGGATGAAAGTTATCATGATGTGAAGATCCTGGGTCTGGAAACTTTTTTGGAGCGCTATGTACAGGGAGCACGGGTTGTAGTCTCCAATATGAGCGGCACGGATGCGATCGTGGAAGATTTGCATCGTGTGGGCGTTTTTCGAGAGGATGTGCTGGTTCTGAACGATTTCGATCGTGAGAATATGAAGGACATTTACTTTCCGGCAGGGGAAGTAGAGCTGCCGGTCCGGCGGGAAAGATGTTTTGTAGATATTGGCTGTTATGATGGAAAGGATTCTTTGAAATATCTGGAATGGAGCGGATATCACGAGGCAAAGGTGTTTGCTTTTGAACCTGATGACCGGAACTACAGGATCTGTAAAGAACGGTTGGAAGCACATCCAAATATTGTGCTGTATAATATCGGACTGTCAGATAAGGAAGAAGAGATCGGCGTTATGGGAGAGGGCGAGATGGCCTATATCGATGCAGGCAGTGACAGGAAGATTCAGACCAGACTGCTGGATGACGTGCTGAAAGATGAAGCGGTTGGATTTATCAAGATGGATGTGGAAGGATATGAGGAACATGTTCTTTTGGGGGCGGGTGAGATCATACGCAGTCAGAAACCCGTGCTGGCAGTTTCCGTCTATCATAAAAAATCAGATATATGGCGGCTTCCGAGACTTCTGTTGGAATATAACGGAGATTACTGTTTTTATATGAGACATTACAGTGCGGCGAATGGAGATACTGTTTTGTATGCGGTAGACAGAGGTAATTGCAGGTGAAGAGAAAGATTGCGATCTTTGGAGCGGGAGAATGGGGACGAATTGCATATTATTATTATCGTGAAAGCGGTGAAATCGCCTGCTATATTGATAATGATGCGTCGATTTGGAATACGACGGTAAACGGTTTACAGGTCTGCGCTCCTGAGATCCTGAAAGAGCATAAGTACACGGTTATTGTCGCTAATAAACGGTACGAGGACGAGATCAAACGACAGCTTCTGCAGGATTATGACATTCGGGAAGTGGTTTTGTTCCGGATAGATGAAAGGATGCAGGAACTGTCCGGGCAGAAGGAGAGCCGGTTTGAAAAGGAAGAACTGATCGTGGCCTTCAGCCATGGTTTGGGAAATCAGATGTTTCAGTATGCTTTTTACAGAAATCTGCTGCAAAGGGGAAGAAATGTGAAAGCGGATCTGTCTGCCTATATCAAGCCGGGCATGATGTCTTTCGAGTTGTGTACGGTATTTCCGGGAATACGGCTGGAACGGTGTGACCCGAATAAGAAGGAAAGATATCTGCAGGAGGGGCATGACAGAGTCTATATAGAAGCGCCGCCCAGAGGACAGGTCAAGGCAACCTTTAAGTCGGAATTACTGGAAATGGAAAGCGGTTACATAGAAGGGTTTCACTGCTCTTTTCGGTATCCGGAGATGATCCGGCAGGAATTATGGGAGGATTTTAATTTCCCGTATTTACAGGACCGGGAGTTGTGTGAGTGGAAAAAGCGGCTGGAAGAGGAAGAGACGGTTGCCGTGCATATTCGCCGGGGAGATTTCCTTGCACCGAAATATTGCCGGGAGATTGGCAATATCTGTACGGAAGAATATTATAAGAAGGCAATCGACTATGTCAGGGATTGTCGTCCGAATGCCCGGTTTTGTTTTTTTTCCAATGATGTCGATTGGGTTAAGCACAATATAAAAGTGGAGGATGCAGTGTATTTTGAGAGGAATATGTTTGCAAAGTACAGCGATTGGTATGATATGTTTTTGATGAGTGTTTGCAGACATAATATCATCCCCAACAGTACTTTTGGCTGGTGGAGCGCGTGGTTGAACCGGAATCCGGATAAGATTGTGGTCGCACCGAAGCGGTGGAGGAACAGGTGGGAGGCACAGGACTGGTGTCCGGAGGAGTGGGTGAGGTTTTGATATACAATATGGAAAAGTAATTGGATCAAAAGTAATGGTGTGAGGGCATTAACAGTGAATCGGTACGGGTTGAGTTTTAATAGTTGTGTAAAGTTAGGAGACGATATCTGGTTTTCTGCTACAAATTATAATGGATTATATCGGTACAATTTAAAGGATACATCCATAGAAAGAGTAGTTACATTTCCTAATGAAGAGATGTGGCAGATGGGATTACACAATACTATATGTTTATATCATGATTCAATAGTTTTTGTGCCGCATTGGGCAGAAAGAGTTTCTATTTATAATACGAAGAATGGATTGCTCAGGCAAATAGAAGTGCCAGATTTGGGAAGCAGGGTATGTAGTGCACCGGATTTTTTGTGCGGAGTAGTTTATCATGAAATGCTGTATATGGTTGGCTATAAATATTCCGGAATAGTGAAAGTTGATTTAAAAACCGGAGAATTTAGAACTATATATGAAGCAGATGAATGGATCAATATTTTTGTAGAAGAATATTTTGGAGAAGTGGCAGTTGAGGATAATTATATGTACATACCTTGTCAGTTTCAAAATTCGATATTGATATTAGATATGAAACATGATACGGCAGAGAAAAAAAGCATCGGTAAAGACTCAAATCGATACTGTAGAATAGTAAAAGATGGAAAAAATGTTTATCTGATTGATAAAAATACCAGTAATTTTATTACGTGGAATGTGGATGATGATTCATGGCGTGAAACAGAAGTTCAATTCAAGAATCCGGGTACGAATGCGTATATAAATTATAGTAAAGAGCATATATGGGTCATTTCAGTACTATCAGGAGAAGTATGTATTATTGATAAAGGAACGGGAAAAAGACGTAATATATTTTTAAATAATAAGCCAGTTGTAGAGTATGCTTTTTCCCGCAGTGAAAGAGTGTATTTTGTAGATGGTTATACCGGTAACTGGTATTTCATAGATAATCAGGGTGTGATCATAGATTTAAATATAAAAATGATTGAACCGGATAATATAAGAATGGAAGACATTTGGCAAGGGTTTTCGCCTTCGCGTTTCGATGGAGTTGTAGGTGAAAGATCTCCATATACTCTGCAGTATCTTATTTTTCATGCGCGGGAGAAAGGAATGGAAACTGAATGTAATAAATCAAATGTGGGAAATACTGTTTGGAATTTTCTGAATCCTTGACTGCTTTTGTCAGGCGTTTTTAGGTTGAAAGGGCATATTAGACGATGTGACTGCGTTGGAAAGAAAGGAGCGGTTAGACAAAATGAGAATTGTTTTTTTTGGAGTTGGGGCGTCAACAAGGGAGATATTGGGTCAGATAAAAGAATTTCCGCAGTCAATATGTGTGCTTGGATTTATTGACAATGATTCTGAACGCTGGGGAAGTTTCATGGGCAGAAGAGTGCAGTCGCCACAGATATTGAAGACGCTTGAGTATGATTATATTATTATTTTGTCAAATTTATATTTTGATGAAATGAAAGACAGTTTGATTTATTGGCATGGCGTTGCAGAAAATAAAATTAAAGGACGTAATGATTTGCTTCAGTTTCTTTTTGCAGAAAAATATAAAGATTCTGATGATCCCGAAATACAGGCAATATTGAATTATTGGAATACAAATGAATTTAGTGTGTTCAATCAATACATAAAAGAAGAAATAACTTTTGATATTGTAGAATGGGACTATATTGAGAATATGCCATATATCATGTTTGAAGATAAAAGAATGTATTTTCCGCTTGACACAAAATTTGATGTACTGGATGGAAAGAAGGTAGTAGTAGATATTCTAAGTGAGCAACAGGCAACATCACCGCACCTTTACGTGAAAGATGATATTGTAATTAATGATGGTGATGTGATAGCCGATGCAGGTGTTTGTGAAGGAAATTTTATTCTTCGTTATATAGAAAAGGTTTCTAAAGCGTATTTGTTCGAGAGTGACAGGCGTTGGAAAAAAGCATTGGAATTATCACTTAAGAAGTTTTCGGACAAGGTTGTTATGTGCGATGGTTATTTAGGTCTGTGTGATGGAAAAGATTCTGTGAGTCTCGATACAATGATTCGGGGAAGACTTGATTTTCTTAAAATGGATATTGAGGGAGCAGAACCAATGGCGCTTTTGGGTGGGAGAAAAGTATTACTGAATAATAATGTCAAATGCTCAATCTGCAGTTATCATAGATATAACGATGTGAACACTATTAGTGATATTTTGCAACTCTATGGGTATAGGACAAATACTTCAGATGGTTATATGCTTTTTTTTCATGACAAAGATATTTTTTCTTCAATTGATTTTCGCAGAGGAATTGTTTATGGAAGAAAAGATAGATGACAATTAAAATTTATGAAAGTATAGGGTAGACTGGAAGTGATTAAAGAACGCATATTAATTTGGGGAAATGGAAATACACTGAAGAAAAATATTTGTTGGATAAAGCAGCTGTACAATATCGTGGGCATTACGGATTCAAATATAGATATATCTGCTCAAGAGGATAATATATATTCGCCGGAGAAGGCGCTGAAACTACAATATGATTTCATTTTGATAGTGAGCCAATATTATGAAGAAATAAAAGAGAGTCTTACTGGTCAATATGGGATAGACGAAAAGAAAATCATATTTTTTGAAGATGAATTTTTGAAAGAGAGAAACCAAAGATTTGGTAATTATAATGAAAATGTAACTTTTTATATATTAAGAGCGCATTGGTATGAGAGGAAGAATGGGTTTTTTAACTATTATGTTCGCGCAATGATAGCTTATTATCACACGCAAAAAAAGGGATATGAATTGCTTGTGGATATGAAAAATTATTATACGGAATATGCAGGGTTAGAGCGTTACGGGAAAGTTAATGTATGGGAAGAGTACTTTCAACAGCCTTCGGTGTACAGTCTTGAAGATGCATATCGGAGCGCAAACGTGATACTTAGTAAATTTATGGATGCAGATTATTTTGATGTAGATATTCCGGGATTTGAGTATGCGTCATTGGAATGGTGGGTGGCAAGCAGACAGATGATTTCTCAGAGACATAAAGACTGGGTGAAACCAGCAAAGGCTTTACAGGATTGTTTGGATAGAGAAATGGAGAAAATAGTATGCAGTGGTAAAATTCTGGGAGTTGTAGCTCGCGGAACTGATTATGTCTACATGAAGCCTGAAAATCACTTTATTCCATGTGATACGGACGAATTTATAGATTATGTAAGAACCTACAGGAAGAAGCTTGGATACGGAGCAATTTATCTGGCGACTGAGGATGAAGATATATTGGAAAAATTCAAACAATCATTCTCGGAAGATGAATTGTTCTTTTCAGAACAACAACGGTTTGGAAATACGGGCAGAGTTTTGATGGATGTTAAAGTTGATAGAGAAAATGATGGTTTTTTGCGAGGAATGGAATATTGCTTGGTCGTTTTGATGCTTTCAAAATGTGACGGATTGCTTGCAAATTGTTATTGTGGCGGGACAGAAGGAGCGATTTCATTGAATGGAGGGAGATATAAAGATATTGAAGTAATAGACTCTGGCAGATATTAAGATATAGGGGGATTAAAACATGGAGCAACTGGAGTTTGTGAAAAAGAAACATAAATTGTTGGCAATAATAATCAGAGCTGAATATACCTGTGAGGGTGTGAATTTTATGACTCCGAATGAGTTTTCACAGCAGGTTGCTTATATGCATCACCCGGCCGGCAAGGTGATAGATGCACATATACATAATTTAGTACATAGGGATGTTATTCTTACGCAGGAAGTGCTGCTTATTAAGAAAGGAAAACTCAGAGTGGACTTTTACGATGATTATGAAGATTATCTTGAGAGTCGAATGCTGAATGCCGGTGATGTGATCTTACTTGTATCCGGAGGACATGGATTTAATGTAATGGAAGAAGTTGAGATGATTGAAGTTAAACAGGGACCATATTCTGGAAATGCAGATAAAAAACGGTTCGAGGGAGTAACGGATAAAGAAGCTAATATTGTGCAATAAATATATTAAATAGTGAGGTATGTAATGCGGATTGTTATATAGGGAACCGGGTATGTGGCACGTCTAGTTGAAGAATATATTAAACAAGATGTATAAATAATGATGTATATTGATAATAATAAAATGATTGGGGGGGGGCAGATTGAGACAGCAAATTCCAAGATAGTAATAATGGAACCTGAAATATTAAAAAGTCGGTCATTTGACTATTGTTTAATTGCAGTGGAGAATTATCAGGAAATAAGAAAACAGTGCCTACAGGAGTTGTTGATACCCGAGAGCAAGATTTTAATAGTAAAAAATTTGACGGAATGGAATAAAGATTTGCTTGAAAGCATATTTGATGTAAATATCCTGGGGAATCCTGAAAGATATAAAATTGAAGGTGTTGAATTAGATTTAGGAGAAGGGCATGCATTGCCATTATATCAGAAACATTATAAAATGTACGATAGATTTATGCCCTACTTGAGTGAAATTACAAATAAAAAAGAGGAAAATGTTATCATAGATATTGACGCGAATGTTGGGGATTCATTGGCGGCTATGTGCCGGCATACAGGTGACAGATTTTTATGCATTGAACCTGTAAATGCTTTTCTTTGCCTTCTTGAAGAGAATGTTCGGAGGCTGGGAATGCTGGATCGTGTGGATCTTGAGCAGGTATTCATTACTGATAAGGTCGGGGAATCTTATAAAGCAGTGATTTCAACAAGCGGAACAGCAGTAAAAGAAAGGATCGACTATGATGATAAGATTGTTCCAAGTAAGTCTGTGGACTATTTAATAAGGGAAAAAGCATTGGAATTTAAAGATATTGATTTGCTGAAGATTGACACTGACGGTTATGATGCAGATTGTATCATATCTGCGAGAGAGAGGTTAAATAAGGGAAGTGCACTAATATATTGGGAGAATTACATTTCATCTTACGAACAATATGAGAAATACTTAGAAACGTATAAATTATTACATAGCGAAGGATATGTTGTATTTTTGATAATTATGGAAATTATTTGTGTAAAGGTGATTTTGATATTATATGTTCAATTGCATCTTATATGCAAAGGGTGAATACAAAATGTATTGGCAGCATTTTTACATATATTGATGTGTTGGCATGTAAGTCAGAGGATGTCAGCCTGTGTACTTATTTTTGGGGACAGTATCTGAAGCAATATCCGTTGCACAGAATTCATCGAATGTCTGAAACTTATTAAGAAATGTAGTTAGCTGATAATGTAATAGATTTAATTTGTGAAAAAGAAGTAGAAATGATCAGATGATAGATGGTGAGGATCACACATGAATTTTATACCAGTTAATGAACCATTGTTAAACGGAAATGAAAAGAAATATTTATGCGAGTGTATTGACAGTGGTTGGATTTCGTCAGAAGGGCCATTTGTGAAAGAATTTGAACAGAAGATATCTGCAAGAGTCGGCAGGAGATATGGCGTAGCGGTGTCAAATGGGACGGCAGCATTGGAAGTGGTTGTTCAGGCGCTTGGAATTAAGGCGGGTGATGAGGTGATCATGCCTGCGTTTACCATTATATCCTGTGCAATGGCAGTTACAAAGCAGGGTGGAATACCGGTTCTGGTAGATAGTGATCCATCTACCTGGAATATGAATGCAGATGAAATAGAAGAGAAAATAACAGATAAGACAAGAGCGATTATTATGGTCCATCTTTATGGACTGCCGGTTGATGTGGATAAGATTTTGAAACTGGCACATCAATATAATCTGAAAGTGATCGAAGATGCGGCTGAAATGCTGGGACAGACTTATCAGGGAGAGGCCTGCGGCAGTTTTGGGGATATCAGTACTTTTAGTTTTTATCCGAATAAGCATGTGACAACAGGGGAAGGCGGGATGATCGTCACAAATGACGAAGAACTGGCACAAAGATGCCGTCTGTTGAGGAATCTGTGTTTTAGAGTGGACAGGCGTTATGTGCATGATGAAATAAGCGATAATTACAGATTCACTAATTTACAGGCGGCAGTGGGACTTGCGCAGCTGGAACGCCTGGATGAATTTGTTGATAAGAAACGAAATATGGGGAAGTTTTATACAGAACATTTGGCAGGCATAAAGGGAATAAAATTACCGATTGCAGAGACGAAGTATGCTGAAAATATATACTGGGTGTATGGCTTGGTATTGGACAAAGATATTGAAGCGGATAATAAGGTCGTACAACAACTTTTGAAGGAGCGGGGTATTGGGTCAAGAACTTTCTTTTGGTGCATGCATGAGCAGCCGGTGTATCAAAATGCAGGATTATTTATGAATGAGTCGTATCCAAATGCGGAATATCTGGCAAGAAAAGGATTTTATATTCCAAGCGGTCTGGCGTTGACAAAGCAGCAGATGGAAGTGGTGGTTACAGGAGTGAAAGAAGTTATAAAATTCTTATTGCAGTACAAAACATAAAAATAAAGGATGAAATAATGATGGAAAAAAAGAAAATAGTACTTTTTGGATTAGGTAAAGTTTTCAGAGCATTTATGGATGTGGTTGATGTTACCAGAATAGATATTATGGCATTATGTGACAATAATACTGACTTACATGGTAAAAATATGCTTGGAATACAGATTATAGATGTGGAAAAGATTGTTGAGTATGATTTTGATTATGTGATTATTACATCTAAATATTACAGGGATATCAATGCGCAGCTGCTCAGAGAAGGAGTTAAGGATGAATATATTCTAAACTTTTATGATTTTTATAGGGAGTCGATGATACAGGAGGATCATCGACTGACAGATTTACTAAAATCTGGATTTTTGCTTTCGGGAGGTGGTAAATCAGAAATTACGAAAATATGTAATGTAGACGAAAGAAATTTATTTTTAAATGCTAAAAATTTTATTAGAGCAGTGTATGACAAAAAAATAAATCAATTGGAAGAAGTTGAATTTCAAGTATTTTCGCAATTCGGTGAAGATGGTATCATCCAGTGGCTGATTCACAATGTGGAAATAGAGGAAAAGGTATTTATCGAATTTGGGGTGGAAGACTATTCAGAGGCCAATACACGTTTTCTGCTTATGAATAATAACTGGTCCGGATTGGTTATGGATGGCAGTGATGAGAATATAAGATTGTTAAAGGAATGGAAATATTTTTGGAAATATGACCTGCAGGCTATAGCGGCCTTTATCACGAGGGATAATATAAACGAACTTATTTCTTCAGCAGGAATTAACGGTGATATCGGCATATTGAGTATTGACCTGGATGGAAATGATTATTGGATTTTGGATGCAATAGAGTGTGTGAATCCACGTATTTTGGTTTGTGAGTACAATAATATTTACGGAGATAAGGAAAAAGTAACTGTGCCATATGACAAAGATTTTGTCAGGACAGAGAAACATTACAGCAACTTGTACTGGGGCGCTTCTATAATGGCGTTTTGTGATTGGGCACAGAGAAATGGTTATTACTATATGGGAAGCAATAGTGCCGGAAACAACGCCTTTTTTGTAAGAAAGGATTGCGTGGAAATGGATAAGATTCCTGCAAAGGCGCAGGTATTTGTTGAAAGTAAATACAGGGAAAGTAGAGGCAGAAATGGAGAATTGACGTATTTACGAGGCAGAAAACGATTGGAATGTATAAAGGATATGGAATTGATAAATTTAGAAACACAATGCAAAGTTACCATTGCTGATTTATATGATATTTAAAATGTTATTAACGTATAGCAAATTTAAGGAGATTGCAGTGAAAACAGTTGCTGTCTTATTGACGAGTGAGCCAAAATCAGGTGGTGAACATCAATATTTAGTTCTTTTGATGGAGAGTCTTGCAAAATGTAATGGGAAGTATTTCAAATTACTGCCCATTTGTGATAATCTTTTTTGGATTAATTGGTGTGAGGAATATGGGATATCTTATGTGCGGAATAAAACTGAAAGTTATTCTTATGAGCGTATGCAGGCTAATGCCAGATTTCCTTTACTATTTAAAATATATAATACGCGGAATACACTTTTGGGCAGGATGATCAAAGACAATAAGATCGATTTGCTAATTGCAGGTCAACAAGGTATGTTTCTTCCGCAGTGTAGATGTAAAGTTATTCAGCCGGTACATGATCTTATGCATAGATATGAGCCTGGGTTTAAAGAGATACAAAGCTCTTACAGGCATAGAGAGGTTGTTTTCTCAAGTAGAGCCAGAATAGCGGATGTTATATTGGTTGATTCAGAATTGGGTAAAAAGCAATATTTGGAAAGCTATTGCGGTAAAAAAAATCGTAATCTTAAGATAGAAGTATTACCGTTTGTTGCGTCTGTTACCAGTAAAAAGGAAGAATATGTGGAGACGCCTCCAAAATATATTTTTTATCCGGCACAATTCTGGGAGCATAAGAACCATAATAATTTGTTAAAGGCTATAAAAATCCTGCGGGAAAGGATACCGGATATTTATTTGATATTAGTAGGATCTGAGAGAAATTCCATGCGGAAGGTGAGAAGGATGATACAGGAGAACTCCCTTACGAACCATGTTTCAATATTGGGTTTTATTTCGGATGAACAGATTAAATATTTATATCGGCATGCAGTTGCTTTGGTGATGCCGACTTACTTTGGGCCTACCAATATACCGCCACTGGAAGCTATGGAATTGGGATGTCCGGTGATTGTATCGAATAAATATGCAATGTGTGAGCAGGTGGGGGATGCGGGATTATTGTGCGATCCAGATTCACCCGAGGATATTGCAAATTGTATTATGCAGGTATGGGGCAATGAAGAAAAAAGGAAAGATATGATAGTCAAGGGATATGAACAGTGCAGAAAATGGACGCGAAAGGATTTTAAGAGACTTGTCGCGAAAATAGTGGTGCGTGAATTAATGGAATAAAAAGATATTAGACCTGTTGATGAAGGCATGAAAGATATAAGTCAGCTTTGGTGTATGGCGCAGAATGGATTATATTATTTAGTTAAGAGAAGGGAAGTTAAAGGAAAGCGGATGTTTTTACAGGATAAAGTTAAAGATATTGATCGAAGATTTGAAAAATTAACTGATTTATCAACAATTATAGTATGGGGAGCAGGTGCTCATACAGCTAAAATATTTGAAGAAACAAGTTTACTTTCTCATGGCATAACAGGGATTGTGGATATGAACAGAGAAAAGTGGGGAAAACTTTATTTCGGGTTTCGGGTAGAAAATCCGGAGAATATAGTTTGGGCGGATGTTGATGCTGTGATCATTTGTGCGTTTGACAAAGATAGTGAGATTATAGATCAATTGACAGTGAACTTTGGATATGGCGGTGAGATTATCACGTTATATGAAGAACATGAGTGTACGCCGTTTTATCATTTATATGATGCACGGAAACCAACAGTGCATCCTTTGGGAGATTATGACAGTTGGGAGGAGGCCTTGGAAGATTGCGAAGGATATGGCGCTGAGGAGATTATGAGGAAGGCGATTGCAGCTTCAAAGAAGGTTATTGCGGGTGAAGCTTCCTGGGAGAGGGACAGCTGTTTATTTTATGAGTCTCAATTTTCTTATCCTTTATGTGCAGCTATATTGAGGTGTGCCATCCAAAAGGTGGATAGGGGGGGGGGTAAAAATACTGGATATCGGTGGAGCGCTTGGAAGTACATATTATCAAAATAGAATGTATTTATTGAATATCGAGAATTTAGAGTACGTAATCGCAGAACAAAATAATTTTGCTGATTATGGGCATGAAAATATGGAAAACGAAACATTGAAATTTATAAGGAGTGAAGACAGTTGGGATAAGTACGGGCCATTTGATATTGTTTTGATGTCGGGAAGTTTACAGCATATTTCTAATTACCACGAAATTATAACCAAAACAAAAGAAGTAAATCCGCAATATATTATATTGGATAGAACAACGATTGGAAATCGGAAAAGGATATGTAGACTGATACCGGAAGGAATATATAAGAGCAGTTATCCGGTGACCTTTTTTGAAGAGGAAGAGCTTCTCGAGTTTTTTGAGCCAGACTACGAAGTTATTGAAAAAGATGCTGCGGTAGTAGGCGGAGAAATATATTTTATAGATGGAAAAGCCGAGTATAGATATTATGTTTTTCAAAGAAAGCAAATGTCTTGTAACAGTTAGGAAAATAACAGATCAGGAAGGAGACAACCTCATGAAAAAGAGTTTAACAGGAGTTATAGCGATGTTGGCAGGGGCGGCAGCAGGCGTTGCGGCAACGGGTATACGACTGAGTGAGAGAATTGAGGAAAAGCAAAAGAAGGCAGACAAGCATATGTCGTTGTTTCTTATGATGAATCAATGGGTGAAGGTGAAGCAGGACGGTAAAAATCTTTCTTCCTATTTTGAAAAGGAGGGCTATAAACAGATTGCAATTTATGGTATGAGTTATGCGGGTGAAACGTTAATGGAGGAATTAATCGACAGTCCCGTTACTGTAAAATATGGGATTGACAGAAACGCAGAAATGATATTTGCGGATGTTGATATTGTAACCCCGGACGCTTCCCTGGAACCGGTGGATGCAGTTGTGGTCACCGCGATCACATTTTTTGAAGAAGTTGAGGAAATGTTGAGACAGAAAGTAGACTGCCCAATCATTTCTTTAGAAGATATTTTGTATGATGTTTAAATATAAAAAGCCGACATAAGAATGTCATTACGATGGAGGTGCGCCGTGCCGCGTGTTGTTGTTAATACAACTTTTCGTGATTTTACCGGAGATGTCAATGATGAAATGCAGATCAAATTTCTGAAAAGTTTGAGAAGACAGACTTTTCAGGATTATATTTTGGTGGTGTCTGTATTTTATGAGAAACGGGTTGAAACAGTTGTCAGATCAATTCTGGGAGATCGATGTACATTTATATATGACGCTTGTGAAGGAAATTATAGGTTTTCTTTATCCAAGACGTTCAAAAATGGAATAGATTTTGGTATACAGAATGGTGCAGACATTTTACTGGACTGTTCATCGGATATCATTCTGCAGAAGAATTTTCTGGAAGTAATCGTAAACAGGTGTCATAACTTTTCAGCAGGAATTTCCCATCCCAATGTATTTCTGGAGTTAACAGATAAAGGTGAAAAGAAATACTCTTATGGAAAAATATCATATGGGATAGACACGCGGTTTTTTACACTGGATTTGTTTCGACAGGAAGAGGTGTACAAGCTGTTGGACAAATTTCCGTCTTACGATTATGGAGCGGGAATCGAATCGATCATGTGTGGAATTGCCATCAGGTATGCGAAATATAGATGTAATATTTTTGAGGAAGCTAAAGTTGTCAAAATTGAGAATGACAGAGGAGGCAGGGTAAATGTTACAAATTCTTTTATGCGAGAGGGGCATAAAAGGAATCTTCCAACTGTGCATCGCTTTCTCGATTATGTTGGTTTGGGAAGGAAATATGCGAAGCTGATTGAATTAAACAAGGCATATAGGCCGACAGGCAGGAAACTGAATTATTACTTTAAATTTGGTGGCCAATATTTGCATTACTTTATAGCAAAGTATAATAAACCATAAATTTATTCTTGTGTGAAATTTTCAGAATACAGGAGAAGGGCATGTTTTTACAGGACAGAGCAAAGGAAATAAATGAAAAATTAAGAGTTTTGGCAGGGATATCCAACATAGTGGTGTGGGCAACAGGAATACATACAAGTATGCTTTTTGAGCGAACAGAACTGCTTTCTTATGATATAAGGAATATTGTAGACAGGAATGCAGCAAAAGAAGACGACTTCTATTTTGGATTTAGGATCAAATATCCCCAAAATATACAATGGAAAGATGTGGGGGCAGTTGTCATTTCTGTGCCTGCGCAGGAAAAAAATGTTGTCAGTATGTTAAGAGAAGAACTGAAATATTCAGGGCTTATTATTACCTTGTATGATGATAAGAAGAGTATACCGTTCTATTTGCTCTATGATGAGAGAATCTCAGGAATACGTTATCTGGGGGACTATGCCAACTGGCAGGATGCAGCTGCAGAGTGCAGGGGATATGATGACTCTGTTATTTTTGATAAGGTAATTCAGGCAAGCAAGAAGGTTATAGATGGCGAAGCCGTGTGGGAACGAGACAGCTTTTTGTTCTACCAGGAAAAGTATGTCTATAAGCTGTGCGCCGCTATCCTGAGATGTGCATTGCGTAATGACAATCAGGGGGTACGAGTACTTGATATAGGAGGTTCACTGGGCAGTACCTATTTCCAGAATAGAAAGTACTTATCGGATGTAAAAAATTTGGAATATGTGGTAGCTGAACAGGATCGCTATGCAGCTTATGGACATGAGTATTTGGAAGATGCTGTGTTGAAGTTTATCAGTAGCCAAAGAGATTGGGAAAATATGGAACGCTTTGATATAATATTAATGTCCGCCAGTCTGCAGTATATACCAAATTATGCAGGGATTATTAGCAAAATTAAGAAAGCGGAACCGCGGTATATTATTTTTGACAGAGTTTTGGTCGGGGACAGAGGACGAATATGCAGGGAAACGGTACCGGAAACAATATATAAAAGCAGTTATCCGTTAAGAATCTTTAGTGAAGAGGAAATACGGGATTTCTGTGAACCGGAGTATAAACTGATTGAAAATGATATTTCCAGCGTTCCAGAGACAGCCTATTTTGTGGATGGGAAGGCGGAATCCAGATTTTATGTTTTTCAGAATGCAATGTTAGAGTAAATAATATAGAAAGAAGATTATCAAAGGCAGAGAATAACTTATCGGGTATCGATGCGTCTATAAGTAGCGTGTATGCAGGAGGGAATATGGAAGTATTTAAAGATTATGCATATTATTATAATGCGTTTTATCGGGACAAGGATTACGGTACTGAAGCACGGCAGATAGACGGCTTGCTGCAAAGATATGGAAAGAACATTAATACACTTATTAATCTGGGATGTGGCACGGGAAAGCATGATTTGGAATTAGCGGAAATGGGGTATCAGTGTACCGGAATCGATATGAGCTCACTTATGATTGCTATTGCTGAGAAAAATGCGAAAGAAGCGAATGTGAGCATAGACTTTCAGACAGCCGATATTCGAAGCTATATTCCGCAGAAGCAGTTTGATGCAGTCATATCACTATTCCATGTTATGAGTTACCAGAATAGTAATCATGATATCATTGCGGCGTTTAGAACGGCGCGGAAGGCGCTGCGACATGGCGGACTGTTCCTCTTCGATGTATGGTATGGGCCAGGTGTATTGAGCGATAAACCTGCTGTAAGGATCAAAGAGATTGAAGATGAAGAGAACAGATTGATTCGGGTTGCAAGGCCGGTCATGCATGAGAATGAAAATGTTGTGGATGTGAATTATGATGTTTTTGTGATTGATAAGGCGTCAGGTACAACGAAGGAGATTAAGGAAACTCATAATATGCGGTATTTTTTCAGGCCGGAAATAGAGCTTTTGCTGGCAGAAGCAGATTTTGAGCTGATAGATAGTTTAGATTGCAGAACACTTGAAAAAACGGACTTTAGCTCATGGACGAGTTTTTTTATTGCAAGAGCGATATAGATTCAACGGTTGAGAAGAAGAGATGAAGGAGGCATGGTATCAAGATGAAGATAGCAACATTACTGTTTACATATAACAGAAGTTACCATACGGAGCAGGTTTTAGCTGCTTTGAAGGAAAATACGGTATTGCCTCAGAAGTTGATTGTTTTTCAGGACGGGCGAAAACGAGAGACAGATATCAATGAATGGAATAAGGTTAATAGTCTTATTCATAAGATAGACTGGTGTGACCATGAGATTGTTGTATCCGGATATAATAAGGGATTGGCTGATGCGATTGTCTCTGGAGTAGACTATGCTTTTCAGGAATACGATGCAATCATAGTTTTAGAAGACGATTGTGTTCCACATCGTGAATTTATGGCCTTTATGATAAAATGCCTGCACAAATACCAAGAAGAAGATAAGGTATATACTGTCAGTGGCCACGCGTATCCGGTAGATGTGGAAGACAATGGAACCGACGCGTATTTTACAAGACGTATCTCTTCTTTGGGCTGGGGAACGTGGAAAGACAGGTGGGCTTATTTTGATCGGGACTATAGAATCTGGAGTCGTCTTATGAATAATCCTGAGCAGGCGGAGCAGTTACGTGTCTGGGGGGCGGATCTGCAGAATTATCTTAGAGGTAACATATATGGAAAGTGTAATTCCTGGGGAGTTTTTTGGTCGCTTAATGTGATTGAGAGAGGTGGATATTGCCTGTCATGTTATAGGTCGTTGATCAATAATATAGGGTTTGACGGTACAGGAGTGCATTCTGGAGTTCGAAAAAATATTATTGAATTATTTGAGAAAGAAAAACATAATTTTCGGTTACCGGATAAAATCGAACTGCCGCCTGGCTGTGAGCAGGCATTTGCCGATTTTTTTGCATGGACACCGCCGGAAGAGCGTAAAGAGTTATATATTGATTTTTTGCTAAAATGGGTGAAATACGCCACTCACAGCCAGTTCAAGCTTGCGGATCGATTATTGGAAAAGGGAATTAAAAAGTGCTCGATCTGGGGTAAAGGGAAGCTGTGCGCCCTGTTGTTGGAAGAATTACAGGGAAAGGTTGATGTTCTTTCTGTTATAGAGAGTTTTCCGGCAGAGGAGGATTATCAAGGGGTTCCGGTTGTGGGAGTGAATGAGATTCCAGAGGAGTCGCAGCTTATTATAGTGATACCGATGCACGATTTCCAAAAGATAGTGAGAATGGCAGGGCAAGTGACCAAGTGCGAACTGATTTCTTTGGATAAAATATTAGAGCTATGACAGGATTGTATAAGTGAGGGAAGAAATTGCAGATAAAAGCAAACAGGTTGGATAGAGGATTTCAAAAGTATCAGATAGAATTTGAAGAAAAGGCACTTGAAATATTGCGTAGCGGCTGGTATGTACTTGGTAGAGAAGTAAGCGCTTTAGAGCAGGAATTTGCAGCATATACAGGAGCGGGGCACTGTGTGGGTGTTGGCAGTGGCTTGGATGCTTTATGGCTTGCAATACGGGCATTGGAGATTAGTTGCGGAGATGAAGTTATTGTTCAGGGGAATACTTATATAGCCAGTGTTATGGGAATTACCATGAATGGAGCAACGCCGGTATTCATAGAACCAGATAAGTTTTACCAGATTGATGTGGATCAGATAGAAGCGAAAATAACACCCAGAACCAAAGCGGTTATGGTTGTGCATCTGTATGGGCAGGTTGCTCAAATGGACAGGATTGTTGATTTATGCAGAAAGTACCAGCTTCGGTTAATAGAAGACTGTGCGCAGTCTCATGGTGCCTGTTTTAATGGAAAAATGACAGGAACATTTGGGGATGTTGGGTGTTTTTCTTTTTATCCGTCTAAAAATATGGGAGGATTTGGGGAAGGTGGCGCAGTCATAACGGAGAAAGAACAGATTGCTGAAATGATTCGGGTACTGCGTAATTATGGAAGTGAGAAAAGATATCATAATAAAGTGATCGGAACCAATTCCAGACTGGACGAACTTCAGGCAGGATTGTTGCGAGTTAGATTAAGTCATATGGAAGAGATAACGCAGGAAAGAGAAAAACTGGCTGAGAGATATACGAAAGGATTGGACAATCCGGGAATTATTTTGCCAGAGAGCAGAATTGGAACACGTTCGGTATGGCATCAGTATGTGATCAGATCCAGGGAACGGGATGCGTTGCAGGAATACTTGAAGCAGAATGGAATAGAGACGATGGTACATTATCCAATTCCGCCTCATTTAGCGGAAGCATATCGTTATCTTGGACATCAACAGGGCACATTACCGTTCACTGAGATGCTTGCAGGAGAAGTTTTGTCGCTTCCCATATATAATGGTATGACACAGGAAGAACAGAGTTGGGTGATAGAAATAGTTAATAAGTATAAAGGAATGAAGACATGAAATTATCAGAGCAGATAAAAATATTGGAGTTTTCTGATTTGGGAGATGAAAGAGGAAATCTGGTAGTGGTGGAGGGGAGTGGGATTGATATACCGTTTTCAATCAAGCGGGTCTTCTATATTTATGGTTCGGATGCTGAAGTTATACGTGGAAGACATGCGAACCGGAAAACGGAATTTGTTTTGATTAATGTGAGTGGTAAGAGTAAAGTAAAGGTAGATAATGGATATGAGCAGAGAATCATAGATTTAGACCGACCGCGAATGGGACTATATTTATCAGCAATGGTGTGGAAAGATATGTTTGAGTTTTCTTCAGATTCAGTGCTTTTAGTGCTTGCAAGTGAACATTATGATGCGGAAGAATATATCAGGAACTATGATGATTTTCTCAGGGAGATAAGGTGATTTTATGACTGAACAGGACAATATGATATTTTGTACATTATTTGATTCTAATTATCTGGATAAGGGACTGGTTCTTTATCGCTCTATGCGAAAGCATATCGATAGTTTTCGATTATATATTTTTGCCTTTGATGAAAAATGTTATGAAATTCTCTCTGATATGAGACTGAAAAATGTTATTTTGATACCATTGGAAGACATTATGTGTGGTCGGCTACAGCAGATCAAGGGTGAGCGCACACGTGCAGAATTCTGTTTTACATGTACACCGGTGGTCATTGAACATGTGTTAGCCGAGTATAAGGAAAGAGTGTGCACATATCTTGATGCAGATATCTATTTTTTTTCAAGTCCAGTCAACGCTGTTCAGGAGATATTTGACAGATGCTCGGTGGGGCTGGCAAAGCATGGATTTGAAAGAAATTATGATTATGCAAGGCAGATATTTAGAGTAGGGAAATATTGTATTGAGTTTAATACGTTTGTTAATGATCCGGAGGGCAGGGAGGTTCTGAAGGACTGGAAAGAAGATTGCCTGAAATGGTGTTATTACAGATGTGAAGATGGAAAATTTGGGGATCAGAAATATCCTGATAAATGGAAACAAAAATATTCCTGTGTGCATGATTTTCAGGAAATGGGAATAGGAGTTGCACCATGGAATTTGCATTTGTATACATATATTGGGGTCAAAAATGGAATTATTTGGTTGGAATACAGAGGCAGGCAGTTTCCATTGATCTTTTATCATTTTGAAGGAATGAAGTATCTGGATGAAAAAAGAGTGTTTTTGAATTTATGGAGAGCCGGGGAACCAGGAACAGGAAAAAAAGTAAAATTGTTATATGGGAGTTATATCAGAGAACTGGAAAGTATGCGCAGATATTTGGCAGATGTGCATGCTATAACATTTGAACATATGATAGCGGATGAAAAGTCCTTTTCAGGAAACTGGTATTCCTTAAATCATTTTTTTAAGAGATATGGCTTGCTTGTTGGCTTGAAAATATGGATAGGATTCTGGTCAAACAATGTTAATTCAGTTAGGAACCTGGCGATGAAGACAGTAGAAAACAGGTAGGTTGAAACAACGAGCAAAAGTGAGATTTGAAGTGGAGGATCAGGTTTTCAATGAAAAAGATTGTTAAGTTGTCAGCAGCTTTTATGGGGATGGGAATTCCAGCATATTTTCTTGCAAGATTCCAGCAGGGATGCATTGATCGATGGAAAGAGCAGGCAGATAGAAATCAGGAATTATATTGGGTGATGGATCAGTGGCTCAATATATGTCAGGATGGTAGGCGATTAGAAGAGTACTTTATAAAAAATAAGTATCAGAATATTGCCATTTATGGTATGGAATGTTTGGGACAACATTTGGTCAAGGAGCTGAGAGATAGCGACATAAAGATAGCTTATGTAATTGACAATATGAACAATGATTTATATTTAGATATTACAAGAGTAACGGAGAAGGATGAATTGGTAAAGGTGGATGCTGTTATAATTACAACATTAGTTGAATACAATGCAGTTTGTGATGTGTTGTCCCAAAAGCTCGACTGTCCGATGATTGCAATCGAAGATATTTTGAATGAATTTTAACGTGATGAGCTGTGTGTTTAAAATTCATGAGACATATAAAGCAGGAACATCTTAATACTAAATGTTCCTGCAATTTTGCAGAACATGACATAATATAATTATAGTAAACGGCATAACAAACTTCTGTTCCCGGCTCTTGCAGGAGTCATATACGGAAGCGCCCTCAAGGCCGAAAATAAAATTTCTAATGTCGTTAATTATAAGCTTACAGATTTTTGTTGGAGGGTTAATTGCATCCGCATTGATTATATGC
>OFFW01000552.1_pt1 | contig 26824 bp, 26 predicted proteins | sample 1521501 | NCBI WGS metagenome assembly OFFW01 (sample SAMEA3504107, study PRJEB24116) | mouse gut metagenome | biome: mouse gut; feature: mouse-associated habitat; material: faeces | place: Denmark | collected 2011
TCTGCATCAGGGAGATGATGCCCTCCTGCATCCTGGCCCCGCCGGAGCAGCAGAACAGGATCACCGGAAGCTTGCGCAGAACTGCCCGCTCCACGGCCAGCGCTATTTTTTCACCGACCACATGCCCCATGCTCCCCATCAGGAAACGGGCGTCGCAGACCCCGAGCACAGCTTCCTCGCCATAGATCCGGCATCGGCCGACCGTCACTGCTTCATTCAGCTTCGTCTTTTCCTTAACTTCGCGCACCTTTTCCTCATATTCCGGGAACGCAAGCGGGTTTTCTGTTTCTATGTCGTCAAACCACGGCTCAAAGCTGCCGCTGTCCGCCACCATACGGATGCGGTTTTTCGTCCGCACGCGGAAATACGCCCCGCATTCGTAGCAGACGTATTTATTTTTTTCCACAATTTTCCGGTTCAGCTCGCGGCCACAGGATGGACAGACAATAGTGTCCGCCGATTTTTCCGGCACGGTTCTTTCTTCCCGGACAATCTTATCCACAGCTTCTTTTTCTTCCCTGGCCTCCCTGCGCTTTGCCGTCGTCCAAAACAGGCTCTGAGGCCTCTTTTTTCGTAATGCCGCCATAATTTTCTCCTTTTAACCGATTGCAAATGTCAGTTCAGCCGTGCACACAACTTTGCCGTCCACCCTGGCCGTCGCTTTTCCGACTCCCAGGGGACCTTTCTGCCGGATAATCTCCGTCTCCAGGCAAAGAACATCCCCGGGCGTGACCTTCTGCCGGAATTTTGCAGCGCTGATCCCCGCAAAATAGGCCGTTTTCCCGCGGTTTTCCTCCACAGAGAGGATCGCCACCGCCCCGGTCTGCGCGAGAGCCTCGATGATCAGCACCCCCGGCATTACCGGCTCTCCCGGAAAATGCCCCGCAAAATAAGGCTCTCCGTAACTCACACATTTTTTTGCAGCTGCGCGTACCCCCGGCTCGAGCTCCTCCACAGTATCGATCAGAAGGAACGGATGGCGGTGCGGAAGAATCTCCATAATTTGTTTTGCTGTCAGAACCGGCATATTTTTCCCCTTTCCCATATCATTTTTGTGCAGGTTCAGTCCCCGCCATATTTTTTCAGAAGGAGACTGGCATTGTGTCCGCCGAATCCCAGCGAATTGCTCAGCGCATACGGCACCTCCGTCTCCACGGCGTCTCTGCAGTAATCGAGATCAAGCTCCTCGTCCGGCGTCGTATAGCCGACCGTCGCGTGGAGATATCCTTCCTGAATCTCTTTGACACAGGTCACAAACTCGATCGCTCCCGCCGCCCCTAAAAGATGGCCCACCATGGATTTTGTGGAATTAATCTTAAGCTTTCCGGCGTGCGCGCCGAACGCAAGTTTAATGGCTCTCGTCTCAAAAAGATCATTGTGGTGTGTGGCGGTTCCGTGGGCGTTAATATAAAAAATATCCTCTGCCCTTACCCCTGCGTCCTTTATCGCGTTTGTCATGGCTCTCGCCGCCCCCGCGCCGTCCTCGGCCGGGGAAGTGATGTGAAAAGCGTCCGCGGAACAGCCGTATCCTGCCACCTCGGCATAGATATGCGCGCCGCGGTTTAACGCATGTGTCAGTTCCTCCAGGATGACAACCGCCGCTCCCTCGCCCATCACAAAACCACTGCGGTTTTTGTCAAAGGGGATAGAGCATTTTGCCGGATCGCTCTCGCCGGAAAGTGCGGTCAGCGCGGTAAAACCGGCGATGCCGAGCGGGCAGATGCTGCTCTCCGTGCCTCCCGCCGCCATCACGTCCGCTTCGCCGTACTGAATACTCCGGTACGCCTCACCGATCGCGTTCGTTCCGCTGGCGCATGCCGTGACAACATTGATATTTTTTCCTTTTAGTCCAAACTGTATCGAGACATTGCCCGCTGCCATGTTGGATATCATCATCGGCACCAGCATGGGGCTTACCCTTCCCGGCCCTTTTTCCAGAAGACGCACATATTCCCGCTCAATGGCCTGCAGACTTCCGACTCCGCTCGCAATGGAACATCCCGCCAGATACGGATCCTCGCGCTCCATCACAAGACCGGAGTCCGCGATGGCTTCCTTCGCCGCCGCGACGGCGAACTGGCAGAACGGCTCCATCCTTCTCGCCGTCTTCGCATCCATATACTGTTTTGCGTCAAATCCTTTTACCTCTGCCGCCAGATGGCATTTGTAGCCAGACGCATCAAAATGCGTAATTTCACCGAATCCGGTTTTTTTCTCCTTTACAGACTGCCAGAACGCCTCCACCGACAGGCCAATGGGCGTAACCGCCCCCATTCCAGTTACAACTACACGTCTGCTCATATTTTTCCTCCCGTTCACATGGTCATTCCGCCGTCCACGCAGATCACCTGGCCCGTCAGATAAGACGCGCCCTCCGACGCGAGAAATACCACCAGTTCCGCGACATCTTCCGGCTTTCCCGTGCGCTGCATTGGAATCTTCGCTTTTACCGCCTCTTTCGCGCTCTCCGGCATCGCGTCCGTCATTTCCGTCTCAATCAGTCCCGGAGCAACCGCATTGCAGGTAATCCCGCGGGAGGCGAGTTCCCGCGCCACGCTCTTGGTCAGGCCGATCACCCCCGCCTTGCTCGCACTGTAATTCGCCTGTCCGGCGTTCCCCGCCACGCCGGACACCGACGAAATGTTGATAATCCTGCCGCCGCGCTGTTTCAGAAAATAGCGCGAGGCGTGACGGATGGTATTAAACGTCCCTCTCAGGTTTGTCGCCACCACCGCGTCAAAATCCTCCGCCCCCATTTTCATAATTAGCCCGTCACGCGTAATGCCGGCATTGTTGACCAGAATATCCAGATGTCCGTACTCCCCGGTAATATCCTGTATCATTTTTCCGCACGCGTCAAAATCCGAGACATCGCAGCGATACGCCGCAGCTTTACCTGTACGGTTCAGCTCCTGCTCAAGCTCCTGCGCGCGCTCCCTGGAGCCGTTGTAATTGAGAATCACTGTGGCGCCTTCCCGCGCGAGCGCTTCCGCAATCGCTTTTCCGATTCCGCGGCCCGCCCCTGTCACCAAGGCTACTTTACTGGTCAGCATGTTTCTCCTCCATCTCCAGATACTGGTAAAAATCTTCCATTTTGTCTATACTGACAGCCCTGACATTCCGGTTAATCTTTTTCACAAAACCGGTCAGCGTGCGCCCCGGCCCGATCTCCACAAATTCGTCCACACCGTCGGCGATCATCCGCTCCACGGACTGCTGCCAGCGCACCGGCGAAGAAACCTGGAGGCGCAGCAGATCCCGCACCATCGTCGCATCGCTCACATAGTCCGCGAGTACATTCGCCACATACGGAATCTGAACAGGATGCACCGCGACTGCCTCCAGTTCACTTCCAAGCTTCTCACCGGCCCCGCTTAACATCGGCGAGTGAAACGGTCCGCTGACTTTCAGCGGGATCACCCGCTTTGCGCCCGATTCCAGGCAGGCCGCGCCGGCTGCCTTTATCGCTGCCTCCTCCCCGGAAATCACAATCTGCCCCGGACAGTTATAATTTGCCACCGCGACAATCCCTTCCGACTTTCTGCAGATATCCTCGATCACAGGCGCGTGCAGCCCCATCACCGCCGCCATCGCACCGCCCGCAGGGACAGCCTCCTGCATATAAATGCCCCTCTTTCGCACCAGGGAAAACGCGTCCCTCCAGTCAAATACGCCCGCGACAAGCAGCGCCCCGTACTCCCCGAGACTTAATCCCGCAGTCACGTCCGGCCGGATCCCTTCCTTCTCCAGTGCCTTAAGTATTGCGGCCTCGGCGGTCAGCATACAGATCTGTGTGTACTCCGTAATATTGATTTTATCATTCTCCTCAAAGCAGAGAGCTGCGATGTCCAGTCCCGATGCCTCGGACGCCAGCGCAAAAATCCCGCGGCTTTCCGGCATCTGATCGTAAAACTCTTTTGCCATCCCGATATACTGCGCTCCCTGCCCGGGGAACACGAACGCTCTTTTTCCCACGTTTTCCACCTGTCCTTTCTATCATCACAGTGCACTCCGTACCCACGCGCTTACCGGATCCTCTGCACTACGTCTCTGCAAAGCGCTTCCGCCCCCGTGACGACTTCCTCAATGATCTCACGGCAGGTCTGTTCTTTTTTCACAAGCCCCGCGCACTGCCCCGCCATCAGACTTCCGCCTGTCACATCCCCGTCGATCACGGCTTTCCTGAGAGACCCAAGAGTCATCTGCTCCAGCTCCTCAAATGATGCGCCCTCTTTTTCCAGCCTCCGGTATTCACGGCTCATCTGATTGCGCAGAACGCGGATCGGATGACCGGTGCTCATTCCCGTCACCTCAGAGTCGATATCGCGCGCCCTGATTACACGGTCTTTATAATTCTGATGTACAATGGCCTCCTTCGCAACAAGAAAACGGGTACCCATCTGCACACCTGCGGCTCCCAGCATCAGTGCCGCCGCCATTCCCCTCGCGTCCGCGATTCCTCCGGCCGCAATCACCGGTATACTGACAGCATCCACGACCTGCGGGACAAGCGTCATCGTCGTCGCCGCGCCGATATGTCCGCCGGACTCCATCCCCTCCGCCACGACCGCATCCGCACCGGCCCTCTCCATCATCTTTGCCATCGCGACGCTCGCCACAACCGGAATTACCGTCACGCCGGCCTGTTTCCAGGCCTCCATAAACTTTGCCGGACTTCCGGCTCCGGTAGTGACAACCGGAACCTCTTCCTCGATGACCACCTGCGCGACCTCCGCCGCATTGGGATTTAACAGCATGACATTTACCCCGAACGGTTTATCCGTCCGCTTTTTTACCTCACGGATCTGCTCCCGCACGATCTTAGCGGGCGCGCTCGCGGCGCCGATCAGCCCAAGCCCTCCGGCTTCGGAAACCGCCGCCGCCAGGTGATACTCTGCAACCCAGGCCATACCGCCCTGGATCAGCGGATATTCCGTCTTAAGCAATTCGGTTAATCCTGTTTTCATTTCTCAACGCCTTTATCCTTTAAGTACTCAATCACATCGCTTACTGTTGCTATGGACTCCAGATCTTCCGCCGGAATCTCCACCCCGAATTCCTCTTCGAGCGCCATCACCAGCTCAAATAAATCGAGTGAATCCGCCCCCAGATCATCCTTGAAATTCGACTCCATGGTGACCTCTGACTCCTGCACATCAAGCTGCTCCGCAATAATTGATTTCATTTTCTCTAACATCGTTCGATCCCTTCCTTTTCTGCTCTCTGAAATTATAATTCTGATCCCTGTGCGCCTGATTATTTGATTATCAAATACTTTGATTCACAAACAATTAGCTTTTCAAAGTATATTCCTGTTGCCAGAATTTGTCAACACATAATTTGCGGTGCGGGGACGGCATCCTGGCGGCTCTGCTTTTCCACCATTTTTTTAAGTTCCATTCTTGTAAACTTTTCCCGGACGCGCTATAATGAAGGCATTGTACTAACATGGTATGATTGAGAATATGCTCGCAGAAGCAGTCAGTCTGACAGAGAGAGGAGACGGGACGTGAAACAATTTTATGGAAAAAGCCAGAACGGTAATCTGAGGGAAGCCGCAGGCGGACTGCGGAATCCGCAGCTGATCCTGCTGATGTCTAACAGTGACCAGTTTTCTGCACATGTGTCAGAACTGGAATCGCTGTTTCCGGGGGTCCCGAGCATCGGCTGTATCGGAATGTCCTATGACACTACTGTTGTGGAAAAAGGTGTGGGAATTGTCGCCTTCACCGATCACATAAACGCTGCGGCCGGCGTGATTGAACAGGTATCCACCATGCCGGTAAAATACATAAACCGCCTGAAGGAAGATGTACAGCGGCTCGGCGCACGGGCAGAAGACACTGTCTGCATCGACTTCTGCTCTGGCAATGACGCATGCGTACTCACCACCCTTTACAGTGTCCTCGGGCCAAAGAATATTCCCCTCGTGGGCGGCACGGGAGACGCCGGTAAGATATCTGTCAACGGGCGCATTTACGAGGACGCTGCGGCGTATGCTCTTGTGAAAAATCAGTCCGGGAGAGTCGGTGTCTACAAGGAAAACATTTACCGCCCCAGGCCCGGATGCCGCTTTATCGCCTCCGGAACTGACCGCAGCCGGTACATAATCGGGGCGCTCAACGGTAAGCCCGCAAAAAATGTCTATCAGGATCTTTTACATATCAGTGAAAAAGACATTACCACCCAGACCTTCAAGAATCCGTTTGGAAAAATGAACGGTCAGGACATCTGCATTATTTCCATCAAAGAAGTCGTCGGCAATTCCCTTGCCTGTTTCCGGCAGGTCAACGACTCTGACGTTCTGACTCTTCTGGAACTGCAGGATTACCGCGCGATCGTGGCGGAGACCATCGCGGCCATCCAGCGCGATTTTCCGCGAAGATCCGGCGTCTTTTCGATCAACTGCCTGTTCCGCTACCTCCTGTTTTCACAGGAACATTACATGCAGGAATATCTGAAATCCATGAGCGCTCTCGGCAGCCACGCGGGACTTGTCGGCTACGGGGAGCACTGTAACAGCCAGTTTGTCAACCAGTCCATGACATGCGTTGTATTTGAATAAAAGGAGGCGTCTATGTTTTTATCCAGAAAAAAAGAAGTTCCGGCACAGACCATGCCAGTGAAAGAAACATCCGGTCTGTCTCCCATCCTCCACGTCTCGGAAAGCTTAAAGGGCTATCAGCACAAACTGGTGTTAAACGAGGTCAGCTCGCTAAATGAGCTGCAGGAGGTCCAGACCGCCTTCGACGCCGTGCTGGAAGAGAACGCGGATCTCAAGGAAAAGCTTCAGTCCCTCCACGATATTTTTCAGTGTGTCGGCGAGGCTTCCGGCCGTTTCTCCGATGTGAAAACAGACATCACGGATTCCGTGGAAAATGCCAGACAGCAGATGCAGGGTCTTAAGGGAAGCGCCTCGGAGGTACAGGAACATTTCGTGGAAATGAAAAATACATTTGCGGCCTTTCAGGAATCCGTCCGGGAGATCAAGGAATGTATGGGGCAGATTATCTCCATCGCCAACCAGACAAACATGCTCGCCCTGAATGCGTCCATCGAAGCCGCCCGTGCCGGAGAGCAGGGAAGAGGCTTTGCCGTCGTTGCAGAGGAGGTTAAGACCCTTGCAAGCGGTATCAAAAGTCTTGTCGGTACCGTTGACGAGAGTATTCAGGATGTGGAGGCCGGCACCGAAAAGCTCAACGCCAGCATTCTGACCTCACAGGAGTCCATCCAGAAAAGTATTCTGGAGATGGACGCCGCCTATGAAGTATTTGATCAGATCACATCGGCTGCCGGCGGCGCGGACACGGTTCAGCGGCAGATCGCTGATACGCTGGAAGATTCGGAAGCCAGACTAAGCCGTGTCAGCGATTCCTTCTCCGCTGTGGAGAGCCAGCTGTCCGATGTGCTTACGCATATCCAGAATGCAAATGAGCTCGGAACCGCGAAAAGCTCTGTTTTCGAGGACATCGATCACATGCTGTCACAGATTCCTCCCGTGATCGCAGAACTGAAAGGGAACCGGCCGGCGTCCGGACAGGAATAAAAGAAAGTCCTTCTTGACAATGTTTCGCATACCTGCTATAGTCTGACTGGTAACAGAAACAGCAAAACTGAATATCCAATGCCAGGGGTGCAACTCATCCGCCGGATACGGGCGGATGGCGCTGAGAGATGATTTTCATCGACCCTCACTACTTGAACCGGGTAATACCGGCGTAAGGAGGCTTTTTTTCTGATATAATAATCCCCTCTGGCTGCGTATATTCACCAGGGAGGTTTTTTTATGAATAATTTTTTTGCAACACCGGAAGGCGCCTGGGGCGACGGGTCAGCCCGACTGACCACCGCGGGACTTCTGATTGTAACTGTCATCATCGCAGTGCTGCTGATCGCCACTGCCGTCATGCGACACCGCAGGGCACGGGAAAAGCGGGCGCTCACCACAAAGCAGCTCGTCTATTCCGCCGCTGCAATTGCACTGGCCACGGTCTGCTCCATGATCAGGCTCTTTGAGATGCCCATGGGCGGTTCCGTCACTCTTTTGTCCATGCTTTTTATCGTGCTGATCGCTTACTGGTACGGCCCCTGCGCCGGCATTATGACCGCCGTCGCCTACGGACTCGTTCAGTTTGTCACGGAACCCGTCTTTTATACGATTCCGCAGATGCTGCTGGATTATCCGCTGGCATTCGGCGCGCTGGGACTGGCCGGATTTTTCCACAGGAAAAAGTACGGGCTGATTTCCGGATATATCGCCGGAGTCGCCGGAAGATTTCTCTTCTCGACGCTCTCGGGTGTGATTTTCTTCGCATCCTACGCACCGGAGGGAACGGCGCCGCTGGTATACTCGATCGGCTACCAGGCCTCCTATCTGATTCCGGAAACCATCGTGACACTGGCGATTGTCAGTATTCCTCCGGTTGCACGCGCGCTTGCCCATGTAAAAAAACAGGCTGTGAATGATTAATCATCCAAATCATCCGCTTCCCCGGCTCCGTTCTCCAGTCCGTTCCATCCGGAGACTCCCTGATTTTCAAGATCCTCCGAAAGTTTCGCGTAGGGCAGAAAGTCAAGGGGCTCCAGCCCTTCATGGGCGCGCAGCATAAAGGACTGCCAGATACGTCCGGGGTATGTGCTGCCCATCAGACTGTCCATTTTTCTCGGCATATCATATCCAACCCAGACGCTCGTCGTATAGTATCTGGTAAATCCCGCAAACCAGCCATCCTTATTGTCATTTGTCGTTCCTGTCTTACCGGCGCACGGCATATCGGAAAGTCCCAGCCCCATGGCGGTTCCCTGTGTCATGACGCCTTTGAGGACATCCGTCATCATTCTGGCCGCGTTCTGGCGGTAGACCGGTTTTTCCACCTTTTCCGGCGCATAGATTTCTTCCCCCGAAACATCCACGATTTTCAGAATGCAGGTCGGAACGCGGTATTCGCCGTCATTTTCGATCGCCGCATAGCCGGCGGCCATCTCCAGGGCAGACACGCCTCTTGTAAATCCCCCCAGCGCCGAGGCCGGCCGGTAGTCTTCCGGGTCAATTCTGGAAAAATTCATGCTGCGCAGATAAGAAAGTCCGCGCTCCGGCGTCAGTTCCTCATACAGCTTCCAGGCTACCGTGTTAATAGAGCGCTCCACCGCCTCCCGGACCGTCACATCGCCGGCATATCTACCGTTCGCATTCCTGGGTCCGTTCTCAATCGGTTCATCCCTCACCACGCTCTCAGGGGTATATGTTCTCTCAAAAGACGGGGTATAAACTGTCAGCGGTTTGATGGCGCTTCCCGGCTGGCGGAAACTCTGGTAGGCGCGATTGAGCGTGTAGCCCGCAAAATTCTGCTTTCGTCCGCCGACAATTGCCTTCACCAGCCCGTTCTCGTTCTCCAGACAGACCGCAGACGCCTGCAGGGCATATACGCCCTCCTCATTGACCTCCGTAAACTCCTGTAATGTTTCGTCCACAGCGCCCTGCAGCTCCTCCTGGAGCTTTAAGTCCAGCGACGTATATATCTGATATCCTGTGGTATACAGTTTTCTCTGGCATTCCGTGTACAGAGCTTCATACGCCGCATTATAAGCCGCCTCTTCTTCTTCCGACCCGAAATAATTCTGAAAGTGAAAGTCCTCATTCTCCATCAGGGCCCTGACTGCGCAGTGATAAGCATAAGTCTCCACATAATCATTTTTCTGCACGGACGCCGGCCGCTCGAGCGTGATAACCTCTTCCACCGCGCTGCGGCACACGGATTCGGATATTTTTCCGTCCTCCTGCATCCGCCGCAAAATCCGGTTGCGCCGTCCCAGCGTATTTCCTATGTTTGTAACAGGATCATACAGTGTGGGATTATTGGGAATCGCGCACAGAAATGCCAGCTGCGAAATACCAAGCTCCCTCACATCACGGTTAAAATAACCGCGCGCCGCTGACTGAATCCCATAGTAGCCGTTTCCGAAATAAATATTATTCATATAAAATTCCAGAATCTGATTCTTGGTGTACTTTTCCTCCATCTCCCACGCGATAAAGATCTCTTCCGCCTTTCTCTGCCAGGTCCGTTCCTGTGAGATAAAAACATTGCGCGCGAGCTGCATGGTAATCGTGCTTCCGCCCTGCGTTGCCTTCCCGTTTTCAATCATGACTTTCAGCGCCCGCAGCAGAGCTCTGTAATCGACGCCGTTATGGTGATAGAAGCGTTTGTCCTCAATGCTGATCATCGCAGCCAGGGCATTCACAGGGATGTCCCCGATTTCCAGATAATACGATTCTTTCCCGCTTTTGAGCGTGGAAATAACGGTCTGATCCGCAGCGTAGACGATGCTTGTCTGATTTCCCCGGAACGTATCCGGCCCCGACATGCTCACCAGCCGGTGCGCCTCACCCGAAAGCTCCTGAATCTCCTCCGCATATCCCCCGAAATAATACCAGGACAGCCCCGCGGCCACGGCAAGAAGCAGGACAAGATGCAGTTTTACGACAAATCGCAAAAGACGATACCTCTTTTTCTTCTTTTTTCCAGCCACACTCGTCCTCCAGCTTTTCCTCTGTCACCATCTTATGTAACTCTTTTTCACACTTTGATCAGATCCCGGATCACCTCGCCCGCGAGAAGAAGTCCCGCCACCGGCGGCACAAAAGCCACGCTCCCGGGCGCGCTTTTCCCGTTCGCCGCCGGCATGGCTGCGTTCTCCTGCTGACGTGTCACAGGTTTTTCCCTGGAATAAACCACTTTCAGATGATCTGCATTCCTTCGTTTCAGTTCCCGCCTCATCACGCGGGCGAGCGGGCAGACACTGGTATCCTTCAGATACGCTACCTCAAACAGAGACGGATCCAGCTTATTTCCCGCTCCCATACACGAGATCACCGGTACATCCGCCGCCTGCGCCTGTAACACAAGCGCGATCTTCGCCGTCACCGTATCTACCGCGTCCACCACATAATCATATTCCGAAAAATCAAACTGCGCCGACGTCTCCGGAAGGTAAAAACACTCGCGGGCGTGCACAATGCACTCCGGACGGATCTCGAGAATGCGCTCTTTAAAAACCCCGACTTTTTTGCGCCCGACCGTTTTTACCGTGGCGATAATCTGACGGTTCAGGTCCGGCTCCGCCACCACGTCTTTATCGACAATCGTGATTTCCCCGATCCCGCTGCGGACGAGGGCTTCCACCGTATATCCCCCGACCCCGCCCACGCCGAACACGGCGACATGCGCATTCTTTAATTTTTCCAGATTTTCCTCACCGAGCAGAAGCCCGGTCCGGACAAATTTTTCTTCCATCTGTGTTTACCCCGTCTATGGCCGGACATCACTGCCTGTCGTAATAATCAATTCCCGCGTCCGGATAAAAATAGGTCCGGATATAGCCGTCTGTCGATACAATGACAAATTCATTCGTGGCCTCCACATAATAGACGTCATCTCCGTCCTCTGCTTCCAGTTTATGCAATGCATCCGGATTGTTTATCACCGCGCAGGCTGCCTCCTCATATTCCTCTGCGGATGAAAAACCCATATCCACACCATGTTTCTGATAATGGCTCTCCAGAAGATCCTGGTTCCGGAATGTATATCCGGCTTCATCCGGCGCGTCCTGCTTCTCCGTCGGAGCGGCATCTGATTTCTTCTTCCAGCCATCCGGAACTTCCTGCTGCTCCAGTTCCATCTGGTAATCCCACTCTGTCCCCGCTTCTCCCCCGGGCAGCCCTTCCGCTTCCGGATCTGCGGACAGTTCCGAATCCGCCTCCCACTGCAGATTCGTCTGTCCGTCATCTGCCGCATCCGCCGCAGTCTTTCCCTGACAGCCGCAGAAAAGCACACTCATCAGCAACAGAAGTACTCCGGCAAATTGTTTTCTCATCTTTCGTGTCATCTCTCTTTTCTCCTTTTCTGTAATTGCCATATGAAACCTCATTTCTGCGCACGCTTTTTGCGCAGGCACAAATCCCGTCTGTGAAAAATTCATTTTTCTCCATTCTGAAGCTCTTTGCGCTGAGGACGCGGGCAGAATTTCAGGTTCTGCTCTGCGATCCTGACTGAACCTGTTCAGTTTGTTGAACGAAATTGCTCATCAGAGAATTTATTCAGCCCTCACACTATCATAATCGGCTCTTCTCCCCCGTTTTTCAACCGGCTCTGTTTCATAAATCATGCCGTCCCGGCAAAAACCCCTCGCCCGTAAGGATTTTTACTGAAACGGCATCTGTGATCTTTCCCTACTGTTCCATCTGTCTTCCCAGAAAGCCGGCAGCCGCAGCCGCAAGCTTGCTCTCTGTCTCCCCCATCTTTTCCCTGTCATCCCTGGAATAGAGAATCACGGAACCGATGGCATCTCCCTCGCAGATAATTGTGCTGACGGCCTCCTGAACATATTCCCCGGGATCATCGGCCGTCACGCGGATAAAATCCGCCTCCTCCGCCGAAGCCAGAAAATTTCTGCGCGCCCCGATGGCCTCTTCCAGCTGCCTGCTGATCGGCTTTCCCTCAAAATCTTTTCTCCCGGCACCCGATGCGGCCACCACATGATCACAGTCTGTAATTAAAACGAGATGCCCTGTGGTCTGTGCAAGGCTCTCGGAATATTCCACCGCAAACTGGCTGAGTTCTCCAATCGGCGAATACTTTTTCAGTATAATCTCTCCTTCACGGTCCGTAAAGATTTCCAGCGGATCCCCCTCACGGATTCTCAATGTTCTCCTGATTTCCTTTGGTACCACAATTCTGCCAAGGTCGTCTATTCTCCGGACAATTCCAGTCGCTTTCATAAATTTCCTCCATTTACATTACTGATATCTTTTGTGGTACTAGTATCTGTAAATGAAGGCATTTTATACCTGGCTCACAGATCATGTTTTTTGCGCACTTTTCTGGAAATCAGCCACAGCGCGAACAGCAAAACCACTGCAAGCACGATAAACAGGGGCTGTTCAAATGATTCCACAAGACTCTGCCCGAACAGCGCCAGCAGTGCGATCATCACCGCCTTGGCCGCGTAAATCGTCCGCAGATACTTTCTTCCGTCGAAATCGGAGACGCCAAACGCAAAATTCACAAATGCGGAGGGAGTAAACGGCATGATTACAATCAGAAAAAGCGCCGCCGGATCAAAGCGGTTGACCCACTCACGCGCCCGCCGCACTCTGTCGCTCTTTTTCTCCAGCCGGAAAAACAGCCTCCGCACCACTTTTCGAAAAAATACGAATACAACGGTACACCCCGCACAGGTTCCGGCCCAGCTGTACACGAAACCGAACACTGCGCCGTGCGCTGCGACATTCAGCGTCACGATTGCCACCAGCGGCAGCGCCGGAATCAGGGATTCCACCGCCGCCAGAAGAATCGGGGCAAGCGGGCCCAGAACCTGGAAAGAATCAAAACATTCCTCCCAGAATTCAAGCGTCACCAGTAATTTCAGCCATTCCCTCATCGCATCTCCTCACAGCCTCTCTCACTCCCCGGATCGCTCCGGCATAACCGCGCTCCCGGAAATCTCAAAGATAGTCCCGGATCTCCTCCGGCGTCTCCGCAAATCTGCACGCTCCGTGCACGGGCACAAAATCCCGCTCTCAGAAAAATCTCAAAGATAGTCCCGGATCTCCTCCGGCGTCTCCGCAAATCTGCACGCTCCGTGCGCGAGCAGAAAATCCCGCTCTCTAAATCCCCACAGCACTGATATGCAGGGAATCCCCGCGTTCGCCGCCGTCATCACATCCACTTCCGAATCGCCGACATAGACGGCGCGCTCTTTTGGCACACCGAGCTCCCGCAGCGCGGCCTGCACGGTGTCCGGCGCCGGCTTTTTTGCCACGCCCTCCCGCTGGCCCGCCGCTGTGCCGGCAAGGCCGGAAAAATAAATGTCGCAAAGCTCTTTTACGGCAAAATCCGGTTTATTGGAAACAATCGCCAACGCATAGCCCTCCTCTGCAAGCTTTTGCAGCAGCGGAATCACGCCGTCATAGGGTCTAGTCTTATCATTACAGTGAACGGCATAATATTCCCTGAACAGCGCAAGCGCGCGCCCATACTGCGGGTTCCCCGCTCCGCCCGGCACCGCCAGTTCCAGAAGCCGCTCCGCTCCGTTTCCGACAAACTGCCGTATCTCCTCCAGCGTCCTCTCCGGCATTGCCAGTACCCGCAGCGCGTGGTTGACCGCATCCTTTAAGTCCTCCAGGGTATCCAGCAGCGTCCCGTCCATATCAAAAATCACGGCATCATAATTCCTGTCCTGCATTTCTTCCTCCATAATTACCGCTCCCCGGCAGCTGCCGGAGATGCCTCTTCATCCGCCACCGTATCCGTGAAATAACGCACATCCCGCACAGCCACACCGGCAGGTTTTCTATACCACCACTTCTCCTGCCAGCACGCTCTTATAATCCTCATAGTTTTTCTGAAGCAGCGCCGGCGTATCCAGTCCGTACGGACATTTTCCGCTGCACTGTCCGCAGTGCAGGCAGTCCTCAATCTTTTTCATTTTCTCCTGCACTTCTTTCGTCAGCTGCAGGGCGGAGGGAGATCTGCGCAAAAGAAGCGACATTCGCGCACAGTTATTGATCTCGATCCCGGCCGGACACGGCATGCAGTAGCCACACCCGCGGCAAAACTCTCCGGAAAGCTCCGCCTTATCCCGCTCAATCAGCGCGCGAAGTTCCTCCGTCATCACCGGCGGCTTTTCAATATAGGAGAGAAATTCATCCAGCTCGCTCTCCCGCTGAACGCCCCAGATCGGCAGTACATTGTCATACTGCGCCAGAAAAGCATAAGCCGCGGCTGAATTGGTGATCAATCCCCCGGAGAGCGCTTTCATCGCAATAAATCCCATTCCGGCGTCACGGCATTTTTCCACAAGCGCCAGATCCCGCTCCGTCGCGAGATAACAGAACGGAAACTGCAGCGTCTCGTAGAGACCCGATTCAACCGCTTCCTCCGCGACCGCCAGCCTGTGGTTCGTGATTCCAATATGGCGTATCTTCCCCTCCGCCTTCGCCTCCTCCATCGCTTCGTACAGTCCGCTCCCGTCCCCCGGTTTCGGGCAGAAAGAAGGGTTATGAAACTGATAGAGGTCAATATAGTCCGTGCGCAGATTGCAAAGCGACGTCGCAAGCTGCGCGCGGAATTCTCCGGCGTCTGCGGCCGCCGTCTTTGTCGCAAGAAATACCTTTTCCCTTATCCCGTCGAACGCTTCCCCCAGCTTCTCCTCGCTGTCGGTGTAAAACCTGGCCGTGTCAAAAAAGCGGATGCCCGCATCATACGCCTTTCTCACCAGCGCGACTGCGTCCTCCCTGCTGATTCTCTGGATCGGGAGCGCCCCGAACCCGTTTTTGTTTACCGTGATTCCCGTCCTTCCGAGTGTCACTGTCTCCATCTGTGTATCCTCCCTGCATTTTATGCTGTATGTTTCTTTTTTATTTTTCAGGATGACTCCTTTATATATGGAAAGAACAGACTGCTTTTCCCCTTTCCGTCAAACATATTATTATACTGAAGCATTTTATATTTTTCCAGCCACACGGCGTCCTCGCCGGACGCATCCTCAAAATGTCTGTACCGTCCCTCCGCTTTCGAAAAATACGCCCTGGCATTCATCGCAGGCACGACCTCCCTCATATCGGCAAGAAACCGGTTGTACGGCGGAAGACTGATTCCCGCGCGCTCCAGCGCAAGCGTGGAGAGATAATTCAGGCTTGTCAGCTCCCCCTCCTGCGCCTCACTCTCATAATTAGTCCAGATAAAAAACGGAACCGTATAAAGCGCCTGCAGCTCGGCGAGAGTCAGACCTGAGAGTCCCTTTCCATTTAAGTGCGGATAAAAGGAAGACGAAAGGCTCGGCTGATGATCTCCGAAAAATACGATTTCCACCGGTTCCTCCACGTCTTCAAAATAAGAAATCAGGTATTCCAGGGCATCATCGCTCTCCCGCAGCAGCGAGAGATACTGGTTGACATCCGGAAAGTATGTCCCCGGCATCCGCACCGTCTCCTGAAAATTTGCGTACTTTTCCGTGTAACCGCCGTGATTCTGCATGGATATGCTCATAATGAACAGCTTTTCATTGTTCGCCCGCCGCTCGTAACGCCCGATAATCTTCTCATAAAGTTCCCGGTCCGTGATATATTCCCGCAAAAGCTTCGTCTGGTCAAAGTCTTCCATAAAATGCATTTCGTCAAAGCCCATATCCGGATATACCGAATTCCGGCTCCAGCCCGTCTTATAATAGGGATGCATGGCGACGCAGGTATATCCCGTATTTTTCAGATCAGAAACGATGGACGTGGGCCTGTCCGAGATATACTGCTGGTACACCACCGAACCGCTGGGAAGGAACGCCATGGAATTCCCCGTCAGAAACTCCCACTCGGAGTTTGGCGTCTTCGCACCGAATACGGAGGATATCGCGTATCCTTTGATCGTATTTTCTCTCAGAGAATCGTAAAACGGCGTCGGATCCGTATTTGCCTGGAAATCTCCGACCACTCCCAGATCGGCATAAGACTCGCTCATCACAACAATAATCGTCGGATCAGACTTCCCCGCTCCGCCGCTGTGCACGCCGGATGCTTCCTGTACGTCCTTGGACTCCCCGTTTCCGTACTGCTGTTCAAGCTCCGCGATCGCCTCCGCGGAATACCCCTCCGGCTCCGCGACAAAACTATCCCGGATGCTCAGCAAAAAATTGAGCACATAGCCGTTCCGGTAGCTGCCTTTCTGCTCCCATGTCTCCGTCACGACATATTTCGTCTCTTTTCCGACATAAAGCCCGCAGAAAACTGCCAGGGATACGACCAGCACCGCCATCGGAAGCCTTCTGCCAAATGACACGCAAAACTTTCTCATCAGCGCGACATAGAGCGCTGAGATCAGTATCACATAGCCCGCCCGCGCATCCAGGACAAATTCATAATTGCCAGCCACCGAGAGCCCGGTCTGCGCCGACTTAATGTCGCTGAAAATAAACTCATTCCCGCGGAAGAGATAGACAAAATAATTCACCCCCGCCAGAAGCATCAGCCCGACGTGCGCGATACTGCACGTTAGTCCGGCACGGTTCGTGAACGCCTGGACCACCAGAAACACCGCAAAACAGCAGAGTACATTGAGAGTCATCTTACTGCTGCTGATTCTTGCCCGAAGCTCCGCGTCCAGCAGCAGATACTGAATATGGTATGCCGTAAAAATACTGCCGGATACGAGCAGCAGCCCTGTCCACAGCCAGGAAAAACGGTTGCTGAGTCCGATTTTCAGACTTTTAATCAGAAAATACAGTCCCAGAAATCCCGGCAGTACCCAGAACGGAAATCCGATCCTGAAAAAAAGAGCTCCCGCCAGCACCGCGGCGATCGCCAGCCTGACAAGATTTGCCTTTTCAAAATATAATGATACTTTCATTCCATCAACCTTCCAGAATTATTCTGTTCACATTTTCACACTAGAAAATATACCAAAAACAGGATCAATTGCAAATATTGTGTTTATTACGATTTTCTTAATTTTTTTGCACAGACTTCGCACAACCCCGCAAAAAAGAGTATACTATCATCAGTATCCCCGTTTTTACAAGGAAATGCCGCAAAAATGTGGCGGGGACAGGAAGGAGCGAATTTTCATGCCCGGATTTGTCACACATTACATTTTCGGAAGGGAAACTTATCATCAGCTGGACGCAGATGCCTTCAAGGCAAACCTGTACCGCAACCGCGCCGCTTTCGGCCTCGGCCTCCAGGGACCGGACCTCTTTTTCTATTATCTTCCGTCCTACGTCCTGCACGGCTGCAATCCGGGCGCTCTCGCCCACGACGGGCAGGCAAATACATTTTTCTCCAGTCTGATCGGAAGCTGTCTTTCCTTCTCCTCCGCAGAGGACCGCGGAATCGCGGAGGCCTATCTGGCCGGCTTCCTTGGGCACTACACGCTGGACACGATCTGCCATCCATACATCTATGCAATGACACACTACCGCGGAAATGAAAAGGATTATTTCTCCAGACATGCCTATCTCGAGACAGACATCGACAACGCCATGCTCTCTGACCGTCTGCACCGCAGCCCCGGCAGCTTTTGCACCGGCAGCACCATCGCGCTGACAAGCCGGCAGAAAACAGTGATCGCCTCCATGCTGTCTTCTGCCTGCCATGCCGCCTTTCCCAGGCTGCGGATCGGAATGCTCACAATGCGGCTGAGCATATTTTCCTTTCAGCTTGGTATGTGGCTATTAGCGGACAAAACCGGACAGAAAAAGGTCCTGTTCCGCCTGACAGAGCGCCTGTTTCTGGGCTATCCCCTTTTTTCACCGCTGATTCCCAGCCGCTCGCTCGCCTTCCGGACAGACCCTTTTAACCTGCGCCATGCGCGCTGGCACAATCCCTGGGATCCCTCCCGGAAATCCCGTGAAAGCTTTTCTGATCTCTACCGCAGATCCATGCACCTTTACCTCACCCGTCTCTCCAGACTGCGTGAACTGCTATCCTGCGATGAGGACGGGGACAGGCAGACGAAGCTGATCTCCCGTTTTCTCGAGGAATACGGCAACCGTTCTTTCCTGAGCGGACTTGCTCTCTGAGCACGCGTCATGCCCGCGGAAAACACCGGAAAACCGGAAACAGAACAACAGATGCCTGTCCTGTTTCCGGTTTTCCGGTTATTTCACTTCATGTTCTCCGCCGCCCACTCCCTGACCTGCTCCTCAACAATCTTCATCAGCCTCACGCGCGCCTCCTTACTCGCCCACGCGATATGCGGCGTGATAATCAGACGTTCACTGTCCGTAATCTCCCGCAGCGGATTCTCCTCGCTCATCGGCTCTGCCGAGAGCACATCCAGTCCGGCGCCGGCGATTACCTTTCTCTGCAGTGCGTCTGCCAGATCCTTCTCGACAACGATCGGCCCTCTGCCAAGATTTAAAAAGATAGCTTCCGGCTTCATCTTCGCAAACGCTGCAGCATTTATCATCCCCTGTGTGTTCTCATTGAGCGGCGCGTGCACCGAGAGAATATCCGCCCGCGCAAGCAGCGTGTCAAAGTCCACCCGCTCATAATCCGGCTGGCTGTTCTTTCCTGAAGTCGAATAATAAATCACATGACAGCCAAAGCACTCCGCCAGCTCCGCAACCCTGCGCCCGATGGCTCCGAGCCCGATAATCCCCCAGGTACTGCCGCTGAGATCGTGAAACGTATTTGAAAAATGTGTAAACATTTTGTCGTTCACGTAGCGCCCCGATTTGACATAATCATCATAATAGCGTAGCTTTTCCATCAGGTAAAACAGCAGTGCAAACGTGTGCTGTGCCACAGTCTCAGTGGAATAACCCGCCGCGTTCCGCCAGGCAATACCCCGTCCGGCAAGATATTCCCTGTCCAGATTATTCGTTCCCGTGGCCGCCACGCAGACCAGCTTTAAGTGTTCCGCCTCCCCGATCGAGGCTTCATTGACCTGTACCTTATTCAGAATCACAACATCCGCATCCCGCGTGCGCTCTCTCGCTTCCTCCGGCGTGGAAAAATCATATTTCACAAATTCTCCTATCCGGCCAAAGCCGGACATATCGATATCATCCCCGACCGTCTTTGCATCCAGAAATACTATCTTCATCTGTTCTCTCCTTATCTCCCCGGCTTTTCCATCTCCGGCATAATTTCACTCTTTACCACGTACAGGGTGACGCCGCGGATCGCCCTCACTGTCGCGATGGTTCCCGCCTCCAGAATCTGCCCGTCCTCGTGTGCGCGCGCAGTCCACTCCTGCCCTTTTAAGACGGCAGTTCCTGTCCCCCTGCGGTTATCCACAGTCTCCGTGATACAGACGTTCTGCTCCAGCGCCTCCTCATAATTGGTCCGCACCAGCTTCGGCTTCATATATTTTAGCGCCCACGGCCTTGTAAACGCCAGAAGTACCAGCGAAACAGCCACAAAAACCGCGATCTGACCAATTACGCCCAGTCCGGACAGCGAAGCCGCCAGCGCCGCCAGCGCGCCTCCCGCAAACCAGATTGAAGTCAGCCCCACCGTAATAATCTCCACAACCGAAAAAACAACAATCAGCCCTATCCATATAATTGATGCCATACGCTTCCCTCCTTACCGTTTACCGTCCGCTGCTCTTTCCTTTTCCTTATTATATCACACCTGAAATTTCAATTCTATGGTTAATTATATGCGATTTTTTACCGAAACATATATCACAGGCATCATTTCATGGAGGAAACACTATGGCATACAGCAGAAATTTCAACAGTGAATATACCGGAACTGCAACAACACTGAGTTCTTCATATTATATGCGCAGCTTTTATGTCGCAAACAGAGACGCAGGTGCTGCCTCTAAGCGCGCGGGTTTTGACGCGAACAGACTTTCTATCGCCGACGGCATGGCGCTGCGCCGCGCTGCCCGCCAGCTGAGGAATTTCTCTTACGACAGGGAACAGGATTCCAGCATCCGCAACAGCGTTCAGGCCTACATCGACACCTACAACAACACGATCTCATCGGTTTCCGAAACGACGGACAGCAATATGGAGCACCTTGGCAAACAGTTAAAGTCCCTGACCAGCTCCTACGCCGGAGAGCTCGACAAAATCGGTATCACCGTAAATAAAGACGGCACACTGGAGACCCGCGATCCCCTGTTTAAAACCTCCGACATCTCAAAGTTTGAAAAGCTGTTTTCCGGAGAATCCGACTATATGCAGCGCACAACAGCCTTTGCGAAGCGGATCCAGAACCGCAGCGAAGCCCTGTTTCAGTCAAAGACGCACAGACAGTTTCTCTCCGCCAGCGCTCCGGACGCTTCCGCGCCGGACTCCGGGAACACCACGCCGCCGGCGGAAAGCGGTACGCAGCCCGATGCAACCGCCGCCGCACAGATTGTTGCCCGTTCCCTGGATCTGGACACGCTGCTGAACACAGGAATCGGGGCGAATATCAATCTCTCCCTATAGATACTGCAAAGACACGGTTCTCTCACTGCCTTTTCATAGTCACTTCAAGCGCATCCCCACTGGCGTTCACTTTTGCATAGCTGCCGCAGATCAGCGGCAGCATGGGCGGAAGATGCCCGATATCCGCATCCATAATCACCGGTACACGCAGTTCCTGTAACAGCTCCCAGACCGCGCGGTACTGATCCAGCCCCATCATCTCCTGGCCAAAAATCAGCGGCCTTCCAATCAGAAAGCCTTTTACATGGGAAAACCAGCCCGCATTTTTCATCTGCCAGACCGCGCGGCGGATCCCCATCACATTCAGATCACAGGATTCCAGAAACCAGATCAGCCCGTCCTCCTTATAGTGCTCCGCAAATTCTCTTACTTTATCATATTTTGTCCCCGTCAGATTGACAAGACAGTCCATACATCCGCCAATCAGCCGGCCTTCCATCGCCGCACAGCTTCCTTCCACCAGGACGCCTTCATCCTTCGCCGGAACAAAAATCCGCAGCTTTTTTACCTCCGTGGTCTGATATGGCGCCAGGGGATGTTCCTCATCCCGGATTCCCTCCTTTTCCCAGCTGTCATACCCGCGGACCGTTTCTGTCTGCCCCCGGAGGATACGGTATGCATCCTCGAGACTCTCATGCCAGGGCTCCATGCCAAACGCGGCCGCGCACGGCCCGTACACGGACGCCGTGTCGCAGAGCGTCGCCAGAAGAAACGTCATATTCGTATTGTCAGAAAACCCCATGTACCATTTGGGCCGCGCCGCACGGATGCGCTCAAAGTCCACATACCCGATCGTCTCGCACATCAGTTCTCCGCCGCCGCAGGAAATCAGAATGTCATTTTTCCCACTGCAGTAATACTCCGTGAGCTCCTCCCCGCATGCCTGGGGCGTGTTGCTGATACCGGTTCCGCAGCCCGCGTAACAGTTCGGCCCCAGGTCGGCGCGGTGCCCGCGCTCTTCCAGTTTTTTTATTGCGTTGTCAAACGCTGTCCGGTATGGTTCCGTGCTGCACCCGAATGACGGCGCCACGAAACCGATGCTGCCGTTTTCCGGCAAAAATTCTGGATATCTCATATCTGCCTCCGTTTCCCCTGTAAAATTATCTGCTTAAAACGCTGTCTCTTTGTGCGGCTCCCGCCGCAGCTGTTTCTATTATACCGCAGCGCGATCAGACCGGCAAGGGAATCGCGCGGGACAGATGCACAGTGGATAATCGCCGGATGAATGATTGACGAACAGGCCAAACGGTGGTAATCTATTCCCAGTCGGGAAAAGAAAAACGCCCGGTATGGAGGATTATTATGAAAGAATTTTTGTACTGGATTGTCGGGAAAATCGCCAGAATACATGAGTACATACTGCACCTGAACGATGCCTGGGAATATCACTTCACTGACAAGGAACTGCACTTCCTGGTGGTCGGAGTTATGGGAATGGGCTTTATCTTTGTCATATATCCCGTATTCAGGTGGCTCGCAAAACACGATCATGTAATGGTCATCGCCTGGATTTATGTGTTCACACTGATCATCGTTATCACCTTTGCCATCGAAATCGGACAGAAAGTGACAAATACCGGCAATATGGACTTCGCCGATATCGTCATGGGGGTACTCGGCTTTATCGTGATGTTTCTGGTGTTTGCCATCTTCCGGGAGGGATATAAGCTGGTGCGCGGACTGATGCAGAAGGAGGACTGATCTGCCAGCAGACATCAGCCCCTGTACCGCGAAACATTACAGGCTTGCCGGCAGCCGGACGCTGCCCTCAGGGAGGAATACATATGTTACAGGATCTCGATGAAATTTCAGACGGTAAAATCTATGGGCCGAATGACATGGTACGCGTCGCCTGCCACGACTGCGCGGGCTGCTCCTCCTGCTGCCGCGGGATGGGGGATTCCATTCTTCTGGACCCTTATGATGTATGGCGGCTGACCACCGGAACCGGTCAGAGTTTTGAGCAGCAGCTGGGGCATACCATAGAAGCCGGCGTAACAAAAGGCCTGATTCTGCCGCACCTTAAGATGACAGGTTCCCGCGAATGCTGTGCTTATCTGGATGAAAACGGCAGATGCAGCATCCACGCCCTCCGCCCGGGGCTCTGCCGTATCTTTCCCCTTGGAAGAATCTATGAGCCGCACAGCATCCGCTATTTTCTCCAGAAAGACGCCTGCCGCATCACAGACCGCACAAAAATAAAGCTGATAAAATGGCTGGATACTCCGGAGTGGAAAAAGAATGAACAGTTTCTTCTCACCTGGCACGCCTTCCGCCAGTCTGTGGAGCAGTATCTGACGCAGGTGCTTCAGACGGAAGATGCCTCCGCTGCCAGAACAGTAAATTTATTCGTGCTTAACCTTTTCTTTATGCAGCCGTATGAGTCAGACGACTTTTACACACAGTTTGCGCGTCGGATGAGCACGGCGGCGGACGCGATAAAGCAACGCTGACAATAACCGGCCGGGAACGCCGGAAAATGATATCCTGGAGATTCCGGTGTGAAAAATAATTTTTCACACCCTGGATTTGTGTCTGCGCGCACCTGACACAAACCCGTCATGCACAAAAATGTGCGCGGAAATGAGGATTATTTTATGAAACATAACGCTTTAAATCCCTATCTGCCTCTGTATGAATACATTCCGGACGGGGAACCCCGTATTTTCGGAAACCGCCTGTATGTATACGGGTCACATGATTTCGCCGGAGGAGAAAAAGGATTCTGCCCCGGCGACTATATGGTATGGAGCGCCCCGCTGGATGACCCTGGGGACTGGCAGTGCGGCGGCGTCATATTTCCCCGCAGCAGTTGTCCGGACGACCTCTCTGCCGGAGGCGCCATGGCTGCGCCCGATGTCGTGCAGGGCGTGGACGGACGCTATTATCTGTATTACAATGCCTCCTCCTCCAATCCCTGCCATATTGCAGTCAGTGACACGCCGGAGGGCCCGTTCCTTCCATGCGGCGATGTGTGCAGCCCGGACGGCTCTCCGTATGACGCGGTTAAAATGTTTGATCCGGGCGTGCTGGTTGACGATGATAACCGCGTATACCTTTTTATCGGTTTTTGTATGCCCGGTCCCCCGCCCGCATGGCTCAGTTCTTCCGGCATAAAAACGGCTCTGCCGGAATACAGCCTGGGATTTGAACTTGCTGCCGACATGAAAACAATCATAAACGGTCCTGTCCATATTATTCCCGGCGGCAATGTTACCGCCGGCACAGGTTTTGAGGGGCATGGATTTTATGAGGCGTCAAGTCCCCGAAAGATCAACGGAAAATACGTACTTGCCTATTCGAGTGAACTCAGCCATGAAATGGCATATGCCATCGCTGACGAACCTCTGGGCCCCTATACGTATGCCGGTGCTCTCGTATCCTGCGCCAACCTTGGCCTGAACGGAAATACCACACCGGTTATGCCATACGGCAATGTCCACGGTGGAATGGCACAGCTGCACGGAGACTGGTATATCTTCTACCACAGGCACACCTCCGGCCAGGAGGCAAGCCGCCAGGGCTGCGCCCAGAAGCTCCCGGTCCGCGACGACGGCTGGTTCGCACAGGCTGAAATCACAAGCTGCGGACTCAATAACGGCCCGCTTCCTGCTTCCGGAAGCCTGAACGCCTGCTACTGCTGTCACCTGACCTCACCGCAGATAGCACCGGAACGTCTGACCACCCGTACCTGCCGCCGCGCAACAGAACCGCATATTTATGAAGAACCCGCCGGCACAGATGAAACACAATTTCTGCATTATATCGCCAATATCGGTTCCGGCACCGTGGTGGGATACAGGTATTTCCGCTTTGACAGAACAACTTCTATCTCCCTGCGTCTGAGAGGAACCGGAAACGTAACGGTTTCCATCTGTCTGGACAGACCTGATGCCGGAAAAATCGCAGAGGGCAGCATCAGCCTGCACAATACCTGGGAAACACTCACCCTGGCCCCGGAAGCAATATCTGGTGTGCACGCATTATATTTCTGCTTCGGGTCGGCCAAAGCTGTTCAGTTTGAAAGTTTCTCTTTTTCCTGATAAAGTTTCTTCATCGCAAAAAAAGCCGGATAAACAATGGGCTGAAAAGTCTGTGGCTTTATCCGGCCTCCATTTCCACTCGGGAATTTCCTTCCGTTCAGAAATATCATTCAATGTATAAACCGTCCGGAAAACGCCCATATTATGAGAAAATATGAAATGACTGGAAAGGGAGATCAGATATGGATTCGATCTGGACGAAAAGCGCGGATATGCCGGAATTCCCTGAACTTGAAACAGAGCTGCATACTCAGGTGCTGATCATCGGCGGGGGACTCACCGGCATCCTCTGCGCTTATTTTCTGCAGCAGGCAGGTGTTGATTACTGTCTGCTGGAAAAGAACCGGATCTGCAGCGGAATTACCTGCGGCACAACCGCAAAAATCACAGCCCAGCACGGCCTGATTTACGGAAAACTATTACAGGAAAAGGGTGCGGAAACGGCGGAACAGTATCTGCGCGCCAATTTACTTGCCGTCGAAGAGTATCGCAGACTCGGCAGTAAGATTGCCTGCGAAATGGAAGAGAAAAATGCCTGCGTCTATTCTGTCTCAGACCGGTCTGAGCTGGAATGGGAACTCACGGCGCTGGACCGTCTCGGCTTCCCCGCAAAATTCGTTGACTACCCGGCACTTCCGTTCCGGACGGAAGGCGCCGTCTGTTTTCCGCATCAGCTACAGTTTCACCCTCTCCGCTTTGCGGGCGGTCTGGCTGCATCACTGAACATATACGAAAATTCCGGCGTCCGCAGAATGACGGAACACCTGGCCATCACAGAAAAGGGCTCTGTTACGGCGGATAAGATCATTGTCGCAACGCATTTTCCGTTTATCAATACACGCGGCGTTTACTTTATGAAATTATATCAGGAGAGAGCCTGTGTGACGGCATGGAGACAGGCGCCGGATGTAGACGGTATGTATATAGACGCGGCGCCGGACGGCCTGTCCCTCCGCAATTATAAAAACTTTCTTCTGATAGGCGGCGGCAGCCACCGCACCGGAAAAACCGTGCGGCGCACTTCACCCCACCGTTCCTCCGGCGTGCCGGAAGAATACAGCCGTGAAAGCGCATTTGCCAGAGAATTCTTCCGGAGCCGCACAGCGGACTGGGGTCTGCGAAAACTGAAGACAGAAGCGGCACGCTGCTTTCCCACCGCGGAATTTGCGGGCGCATGGGCTGCACAGGACTGTATGTCTCTCGACGGCATTCCATATATAGGACCGTATTCGCCCTCCACACCGGAACTTTTTGTCGCAGCCGGATATAACAAATGGGGAATGACCGGCTCCATGGTTTCCGCCATGCTTTTATCCGATCTCGTGCAGGAAAAAGAAAACATGTTCTCAGGACTGTTCTCGCCAAAACGCCGGAACCTGACGCCACAGCTCGCCGTCAATCTTCTGGAAGCCATAAAAGGAATTGCAAAACCCACCTTGCGGGGACGCTGCAGTCATATGGGCTGCGTACTGAAATGGAATCCGGAGGAAAAGACCTGGGAATGCCCCTGCCATGGTTCACGTTTTGGCCCAAACGGAGCTGTCCTTGACAACCCCGCCGGAAAACCTCTGCGAAAGATACCATAAGGCCCCTTCTTCTCCGGACCGGCCTCATATTCAGCCCTGCGCGTCAGAGCACTCTGCGCACAGTGCTGATCGTCCGGTAGGTCGCACTTCCGTAGCAGATCCCCGTGGACGGCGTGGACGCATGGATTATCCTGCCTCCGCCGACGTAGATCGCCACATGCCCCGGATAGCAGATCAGATCCCCCGCCTGCGCATTCGCATAGCTGACTGCCTGTCCGCTCTGCTGCAGCGCATAGGAACTGCGCGGCAGAG